>Ga0224508_10001051_pt1 | contig 25249 bp, 32 predicted proteins | sample SF_Jan12_sed_USG_4_FD_170157 | JGI IMG/M metagenome (GOLD analysis project Ga0224508, IMG submission 170157) | Sediment microbial communities from San Francisco Bay, California, United States - SF_Jan12_sed_USGS_21 | ecosystem: Environmental > Aquatic > Marine > Sediment | place: USA... | reverse complement strand
AAAAACAAATCCACTTGAAGATTATCCTGAATCTTAGAATTTACATGACTAACTTGACAAATCTATCTTACTAGATAACATTAGTAATCTAATTTACTAAAAACATTAAATTGAATTCAGATCAAGTATTACAGGTTATTCAAGATGAAAATATATCATTTATTGATTTTTGGTTTGTAGATATTTTTGGTGAACTTCATAATGTTGGAATGCCAAGCTATGCAATTGATAAAAATAATTTTGTAAGTGGTCTTGAAAAATTAGATGCAAGTTCAATTGTTGGATTCAAATCGGTAAATAACTCTGATATGATTTTAATGCCTGATCCAACCTCATTTAAAATTCTTCCAAATGATTATGATCCAGGTAACAGAAAAAATGCACGAATATTCTGTGATCTATATGATGGCAGTACAAACAAAGAGTCACGATATAATCGAGATTCTAGAGGAATCGCGCATAAGGCATCAGAGAAACTTGGTGAGTTTGGCTTTACTCATACTAATTGGGGACCTGAAATAGAATTTTTTGTATTTGATGCTATCAATGTTTATCCCTCACCTTATGGCGCAACCCACTCTGGCGGCGGTTCTGGATATTCTATAGAATCTAAAGAATCACCTTGGGCAAAAGGAAATGTGAGTACGGCAATAGATATCAAGGAAGGATATTATCCAGCACAACCAAAGGACACACTTGAAGGTTTTCGAAAAGATGTATGTGATGATTTATACAACTATTTTGGAATAAAAATTGAAGCTGAACATCATGAAGTAGCAACTTCTGGTCAATGTGAAATCAATTTAGTTTATGACGAAATGATTGCTATGGCAGATAATGTAATTGCAGTCAAAAATCTGATAAAAGTTAAAGCTAAAAGAAAAAATAAAGTTGCAACTTTTATGCCCAAACCAATTTTTGGTGATAATGCATCTGCAATGCATACACATCAAAGTTTATGGAAAGAAAATTCGAATGTAATGTATGATGAAGATGATGTAGTAGCACAAATGAGTCAAGTTGGAAGATATTACGTAGGTGGAATTTTGAGTCACGCATCAGCTTTATGTGCAATCTCAAATCCTACAACAAATTCTTACAAACGTCTTGTTCCTGGATTTGAAGCACCTGTCAATGTTTGTTGGGGATTAGCAAATCGTTCTACTGCAATTAGGGTTCCAATGTATAATAGAAATCAAGAAAAAAGTAAGAGAATTGAATATCGTGTACCTGATCCAACTGCAAATATCTATCTTTTAGAGGCAGCATTATTGCTAGCAGGACTAGATGGAATCAAAAATAAGATTGATCCTGGTGATCCTGTTAAAGAAAATGTATACAAACTTTCTTTAGAAAAGAAACGAGAATATGATATTGGATCTCTACCAGTATCATTGAAAGGAGCACTTGATTCTTTAGCAAGTGATTCAAATTTCTTAGAGGAAGTTTTTACAAAAGATTTTCTTGATGCCTATTCAGAACTAAAATACAAAGAATATACTGCTTTTGCACAAACTCCTACAGCTTGGGAAGTTTCAATGTATGCAGATGCCTAATTGGCACAAATGTCGAAATCTTCTAAAAATCAATTATTTTTATTGGAAATGAGTAGAACGTTTTTAAAATAAGATTTATTTTTTCTAGTATGAAATTAAACTTTTTAATGTTATTTCTATTAATTGTTCCCAGTTTAGCAGGAATTGCATATGGTCATACAGTTGATTCTGTTGGAGAATATAGGGTGGAAATTGGCTGGATGAATGAACCAGTTGTTTCAGGAGAAACTAACGCAATTGAATTCTATGTTAGTCCACTAGAACCTGGTTTAGAACTTGAAGATCAAGTATTTCAAAATGGAGTTTTAGATTTGAAAAAAACAGTAAAAATCAAACTAATCTATAAAGATCAAAGTATTACACTTCCTTTATCTCCTGATCATAACATTCCAGGAAAGTATCATGCTTTTGTCAATCCAACTGTTTCTGGATTCTATCAGGCAAATATTTTGGGAACAATTGAGAATACTACAATTAGCTTATCAATGCATCCACCAAAAGTTGCTGAACGTTCTTACATTGAATTTCCTGAACCATCTGATCTTACAGTAACACAAATGATTGATGGGCATACTGCATTGATTGAGGATGTTAGTAATCTGAAAAAATCAGTGGATGATCTCGAAAAAACACAACTAAATAATGTTGGATATGCTGGTATTGGAGTTGGAGTTATTGGAATTATCATTGCAGTAATCGCACTTGTAAAATCTAAGAACTAACTAGAATTTGATATATTGTCATGTTTTTTAAAAGAATGTTTTAGTAATATTGGTCCAATAAATATCGTGCCCAATATTACAAAAATTAGTGTAGAGAAAACACTATCGGAAATAATTCCATAAGCCAATCCCAACCCTACAGTAATAAATGCAATTTCTCCTCTAACAATCATTCCATATCCTATTCTCAAACCTTTATTCTTATTTTTGAGTAGTATGATCGCTGGAATTCCGGAACCTAAAATTTTACTAATAATTGCAATTATCAAAATTACAAAAAATAAGACTATATCTACATTCAAAATATTAGAGATATCTACATGTGCCCCCATTATTGCAAAGAAAAATGGCGCAAAAATAATTTGTAATTCTCCCACAAATTCTCTAACTGGTCTTACTAACTTTGAACCTGCAAGTCCCATTCCTGCTGCAAATGCTCCTACAATAGGATTTAGACCAATGATTGAAGCAATAGCTGCAATACCAAATGCTGAACCTAATGCTGTTGCTTGTTTTGTTCCACGAGATTCAAGAGTTGTTGGTCTTGTCACTGCTACTGCATGAACCATTTTTGGAAGTAAAAATACTACACTTAACAGTAGAATAACCCATAGAATTAATGATTTTGATACTTCAAACAATACTGTCTCCAATGATGGGAGAGAATGTGCAATTACTATGGAAATTATGACTGATAAAATAGCTAATCCCAATACATCATCAAGTACTGCAGCATTAATCAAAATATTTCCCTCCTTTGTTTTCTCTTTTCCTAATTCTCCCAAAATCGTTACAGCTGCTGCAATACTTGTTGCACTTAGTGTTGCACCAATAATCATTGCAACCATCCAATCAATTCCAAATAAAATTGAAATTCCATATCCGAGTCCTAATGGAACAATTACTCCTGCTGCACCAATAATCATAGCTTGAATTCCTACATGTTTTAAACTAGAAAAAGTGAAATGAAGACCAGCTGAAAATAAAATTACAATCCCAGCGATTTGCCAAAATGACAGCATCAATTCATTTAGATCTACTAATGGTCTATCAAAGAATAGTGTCAAACCTCCTAATGCAAATGGTCCTAAAATTATCCCACCAACTACAAAACCAATTATTTCAGAAATTCCAAAATGTTTACAAATTCTACCTAACATCATTGAAGGAATAACCAGAACCAAAATTCCTACTAAGGTTGGAATTACATCAAATTCTGTTACCATTGAGAATTAGGCTTAATCTGAATTATTAAAACTAATTTCAAGAACCAAATTTGAATATGTCATTAGAATTTAGGCTCGGAATTTTTAGAAATCTTATAGAAAACTGCACCAATACCTATAATCCCAATCCCTACAAGAACAACTTCAATTTCAAATTGGAATCCCATATACACAGAAATTCCTAATCCAAACAATGGAAGAATTGGAAATTTTCCAATATTGATAGGAACTTTAAATTTCCTTTCAATATTAGGTTCCGTATAACGTAAAACAATAACAGCCAAATTTACAGCGGCAAAGGTAATCACAATTGCAAAAACTGTTATGTTTGCAACAATTACAATATCTCCAATTAATGTAAAAGCAATTGATGTTATCAGAATTACAATTATCGCCATCCAGGGTGTCTTTGTTTTAAAATGGACTTTTCCTAGTATTGCAGGAAATACTTTTTCTTTTGCCATACCATAAAAAATTCTGGAACCAGCAACAAGTGTAATCAAAACTGTATTGGTAATGGCAAAAAGAGCAATGGATGAAAGTAAGATATGTGCTTCTGAACCCAATCCCCGTTCTGCCACTAGTGCAATTGGTGCAGCAGAGGTGGCAAGTTCTTCCCAATTTACAACTCGAACTACAGCTAAAGAAACTAGTATGTACAAAATACCAGATATCACAACTGATAGAATTATTGCTTTAGGAAGTGTTTTTTTAGGCTTTTTTACCTCCTCTGCTATATTTGCCATGTCCTCAAATCCAATAAATGCAAAAAATATCAACACAAATGCAATAACAATTCCAGTAAAACCAGTTGGACTTTCAGTATAGTTTACAGGTTCAGGACTACCAAACGTAAAACCAATTACAATAATCAGAATTAATCCAAAAGCCTCAATAATTGTAAAAATGGTATTTGTCCACGCTGATTCTCTAATTCCTACAAAATTTACTATTGAGAGAATAACTAGCAAACCAATAGCTGAAATAATTATTGGAATGTTTACAAATTCTGCAAAATATCCTCCAAATCCCAATGCAACCGTTGCAGCTGTAATTATAGATGTAATGGCAGTTAGCCAACCAATTAGAAAAGCGAAAAAATTATTTTTGAAAGCATTTTTAATAAAAACATATTCTGCAGCTGCTTTTGGAAATATTGATGATAATTCAGCATAACTAAACCCTGCAAATAATGCAACAATAGATCCTAAAACAAATGCAATCCATACAGAGTCTCCAGCAAAACCCGCGGCTTCACCTATTAGTACATAAATTCCGGCACCAAGAATTAACCCAGTTCCATACATTGTAAGTTGAAAAAGACCCATGTGACGCTTTAATTCAGACATATGTCATCAATCCTAAGAGATTAGAAAATTTAATCCGTATCCTACTAAATATGCAACAACTGCAGCAATTCCGCCAATAATCAATGTAGTAATTCCTGAATATAACATTGATTTTTTTACAATTTTTCCTTTAATCATCCCAACTAGAAAAAATGCAGCAAGAACAGATACTGTAGAATACACAAAAGCTTCAGAATTTAGCTCAATACCAATTATCATAAAAATCATGAACGGAATTAATGGAATCAATCCGACAAGATTGAATCCAACAAAAGTACTTACAGAACTATGAAAGGGATTTTTCCCATCTTCAATTAATCCAAGTTCTTCTTTCATCATTGTGTCTATCCACACCTTTCTTCTTGATGTGATTATTCGTACAACATCTTCTAATAATTTATCTCTAAATCCTTTTTCTTTGTAAATATCTCTGATTTCATCTCTTTCTTGTTCTTCTAAATTCTCAATTTCCCATTCTTCCTGCTTTCTTTTCATTTCAATAAATTCATTTCTCGCCTTTGATGCTTGATAATTTGCAGCAGCCATTGAAAATCCATCTGCAAATAAATTTGCAAATCCCAAAATTAAGATAATAACTGAAGGCAATGATGCACCCATTACTCCTGCAACTATGGCAAAAGTTGTAACTGCTCCATCAATAGAACCGTAAATGAAATCATCAAAATATACTTTCATGATATTACAATTAATTTTTATTCGTTATATCTAATGGTATCTTCATTGCATCTGAAATTACTGAATTTTTTTTAATGAAAATTAGTTTTTTTGAAATATCAATGATTAACAACTCTATATTTAATTGATTTTTGTATAAAAATCAAAGATATAATTTTTAATTTTGATTACAATTTAATTTCCAAAGTTGAAAATTAATGGTCTTTTTATATTAGAATGATTACCAAACCATACATGGCTAAGTTTAAAAAAATTCTTGTTCCACTTGACGGTTCTCCAAATGCTACTCGTGGATTAGATAGAGCAATTGAAATTGCAAAAGGTGGCGATGCTGAAATTACTGGATTTTATGTATTTCACTTACCTATGGCAGCAGGAATAAAATATACACAAAAAATGAAGGATGAGGCACAAAGAAAAGCTGTCAAAGCTATTGGCCCTGCTATGACTAGAACTCAAAAGGCTGGTGCCACGTTCAAATATCAAACTGGCGGTGGTAATACTGGCTCTGAAATTGTCAAATATGCTCAAAAAGGAAAATTTGACATGATTGTAATTGGTGCAAGAGGTGTGGGTGGTGCACACTTAACTCTTGGAAGTACATCAAATTATGTCATGCACAAAACAAAGATCCCTGTATTAGTGGTTAAATAATTTTATCTGAACTTTTTTTTATTTTTATTTACAAACTATTGATATTCTACATGTAATAACCTACAAGTATAGGAATTTGAAAAATCATCTTTGGTGTAAATTATGGTAGAAAGTAATTATGATATTTTAGCAATAGTAGAAGGTTCTACTGAGAAAGAAATTCGTGATGCGTTTAGACGATTAGCCCTTCAATTTCATTCAGATCGTGGAGGAGAAAATGAACAATTTATTAAAATTAAACAGGCATATGACGATCTCAAAATTGGTAAGAAATATCCTGAAACTGATTATGAAAAATTAAAAAATTCAAAAGTATATTCTGGTGATACTGAAGCTGATATTAGGAGAAAAAATCAGATTTTAGGTCAGGAATTATCCAAAGAAATGAAAACTGCTGAAGAATGGGCAGCAGCATTGAATCTATCAAATTCCACTGCAACAAGATTATTTGGATCAAAAACTCTTGGTGAGATTGAACTAGAACGAAAAGCAACTGGTGCTTTATCAATTAAAGGAAATTTCATGGCAGGAAGTTTAAGTTATGATGGCCCAATAATTATGCAAGGTAGTATTACTAGTCCTTCATGGACACAAGAATTTAAAACAGATATTCATTTGACTAAAGGAGATTTTAAATTCATTAATCCAATTGAAAATAAATATAAAATTGATAATGGTGCAAGAATAATTGTAGATAATGGAAATGTTGTTGTTGGAAATGTTTATGGTAGAAAATATCGAGTGGAAGATCCACAAGGACGAGTAGGTGTATTCCAAATTCAAGAACATAGAACTCATATTTCAGCTCCTAAAGGAAAAATTATTGCAGAAAATCTTGTAAACACCGTATTACTTGAAGCTGATACAATTATTGCTCTTAATGTCGAAGATGATGTGATACTATCTGCTCGTGAAATTTTATTTTATGGAGGAAAATTTACTTATGATTCTACAATTAAATTAAAACAAAGTGGATCAGTACGATTTTTTGAGAATTTTTCTATTCAAGGTCTAAGTGGAGATGCAATTATTCAACTTGAAAATGGGAAAAAAATTAGGATGTTTGATCTTAAAACCAAAAAAATTAAGGATTTGGCAGATGAATTTGTTCCTAACAAAGAAAATTATAGAAAAGATGCTACAATAGTAGGACATGGCTTTACAATAACATATGAAATGTTAGATAATCTTTCAAAGAAACCATCTAAAAAACAAAAAAACGGTTGGGCATCAAGATTTGGCTTTTCTAAAAATTAACTAAATTTTTTCTTTAAATATTCTAAAATAAAAAACTCTTAATTTGATAATGGTTTCTTTTTATCATTTTCACTTTATTTTTTCCTTTTAACTTCAAAAATACTATAACCGTATTTTTGTTTTATTTCAATGGAACAAAATTGTATAAACTCATACTCAGAAAAATCTTTTAAAATTTTATACAAATTTTCTCCAATTACTACACTGTTTTTTGGACAAAATGAATTAATCTTAAAACATCTATTAACTGTAGGTCCAAAAATATCCGATATGTTTGAAGTAGTACTTTCAGCTACTTTTACAGCACCATATGTTGCACTAATCTTATAATCTAATGGAGGTAAACCTTCTTCATTAAGATGTTTTTTTAATTCATCGTGAGAATCAATCATAGATAAACAACATTCTAAAACATTTTTCATCATTGTAGAGTTTTTAGAATCAATATTTGCAAATCTAAACATCAGAGCATCTCCGATATTCTTTACTACTTCACCATTATATTCAAGAATAATTTTTGCCATAAAATTTAGAAAGACTTCATACATTTTGCTAACTCTTTCATCTGATAATTTAGAAGATATTCTGGTAGAATCTGTCATATCAATTACTCCTACACAATCATTTTCTTCATGCTGAGAAAATTTTAGCAACATGCCTCCCTCAAGTTGTTTGATGACCTTTTCTTTCTCTTTGATCTCAATTAATGATTCTTCTAGCTTTTGTGCCATCGAATCAAATGCATGGGACAATTCTCCAATTTCATCACCTGTTGTGATGTTTGTTCTTACATCAAAATTACCATTTGCAATTTTATTTGCTGCACTTTTTAATTTGATAAGTGGTCTTGAAATTGATTTTGATATTGTAAAGGCAACAATTCCCATTCCTATAGTAATTATTATTCCAGTTTGGAGAATTCTATTCTGTAAAATGTTTATTGGTTCTTCTACTTCTGATTTGTCAATTTCTACAAGTAAAACAATTCCTAAATCCTCTGCACAATAAGAAGATCCATAAATTACAACATCTCTATAATCTGGATAAAATCCAAAATTATTTTGTCCATCATTAAAACATTTTTGAACACCTAAAGTATCTACTTTCTGTTGATATACTGCATTTTCAAAAAATCTAGATTCAGATAACATCAAAAACTGTTTATTTACAATGTAAACTTCCCCTGTTTCTCCTAATCCGCTTCTGCTTAGCAAAACATTATCTATTGATGATGTTCTCATTTTTGAAATAATCACTCCAATTGGATCATCTCCTCTTTTGCTATCATCAGCAAAAATTGGTGAGATAACAACCATCTTTTTGCCAGATTCTGTAGGTTCAAATTCAATAAAAGATTCTTTTAATCCTCTTTGAAATACTGCATTTTCAAAATAATCTTCATATGTATTACCACTAAGAGAAAAGAAAACTTTTCCATTATTCCCAATTATTTTTGTATCTTCAAACCCTATTGAAAATCCAATTAATTCCTGAAATGCTTGAATTTGAATTAAAAAATCTCTACGGTTACTTTCTTGGAACTCTTTTAATTTGTTATTCGAAATTTGGTTCATTTCTGAAACTAATGACTGAATCATAGGATCACTTGCAAGAATATTATTTTGCTCAATCCTTGATTCAAAAAGTAATCTTATCGTATCACCTCGTACTGTTGATTCTCCAAATAGTTGATCTCCTGCTCTTTCTTTTAGAATTTGATCAGCATAATTGAAACTAAGAAATCCTGTAATTGAAAGAGCAATAACTGACATAGTCATTACCAACAAAATGAGTTTTTTACTAAGATTAAATGAGATCGACATTTTTATTCTATATTTTCTTTACATGCATATCAAGTCTTCTTGAATATACCATGCCTGTAGTAATTCTTTGAATTGATAGTTATTTGCATTAATGAAAATGACCTCAAGTATTTAATTAACTAATTTACGTTTTAAGTATATGAAATTTTTAATTTTATCTTCATTATTGCTAATTTTAGCCTCAACACCTATTGTCTTTGCTGAAGAATATATCGTTGATATCCCATTTGGAGCATATAATCCTGAATTAAACACTCCGGCAGAAGTATGGTATGATCCTCCTCAGATTTTTGTTACTGTAGGTGATACAATTACTTGGTATAATGATGATAGAGAAGCTCACACTGTAACTAGTGGAGATAGTCCAGGACGATTTGGATGGATGGATAACAAAGATTTTGGAACACCTGATGGAATATTTGATAGTGGAAGATTCATGCCAGGCGAATCATGGTCTTACAAATTTGAAGAATCTGGAACTTTTTCTTACTTTTGCATAATTCATCCTTGGATGGAAGGTATTGTAGTTATTGAAAAAGCAATTCCAGATTTTCCTCATGATGCATCAGGTAAAAAATTAGATTTCCCATTATTGCAATATACACCAGATAGAGACATAGAAGTGAATTTATCTTGGGATCCACCAGTCATCAAAACCCATGAAAAAATTCAATTTGTATATCAATTTTATGATCCTCAAACAAATTCTAACCTTGCAGAAATGAAATACAGTTTTGTAATATTTCAAAATGGAAATGAAATTTTTCGAGATAAGGGACTAAGTCAGATAGGTGGAGATTACAGAAATTTTATTTTCAGTGATTCTGGCTCAATTATTATAAGAATGGAAGGGATTCAATCACCTTCAATATTTGCTGAAGAAAGTGTTACTGTATCTGGAAATGTAGAAAATAAAGAACAAAGATCAGTTGATTTTACATCTGCGGTTTATGATAATCCTGAAAAAATTTCCCATGAAATTTATCATATAAAACCAGCTCAAAGACTTACAATTTATTATGAATTAATGATATTCATTATTCTTGTTCCTGGTATTATGTTTCTCATTGCATTATTTTGGTTAAAGAGAAAACCAAAGATTCCAGATCCAACACCAGGTGCTGTTAAAATCTAAAATAGTATTAAGAAATTAAAATTGTTTGAATTAATCTAATCGATTAATTCAGTCCAACCTTTCACAAATACTGAGTTCTTGTAAAGTGGAACCGGTTGTCCAACAGTAAAGTCCATTGGTCTCATCCAAAAGATTGCTTTTGTTGGGCATACACCTATGCATGCGCCATCAGAAATACATCTTTCTGGATAAAACACAAATGCTTTACCTCTCTTCCAGCCTTCTACTGGTTTTACTCTAAGGACATCTGGACCAAGTGTTGTACAGATTTCTACACATAGTGCGCATCCGATACACATTTGTTCACTGATGTCTGGAATTATTCCTACTGGCATAATGAGTATTTTACGTGATTTTGATATTATATAACTTCCTTGAAAATATCATGTTATAACGGTGTTATAGAAATTATAACGTCGTTATAAAATATGGTTGTAAATAATTTTTTAGAAATCTAAAATAATAAAAAGAAATTAAAATTGTTTGAATTAATCTAATCGATTAATTCAGTCCAACCTTTGACGAAGACTGAATCTTTGTGGAGTGGAACCGGTTGTCCAACAGTAAAGTCCATTGGTCTCATCCAAAAGATTGCTTTTGTTGGGCATACACCTATGCATGCGCCATCAGTAATGCATCTTTCTGGATAAAACACAAATGCTTTACCTCTCTTCCAGCCTTCTACTGGTTTTACTCTAAGGACATCTGGACCAAGTGTTGTACAGATTTCTACACATAGTGCGCATCCGATACACATTTGTTCACTGATGTCTGGAAGTATTGCTACTGGCATAACAAGTTTTTTCACGATTTTGATCTTTATATAACTTCCTTGAAAATATCATGTTATAACGGCGTTTCATATTTTATAACAGCGTTTTAAATTCTGATCGCATGTATATGTAAATCAAAGTTTTTCTTGTTCTATTTTAAATATTTTTGAATTTGTATCTGTTTTTTCTAAAGCACTAATTACTAAATCATTTAGACTTTTTTTAAGAAAATAAACCCCTGTTTTTTCTGATTTGATGATATGTTTTCCTCCTGGTGAAAGTATCCATTCATCATTTTCTTTTTTTCGAGCCATACCAGTTATCAAAATAGATGATTTAGCATGATTTCCAATTGAAGCTAACAACATCATACATGAATTAATGAATCTGGCAGACTCTAAATCATCAAATACATTGTATACTCGATTAAATGAATCAATTATCACCAAAAATCTCTTTTTTGATACTTTGGAAATAATTTCAGATAATTTTCTTTCCCAATTTGTTTTATCTAGATAAAAAATCATCACATTATCTTTTTTTTGGATCATTCCAGATTGAACATATCCAGTATAAAGCAAATCCATATCCACAATAATTACTGGTCCCTCGGTTGAATTGATTAATCTATTAAGAAATTCAATTTTGTGAAATGGTTTTGAACATAATATGATATTGGGATTATTTTGTTCAAATTTAATTTGAATTTGCGTTAAATCATTATCTATGATCTGCTCAGGATTTTTAACCAACATTACATTAGGATTTTACAGATATAATAATGAATTTAGTATCAAAAGATATTTCAGGTGATTTTCCAACATCAGAGAAAATCTATCTAAATAATGCGTCCGTTTCTCTTATGCCTTCTCAAAGTATTGAAGATATGAAAGAATTTCTAATTACATACAATTCAATTGGTCCGGACTCAAAGGAATCTGAACCATTTGTTACTGAAAAACTACAAAATGTAAGAAAAACTATTGCAAAAATCATTTCTTGTCAACCTGATGAAGTTGTTCTCACACAAAGTACAACTGATGGAATCAATTTTGTAGCAAATGGATTATCTTTTGATGATAACTCCAATATCATAATCCGTGGAATGACCCATGAACATCATGCAAATTTCTATCCTTGGATTAAATTAAAAGAAAAAATTTCAATAAAAAATTTATCTATTGATAATAACGGTTTTTTCAAATTAGATGATTTAGAATCTCTTGTTGATAATAATACAAAACTAGTAGCTTTAAGTCATGCTTTGTATAATACTGGTGCTATACTACCAGTTGAAGAAATAGGAAAAATTCTTGATAATAAAGTTCCATTCTTTATTGATAGTGCACAAACCATAGGATGCATTGGAGATATTGATGTCTCAAAAATAAAGTGTGATTTTATGTCATTTAATGGATCTAAATGGCTTTGTGGTCCAATGGGTACAGGATTATTTTACTGTAATAGAAAGTCAAGTGAATTATTAGAACCAAAAACAATTGGTGGTGAATCTGGAATTATTTATGATGACTCTAAACTTGCATTCAAAGAGTTACCTGATAAATTTCAAACTGGCTTTAGAAATTATGTGGGAATAGTAGGACTAGCCTCATCTGCAAACTATATGTTAAATTTAGGAATGAATAATATCCGTGAAAAAAACCAATATCTCTCTAATCTGTTTAGAGAGGAATTATCAAAAATTCCAAATATTATTTTGTATGGTCCAGAAAATCAAAATGATAGAACTAGTATTGTTTCTTTCAATATCAAAGGATTTGATTCACAAGAAATTGTAGACAAACTTGAAAAACAAAATATAATTTTAGCTGTAAGGGAAATTATGGATAAAAAGATTGTACGAGCATCTCCTCACTTTTTTAATACAGAATCTCAGATGCTCGAGGTAATTGATACAATAAAGAAATTATAGATTTTCTTGCTCTTCTATTACCATCATAGTTAGTGTTGATTGAACTTTACTGATTTTTCTAACTTTGCTAGTAATAATTGCACGTAGTTTTTCAGCATCATTAGAGATTAATTTCAAGACAATATCGTATACACCATATACACCTTGAACCTCAAATTTGACGTCTTCTTCAGTAAGAATTTGCTTTACTTCATTGATAATTGATTCATCTGATCCTAAATCAGAATTCAATAGAACATATGCTGTAGGCACAAGAAGTTTTTTCATCAGACAGTATTTAACCTTTCATTGTTAAAAAACTGATTAATCACCAATTCATTCTTTTGATGTGAAACCAATAGATTTGTCACTTACAATATCTGAATCTATTCCAAGTTTTCCTGGTTCTCCTACACCACAATTCATTGATTGGTCAGATATCAAAACAGATGAGTATAACCTCGAACTATTATTTCTGAGCTCACATACTGGTACACACCTTGATGCGCCGTATCATTTTGTTAAAAATGGCTTAAAAATTAATCAAATTCCACTTGACAGACTAATTGGAAAAGGCATTATCATAAAACTCAAAAAATCAAGGAATACCTCTATCACTAAATCAGATATTACAACATTTGAAAAAAAGAATGGTAAAATCCCAAACCATTCATCACTTTTTTTCTATACTGGATGGCAAAAAAATCTAAAAAAACAGAATTACTTTACTGAAAATCCTGGATTAGATATATCATCAGCAAAATATCTTGTATCAAAAAAAATTAATCTAGTTGGAATTGACTCACCTAGTATAGATCTTGGAAAAGATGAATCATTTAATGTTCATCATATTTTATCAAAAAATAATATTCTTATAGTTGAAAATTTAGCAAACATGAACAAAATACAACCAAAGGAATTTACTTTTACAATTCTTCCGTTAAAACTAAAAGATGCAACAGGATCACCTGTTAGAGCAGTAGCATCATATCAAATCTAATTTAGCAATACTAAAAATATAGAATATTCTAATCCTGTCATGAGTAAACCTGGAAATATCTGGAGAAAGGTTCATGGAAAAATCACTAAAAAACCAACTAACTTTTCATGGCTAATTGAAGAAAAATTGGCGGGCTCAGGTATTCCAACTAGTTATGATGAATTTGATTGGCTTCTAAATCAAGGTGTAAAATCAATTGTTACTATGACTGAACAAGCATTGCCTGACGATTGGGTACAAAATATAGGGTATCTTCATGTACCAACTCCTGATTTAACAGCTCCTGATATGGATAGAATAGATTCGGCTGTAGATTTTATTCATGAAAAAATTAAAAATGATCAAACTGTAATGGTTCATTGTGCAGCAGGAATGGGAAGGGCTGGAACAATACTTGCATGCTATTTTATAAAATACAAAAAATTTTCAGCTGTTGATGCAATTGAAAAAATTCGAGATGAAAGACCTGGTTCTATTCAATCTGAAGTACAAGAGCTAGCTATTGGATTTTATGAAAAACATGTGAGAAATTAGTTTAAACAAATTCTGAAACTAATTTTCCATCTATAATTTTAATTTTCAAGGTTTTATTTTCTTGAAAAAATAAAGTCATTCCACCTTCTGAATCAGGATCTTCCACTTTTACAAGTTCTAACATTTTGATTGGATCAAATTTTGCCATTCACATTCACCTATTCTGGAATTGATACAGTCTCAATCTTTCCATCAACTGCTTTGATAAACAAAAACCTGTTATCTTTAAAGATAAAGGTAATTCCCTCTTCTTTATCAGGTTCTTCTACCTCAAGTATTGGTTGTCCTAATAGACCATCATATTTTGCCATTGTTAATCATCCAAAAAAGATCCTTATATCCCTAATTAATTATGATTTCAATTTCACTAGAATTATTTTTGATACTTCCTGTTTCTATATAGTCATGTTTTTGCCATGATGCAAATGCTTCAACCATAATCTTATGTTTGCCTTTTTCTAAGTCTGATGCTTTGAATACAAATCTTTCATTAAAATCAAATAATTCTTGCCTTACCTCTTCTTCTGATAATCTGATAAATGGCTCAAAGTTTTTGGCTACCTGTACCCAAATCCTTCTATCTTTCATTGGATTAACCAGTTTTGGATTTCTTGTCCAAAATATTGATGCCTTTCTGTAGGTATCAATGGTCCTACCTAATTCCTTCTTTCTAAAACCACCAGATGTCAATTTTATACCATATTTCATTTTAAATGAAACATCATTGTTGTTGTATGCTTTTGTCCAATTAGTCTCATTGAATGCATCTCTCAGGTCTCCATCAACTGAAAATTGGACATTTATCTCAATATTTTCATCAGATGAGTATTCATCCTTGGATTTTACTAATTTAATTTCTGAAATCTTACTTTCTCCCATAATGGCTATTCATAATGATTTATATCCACAATAAGTGCTTTTTCTGAATACATGAACGCACAAGTGATCACTTCTGAGACCAAAGAAATCAGTCTTTCAATCACTGAAACTGATATAGGAATTTTATACATAATTCAGCATGAGCTATTAAAAGCATCTAATGTTGATTTTGCAGGTGTTATTGTAAAACACCCTCTTACCAACGAGTGTTGGATGAGAATTAATTCTAGTTCAAAACCACTGGGAGAAATTAAAAAAGCAACAGAATCAGCAATAAAGATTGCAGAAGAGTTCAAACAACTATTTAATTCCAAAATCAAGGTAAACTAGATTGAAATTTTGCCCCAAATGTGAGGTCAAATTAAAAAATAGTGATTCTGGACTTCAATGTCCTCAATGTAATTACACTGAAGGACAAAAAGAAAAACCTGCAAAAAAAATCACTAACGTAGAAGAACCTGATTTTTCCCTTCTTGCTTTTGAAGAAAATGAAGGAGATGAATCTTTACCAACAGTCAAAATAGAATGTGAAAAATGTGGTCATGGTGAAGCAGTTGGATGGATGTTTCAAACTAGAAGTGCAGATGAGCCTACAACCAGATTTTATCGTTGCCAGAAATGCAAATACACTTGGCGTGATTACACATAACGTTTAACTGGAACTTATAGTCAAGAAAATTGATTTGACTTTTGGAGCAAAAACAAGTGGTTCAGATGATCTAAAAGCTATCATCTCTGCAATATCCACGCTTGTTGAAGAAGCAACTTTTGTTGCAACAGCTGAAGGAATTACTTTTAGAGGAATGGATCCATCACATGTTGCTCTTATTGATATATCCTGGCCTAATTCTGCATTTGAAAAATATGAATGTGATAGTGATATTAAATTTGGAGTAAGAATTGATGAATTTTCAAAACTTATCAAAAGAGCAGATAAAAAAGACAGTATAGAGATTAGTATCTCTGAACAAAATATGTTACTTGTAACAGTAGGAAAAAATAAAAAATATAAAATGCGTTTAATTGAAAGTTCTGCAACTGATACTCCACTACCAAAAATTCCATATGATTCAAAAATCATTCTAACTTCTTCCAAGTTTGACAAGATTCTTGGTGATGTACAGGTTGTATCTGACTATCTTACAATACATACATTTGATTCAAAAGGAGACTTTTCAGGAAAAGGTGATTCTGGTGAAGTTGTAATTGATCTAGATAAAGACGATGGTGATATTGAAGAAATTTCCTCAAAAGAAGACAGTGAAGGTACTTACAGCCTTGAATATCTAAATCCAGTAGTAAAAGCTGTAGGATCTAATGCAGGCTCAATTACATGTGAATTTTCAAGTGCAAAACCCCTTAGAATTGAATTCAAAGTGGCAAATATTGGTAGAATTCACTTTTACTTGGCTCCACGCGTAGAAAGTTAAAGCATTTAAAGATTAACCAGTTCAGGTATTTTAAATTGAGATTTGTAATAAAATATGGTGGAACATCAATTTCTACCGCAAAAGATGTTCGTGTTATAGCTAAACATCTTAACCTATTATCAAAAAAACATAAAATTGTGATTGTTTGTTCCGCAATAAGCGGAACAACTGATGATCTTTTAGAAATTTCTGAATCTATAAAAAAAGAAAATAAATCAAAAGCTGAACAACTTGCATCAAAGATTATCAATAGACATAAACAATTGGCAAAACAAACTATCAAAAAATTAGATGTACAAAAAAAATTACTAGCAAAATTTGATCAAGACTTTACTGAACTACTTGCTCTAATTGATGGAATGGTGTTACTTGGTGAGGTTACACCAAGAACGATGGACTATCTAATTTCATTTGGTGAAAGATTGTCAATCAAATTAGTTTCATCAGCAATTAATGATTTAGGAATAAAATCAATTCCTCTAACTGGTAAGGAAGTAGGAATTGTAACTGATTCTAATTTTGGTGAGTCTAAACCACTAATGGATACCACCAGATTGAGAGTATCAAAAACAATAGATGCTTTATTCTTAAAGAAAACAATTCCTGTTGTTGGAGGATTTGCGGGGGCTGATCAACATGGACATGTAACTACATTTGGTAGAGGTGGTTCTGATTATTCTGCTACAACTATTGGTTCTTGCATTAAAGCAGATGAAATTTGGTTGATGAGTGATGTAGATGGTTTAATGACAGCGGATCCAAAAATTGTTAAAAATGCAAAATTACTCAAAGAAGTATCATACATAGAAGCAATTGAAATGGCTCTATTTGGCGCTAAGCAAATACATCCACGAACATTTGAACCTCTAATAACAAAGAAAATTCCTATGAGGATTAGAAATTCTTTCAATATCCAAAATGAAGGAACTTTAGTTATTGCATCTACTTCATCTTCTGTCAAAAATACTGTAAAATGTGTAAGTAATGTTCGTAATAATGGATTAATTGATATCAGAGGTGGTAGTATGATTGGAACACCTGGAACTGCTGCTAAGATATTTACAACATTGGCAAAAGCTGGAATCAATGTGATGATGATCTCTCAAAATCCTTCAGAATCAAGCATTACAATTGTAGTAAAGAATGCTGATCTTGATAAAGCAGTGAGTGCTTTAGAGCTAGAATTGTTGGGAAAAATTATCAAAAAGTTAGAAGTTACTACAGATATTGCAATAATTGCATTAATTGGTTCCGGAATGCGTGGGACCATTGGAGTTGCTTCAAAAGTTTTTGGCGCAATTGAAAAAAATAAAGTAAATGTATCAATGATAACACAAGGTTCATCTGAACTTAATCTTGCATTTGTTGTAAAAAATTCTGATACAAATGTAGCAGTAATAGCTTTACATGATGCATTTGCACTTGATAAAATCAATTAGAATAAATCATTTAAGGGAATAGATCATGTGAGACTTATTGAAAAAATTTACAGCTATTTTTGTTATTGGAATTTTAACGGCGGGCATACTTGTTATATCTTCAACATCAGATCAACTTGTTGATGCTGGTTCTAGAAAAAAAATTCATTTTACTCAAACAATTACATCTTCTCAAGATCCGGGACAAGGACATGAAAATCATCAATTGGCACTTATTTTATCGCCAAATAAGGGAACTCTCTATGATGGTTCTATGACATTTACTTCAAGTGAGTCTGTTCAGATTGTAGTTTTACATGAAATTAATCCACAAGAAATCAAAGATCAGCCTACATGGACTGTAAATGGAAATACTGTTTATGGATATTCTCTAGTTGATTTACAGAAAAATTCAGGTTCTTTTGAGTTTACAGGAGCTGCACTTGCATTACATTCTCCATACTCAAAAGAATTTACTACAACTGTAAGTGTTGATGGTTGGATTCGGGGACAGCCTACTGAAGTGATAATGCAAAAAATTGAATTAAAAAAAGAAGAACCATCATCACTACTTTCTAGAACAAACGTTCCAGCTACAATTCCAATGCATAAAGGAATCTATGAGGGAAATCAAATCCTTTACATAATCACTGATGGCAGTGATGAAAATTATGCAAAAACTCTTTCAGAAAAACAAGAATGGAATGTTGAGTTTGCTCCAGTCATTGCAGATATGCCAGAAACTGTTCTTCAGAAATTATATGTTTTTAAAAATGGGATTAACGGTAATGGAATATATGGATTTCAAGATGAAGTATTTTCTAGTACTCCTTCACAAGAATTAGAATACAGTGCATTGAATTCTATTCTTGAAGTTTCATGGAAAATAGGTCAAAATGAAATTGTATTTGAATCTGCAGCTGATATAATTGCAGCTGAAGAAGCTGGTAGAATTAAATTTCATGAAACAAAAGTTGTCCTTAATACTCCTCAAATTGTCTGGCCTGATGGACAAATGATAATACGTTCAGATAAAGAAATTTCTGATAAAATGGCATACGGTGGAGGTCAAATAATTGAAATTGATGAGGATGAAATGACTGTAACTTTTGTGGCCCATAGAGGTTGGGGGCCAGATGGAAGAACAGTTTACTATATCGTTACTGATGCTACACCATTAGGACCCGCAGAAACAATGGGAGTTGTCTCATCTCCAACTTCGGCAAATCTAATTGCTCATTCAGGTGCAGTTGATCTTTTTCAATTTAAAAATGGAATTAAAGGATCTGGTCCATTAGGATTTCAAGCAGGAATAGCTGGGGCCTCACTTGATGATGCAAATTATAGTCCTATGTGGAGAATCTATCTAATTGAATGGAATGATACAGAATCAGCAAAAATTCTAGAAACAAAGTCTGATATTGATTCATTTCGTACAAATGGCTTGTTATCAGTTAGTATTGCTCGACCAACTAATAGTGATCATATAGTTAATTGCCCATTTATAGATCCATATCAATAGAAATCTCACTAAACGGATAAATTACTTAACAAAAAATTCACTTTAAAATTGATTGGTAAACTCTACATTGTTGGTGTTGGTCCTGGTCATCATGACCATATGACATTTCGAGCAAAAGAAGTGATTGGTGAAAGTGATACAATTGTTGGATATGAAACTTATGTAAATCTGGTTCAAGATTTGATTGAAGGTAAAACCATTCATCGTTATGCAATGACACAAGAAGTTGAAAGAGCTCATCAATGTATTGATCTTGCAAAATCTGGAAAAATAGTTTCACTTGTTTCAAGTGGTGATCCAGGAATTTATGGAATGGCTGGATTAATTTATGAGACACTTGCTGAGACTGGTTGGAATCCTAAAGATGGCCTTCAAGTTGAAATTGTTCCAGGTGTGTCTGCACTAAATTCATGTGCATCAATTATTGGTTCACCCTTAATGACTGATTTTGCAGTTGTTAGTATGAGTGACTTGTTAGTTCCATGGGAAATCATTCAAAAAAGAGTTGAAGCTGCAGCACAAGGTGATTTTGTTATTGTCATTTACAATCCTGCTAGTAAAAAAAGAATACATCAATTGCAAGATACTAGAAAAGTTCTTTTAAAATATAGAAAACCTTCAACTCCTGTTGCAATTATCAAAGGAGCATTTAGAGAATCAGAAACAATTGTCATGACTGATTTAGAAAATCTGCCTAATTATTCTGATGAATTAGGCATGATAACTACTGTAATTATTGGAAATTCATCAACATATACTTACAAAGACTTAATGATCAATCCAAGAGGATATAAATCAAAATATAATTTAGAAGAACAAGCTAATTCCAATCTTAAAGTCTAATAGCTTTTTTTAATTGCATCATTCAATTCTTCACTAAGGTTTAGTTTTTCCCTAATGGGAGAAATTACTTTTGTTAGATAATTTCCAACTGTTTGTTTCAAATCCCCCGGATGCAATTTCTTTTCAGCAAAGTCTGTTTCCAGTTGTTTATAATCAGAATATGACGCATTTCCACCAAACTTTTCTGGTCTTTCTACATTCATTTCCTTAAACTCATGAAAGATTATTGTTCTTGCAATTTCTAATAATGGATTATTTTCAGTATTTGCTTCTTCACACCATGCCTTGCTAATCTTTTTCTTTATTTCATCATCTGTATTGTGAATGAAAATGCCTGAATTTGGATCAGATTTACTCATTTTACCTAATATTTTAGAATCATTTGTATCTGTAGGCTTTGAAAGTCCCGGTAACAGCTTATGATGAACGGCTACAGGAACCTTCCATTTCATTTTAGGAAAAATTTCTCTTACAAGCATATGGATTTTTCTTTGATCCATTCCAGCATGTGCAATATCTACATCTAAAGAATGAATATCAACTGCTTGCATTGCAGGATAAAGTAACTTTGCAACATCGATTTTTTTATCATCTTCTGATCTTCCCATTATAGTTAAAGTTCTCATTGTTCTAGCAATTGACATATGTTTTGTAAATTTAACAAGTTCAGACCAGTATTCTGTTTTTTCTTCATATAATTTTGAACCTAGAATTATTTCAGCATCAGGACAAACTAATTTAAAAGCATCTTGATAATATTTTGAAACTTTTGCAATTGTTTCCCAATTTCCACCAAGTTTATCATTAATCAGAGTATGCCAATCTGCAAGAAATATTTTACATTTTACTCCGGCTTTTATAAAATCATTAATTTTGAAACCTGTACTAATTAGACTACCAAGATGTAAAAAACCGGAAATTTCTAAACCAATATAATGATTTGGTGATGAATTTGTTTTGAATAATTCTATCAATTCTTCCTGTGTTACAATTTCTTCAGTAGGTGGTCTTTGAATCAGGTCTACTTTTTCTGTAATATCCAAATCAAAACAACTTTTGAAAAGTAAACGTATAAAGTTATTCAAAATTTTTTCTGAATTTAGAAGATTTGAATAGTAGATATCTATAAACTGTTTATGACTCTTGATGAGGGATTAGAATTAATTACAAATTACAAGAAAGCCCTTGAAAAATTTATAGACACATTACCTGAACAATCAGTTCAATTAGGTTCAGAAATGATAAAAATACTATCAATGAACTCTAAAAATGAAATTTCAAATTTAGATTCAATTGAAAAAGCTTTGAAAAGACAACCAAAATACAAATATGGATCATCCGAATAAATTCATTTACAATTCTTTTTATGTTTTCTTAACTCTTCGGAATAATCAAATTCAGCCCCACATGTTCTACATTTTTCTTTTTTCTTATTATGAGCTTTTTCTTGATGTTTCTTTAATCTATCAGAATCGGGTAAAATTGTTCCACATTTTTTACATTTTAATTCATTTTTGTTAGAACCAAACAATCCCATATTGGTCTAAATCATACAAGGTAGAAATAGTTTTTTTAAAATCTACTATTCATCTAGGCTTTTTCTAGGTTTTATACTGAGATAAAATGCGTGAGTACTAATGATAAAAGATGCAAGAAATACTTTGGTTGCAAAAATTAAATTCCATGGTCTATCAGGATCTGGATAAGCCACTAATAATTTATCGATATCTGGAACCAATCCATCTATTATTCCTGCGGTCATTTGTGCATTTAACACTGTAAAATTGTATAATACTTCATAGAGAGAAATTATTGAAAATCCCAATAACATCAATTGAAGTAATGCCATCTTTGTACCGATAATTTTATCACCAGCTGTTCTCCTCCATCCAATTCTTGTAACACAATACCATCCAATTATTGTAGAAAAAAATATCCAAGTTGATACTCTAGCAAAATTTTCAAATGGAATAGTCGTATTATGAATTGCTTCACCCATAACATAAGTTCCATTTTCAATCCACTCTATCATGGTAACATATACACCAAAAACTAATGATGCTAACATTATGAAACCACAAATATAGAAAATGTATAGATATACTTTGTAGCCTGAATCTGATTTTTCTAAATGACGTGGTTTCATGATGCCGTTTGCCAAATTTTGAAATATAAAAATTCATGTTTCTTTGTTGAGATTTATAGATTAGTTATAAACAGAAATAATGTTGAAAATTGCAATTAACATCCCTATTGTAGGCAAAGAAGAGATAACTTCAGTCACATCTATTCTCAAAAATGGTGTACTAACATCTTCCTCTAATTTAGGAGGTCAACATGTCCAAGCTTTTGAAAAATCTGCAGCATCTTTTGTAAACTCAAAATATGCTATTGCAGTAAATTCTGGCACCGCAGCTTTACAGGCAGCCCTTTATGCACTAGATATCAAAAAAGGAGATGAAGTTTTAATTCCTTCTTTTACGTTTATAGCAACTGCAAATGCTGTTGTTTCGACTGGAGCAAAGCCAGTTTTTGTTGATATTTTAAACAAAAATTATACTATAGATCCTGATGATTTAGAAAAAAAAATTACTAAAAAAACTCATGCTATAATTCCAGTACATCTCTATGGCAATGTTGCAATTATTGAGAGATTATCTGAAATTTCTAAAAAATATAATATTCCTATAATTGAAGATTCTGCACAATCCTTAGGATCTACTTACAAAGGAAAACACACTGGTACTTTCTTTGAGATGGGATGTTATAGCATGTATCCTACAAAAGTAATGACAGCTGGCGAAGGAGGTTTTGTTGTAACTAATAACAAAAATCTTAGAGATAAACTATTGATGATTAGAAATCATGGAATGGTTCATGGATATGATACTAGAATGTTTGGTTTGAATTTACGATTACCTGAAATTAATGCTGCAATAGCAACTGTACAAATGAAAAAACTTCCTAAATTTTTAAAATCTAGAGCGAATAATGCTAAACTTTTATCAAAACTAATTTCTGATCTTGAAGTTGTATTACCGATAGAAAGGAAAAATGAAAATGTAAATTGGTATCTTTATACAATTTCAACTGACAAACGTGATAAATTATTAAAAAAACTAAATGAGAAAGGAATTGGTGCAGTATCATACTATTCAACACCAATTCATAAAACCCCATTTTACAAATTAAAAATAAAACTTCCAATTACGGATTTGGCATCTTCTAATGTAATTTCTTTACCAATTCATCCGAATGTAACTCAAAAAAACATTGAATTTATTGCCAAAATAATGCATGAAATATTATGAACATGATAGGTGAGGTTATTGGTGAACTGTGTAAGGCTATTTTACCTATCAATGAAGAATTTTATCTTGGAAATTCAAAATCTTCAGTAGCAATTTGTACTCTTTCAAGCATAGATTTACTAAAAAATTTTGCAAGTTCTGAAATTCTAAATAAAATATCTATTGCAGGACGTCTACTATCTGAAAATAAAGGAATTGATTCTATAATCAAATATGTGAATCGAAATCCTCAAGTTAGCATCATTATTGTTTGTGGAAAAGAGGTTTGGGGACATAAATCTGGTCATTCTTTTTTCGAATTACACAAAAATGGAACTGATCAAAATAATAGAATAATTAATTCCACTAGTCCAGATCCTTACCTTACAGTATCACAATCAGAAATAAAATATTTTCAAGAGAATGTACGTCTTGTAAACATGATTAATCAAACTAATTTTAAATTAATTTTAGAAAAAATCTAGATTTATTTAATATCCACTTCGTTGCCTTTCACGATTTATTTCATTTTTCTTTTTGTATTCAGCTAAAATATCATCAGGTGTAAGTTTTAGTTCTATTGATGCCTGTACAACAAAATGCCAAATGTCAATTAATTCTTCTCTTGCTTCAGCTTCGTTAAATTCAACCGGAGTTTTCCACCATTTCCAGTTAGTTGTTCTTTGTAATTCAACTGCTTCATGCATAATTGCTGTACATAAAGCTGAAACTCTTCCTTCAGTATCTTTAGGATATCTATCCAAGTTCATCATGTCTGATAGACCTTGTTGGAGTTTGAATATTGCATCTAGTCGATCTTTTTCAGATGTTTCTTGTAACATGATAAATTAATTTGAGAAATTATTGAACTTAAATCTTTTTAGAAATGAATCATTTTTTCATATATCTTGATACGTTTTCTAATGTCACCATTTTTCATTTTTAGTAATCCATCTAATCCATATCTTTCAACAGCAAATGATCCTAAAACATTCCCGTAAACAACTGCTTTTTTAATATCTGATATTTTAGTAGATTTTTTACTTGCCAGATATCCTATCATTGCTCCAGCAAAAGAATCTCCTGCCCCTGTAGGATCTACCACATCTTCTAATGAAAATCCTGCAGTTGGAAAAATCACATCATCATAAAACATCAAGGAACCGTGCTCACCTTTTTTGATTATGACATATTTTGCACCCCATTGCATCATTTTTTTTGCACATTTTA
>Ga0224508_10001050_pt1 | contig 25250 bp, 37 predicted proteins | sample SF_Jan12_sed_USG_4_FD_170157 | JGI IMG/M metagenome (GOLD analysis project Ga0224508, IMG submission 170157) | Sediment microbial communities from San Francisco Bay, California, United States - SF_Jan12_sed_USGS_21 | ecosystem: Environmental > Aquatic > Marine > Sediment | place: USA... | reverse complement strand
CGATCTGTCCAATCAGCCAAACCCGGCCAACTCATCGAGTTCCCTGCAGTCCACGGACTACATCATTACTACCTCCCTCAGGTTGCATGAGTATTCGGGACCCACAGGTGGCGCGCGTCACAATGCCCGAAGACTATAATTTCTCTATGTGCCGATATCGCAGCGTCCAGGAGCCTTTCGACATGGTGCAGGACCGATGCTTGTGTGAGAATGAGACGCTGAGTATTGCGAATGGCACAAGAGGGTAGGCGCGTGTTTGACCGTATCACATTTGACCCTAAGGTTATGGGGGGCCGAGCCTGTATTCGCGGAATGCGGGTAACGGTCGCCCACGTGGTGAACCTTGTGGCCAATGGTATGACAACGGAAGAAATCGTGCAGGATCATCCGGACCTAGAGTCTGAGGATATTCGCCAGGCACTGCAGTACGCCGCATCGCTGGCCAGAGAAGAGGTGCATCCGCTGTCCACGGCGGAGAAATGAAGTTTCTGGCCGACGTCGGTATTTCTCTGAGTACCGTAGAAGCCCTCCGGAAGGCGGGACACGATGCACGGCACTTACGAGACGAGGGTCTGCAACGCCTCAGCGACGCGGAGATCCTTGATAAGGCCCGTCGCGAAGGCCGTATCATTTTGACGTTCGACCTGGACTTTGGTGATTTGCTGGCCTTGGGTCTGTCAGACTCCCCGAGCGTCATCATCTTCCGGTTACATGACGAAACCCCTGCATCGGTGATCCCGAAATTGATGGATGTGTTGGCTAAATCAAGCGAGGAGCTTGATCAAGGGGCACTTACGGTCGTCGGGGATGCGCGGTACCGATTGCGCCGTTTACCAGTTAGAGAATCTGAGTAAGAAAGAGCGACACATGCGCGCCACGCGGTACTACTTCTGTCTGGACATCTTTCAGCGTCTTCAACGCTGGAGGAAACCATGTCCACGACGAACAAATCAAGCGACCGCGGCCCCGGCGGCCGCTTGCTGCGTCGGTACCGCCACCGTTATGGGCCGCACTTCCCAACCGGTACGCCAAAGTGGTGGTGCAAGCTCTTCATGACACGACCCCGGCGCAGAGAAAACAGGCGCATCTGCTGGTTGATACTACACGGTGCTGATACAGATGGGCTCACGCCGCCGCTCGGCAATCACAAGCCTCACAAGTACTACTGGTGAATGCGGGATAAGAGACGTCGAGCCATGACATTTGACGACTTCGTGACAGCAAAGAGGGCCTGCATTATTGCACTAGCGACTTGGCGGTCAATGGGCAAATACAACAAATGGGGCCACCCATTAGAAGGCTCCGCGTCAACAAATATGCCACTGTCCCGCGGCAGGCCACGAAAGACGGAGTAAAACGTCTTTCCGGCCCTAGCCCGCGTTTTGCCCGATTGACATAGAAGAACCGGACATCCCATTAGGCAGGCTGTTTGACGTAATAAAATGGACTGCGGATCCTGTCGATGCATCGACGGCTCGACAGGATAATGGCACACTCTCTGGTGTTTTGTCCCGTACCCCACGATATCGTGATTGATTTTACCTGGCTATGGAGCTGGTAACCAAAAAGCGGAAAAAGCAGACCAAGTCCGGCAAGCTCCGCATCGGGGACGGTTGGAATGCTATTGCGATTATTGCGCTGTCGCAGACTAACCCATTGAAAGCGGTCGCTGAATTCGTCGAAAACGGTATCGATGCGCATGCCCAACACATCACGATTACCCGTGGTAGAGAACAAGGTGAACATTACCTGCTTGTTGCAGACGATGGTGAGGGTATCCCTAGAGATGAACACGGTATACCGAACTTCCGGTTCGTAGCCACGCACATCTGTGATTCCGTTAAACGCCGGCTGAAAGCCGAGGGTATTGAAGGAATTCAGGGGGAGTACGGGATTGGTCTGCTCAGTTTCTGGACGGTAGGCGAAGCGCTCACGCTGACTTCGTCGGGGTTTGATGGAAAAACCTATCAGATGCGCATGCAAAAAGGTGACCCAGGCTATACTCTCGTTCAAAAACGCGCGTTGTTTCCGGCTTACGGAACAGAGTTAAAAATCAAACCACTGCTCTCCGGCATACGACAGTTCAGTGGTGAAAAAATTCAGTGGTACCTGGCATCGGAGTTGCGTGATCGAATCCGCCAATCGGGTGTTGAGATCAAGGTAGTCGACCGGCATGCCCGGAAAGAGTACAAAGTGGAGCCGCGACAGTTCACCGGCCGATTACTACACCAATTACCGATGCCAACCACTTTGCACGGCGAAGTGTACCTTGAGCTTTATCTGACGGACCCTGACTCTGACAACCAAGTCGGACTTTATCGTTCTGGCACGCGCGTGATTGAAGACGTTACGCAGCTCGAAGCCTTTCAGCACACCCCCTGGACAGCCGGCTATCTGCAGGGAATCGTGGATGCACCCTTTCTTAATCTCACGCCAGGAACACGCACAGGCGTCGTTCAGGATGAAGCCTTCGCAGCTGTGTGTACATCCCTGCAACCGGTCGAGGACGTTGTAGCCCGAATTATCGATGAGCAGAAGCGGGCGGAAGAAGAGCGCGCAAGCCGCGAAATATTGCGCAGGATCCAAAGGGCGTTTAAGGAGGCGCTACTTGCGCTGCCCGCCGAAGAGTACGACTGGTTTGATGTCCAGGAAAGAGGCGAGGCACGCGTCCTGCGACCGCGGAGTACTACCCCGGACGTCACAGCAACCGATACGGGCGCGGGTATCATCGAGAATGACGATCTAGTTAATAAAAAGACCGACCAAAAGCAGTTCTTCGAATATGCTGGCCCTTTATTCAGCGTACGGGTGTCCCCCGCCTCATGCCTCGTGCCGGTGAGTGTGTCCAGGACCTTACGTGCCATACCCCGTGACCGTTCGCGCCACTTGGTCGAGCACAATCTTGAGTTTCTTTGGGAGATTATAGAAGGTGGCGGCAGCCTCCAGAACGCTGATAGCGAAATCGTTACCTTTAAAGCCCCTTCAGAGCCGGGACTGGTACGTCTAATGGTGGCCGTTACGCAGGGGCCTGTCGTGCGAGAAGCCGAAGGGATCATCACAGTGACGGAATCATTATTACCCGAAAGTAAGGAATCCTCTGCGAGCAAGCACGGCCTCCCTGGCTATACGTTCCAACGCGAACCAGGGGACCTCTGGAGATCCCGCTATGACACCGATCAGAATGTGATTGTCATAAACAACGGGCATCGAGATTTTGTGTACGCGTCTCGCAGTAGAGCGCTCAAGCTGCGCTATATTTGCAGACTCTTTGCCAAAGAACTGGTCTACAAGAATTTTCCGGGTTACTCGGCCGATCAATTGTTGGAGCGAATGATTGAACTGTCCCTCTATACGGAGGAAAACCTGAAATAGGAGATGAGAAAATGAGGTCTTGACCCAATCTTCATTTCATCCGATCACCAAGGAGTACTACTACCTGTGCATAGCGTACGCAGACCGGCTTGCCAGGTGTCCCTGGCGAATTAGCAATATGGACAGCAGGTCAACTCCTGATGCTATCTACTCATCTGGATGTCTGTGGGAGGTCGCTTCCTGGTCGACCCAGTCTTGTTCTTCGTACGACATTCCCCGGCGGCCGAGTACTTTCCGAGTCGGACCGGGTTTATAGATGGGGCACGACAGAGGTCCATAGCAGAATGTCTCGGTACGGTAACGACGCTGACGGGGGTTCCATTGATCGATGATCATTTCTACCGCCATCTTGGAGCCCCAGATGCAGCCGGCGCAGGCGATCTCGTAGGTCCTCGCAGCAAGACGACGGTGACCACGCTCGCGGTAAACGGTCAACGGTGCAGGAATGCCGTACCAAGGAGGAGGGTGGTCAGGCGTGTCCATTGCGCGGGCGAGAACGGTCAACTTGCTGACCTTGTATAGATCAGCGACCTCAAGGTGTGGATCGGCTACAAGCTCCCCTTGACCACTCACACTGTCGCCGCGCCTGAATTGATGTTTTTTATGAGCAACCTCGCCAACAGCCACAAGGAATTCACGTTGCTCATGCCCGAGTGCTCCGGCAACCCGCAGCACATACCCTTGGTAGGTATGGCTTCGCTCGTCAAAGGAGCGCGTTAGTCGTATGCGTGGCTGTACAGCAGTTAGGGTTCCGTTCCACGAAAGCTTTTCTGTGGCCCGGGATTGCATCGCGGCTAGAAAGATGCTCGTGGGAACCGTAATGTGGAAACCGCTACCCGTCCGTGGCGAATTGATGCTCAAGCGGCGAGCGTACGAGCCCTAGCCCGTGCAAACACCTCTTCTGCTGGGACGGGCTCGAGTAGCCCTTCTTTTAGTTCCTTATGTCTGCGCTCTGCTTCGTCTAACCACGCTTTCTCAACGTCCTGGTCCATGGTCCCGTCGAGATCGGCGATTAGCTCGCGCAACAACTGCATTCGCTCATCGGCGCTCAACGAGCGAATCTCATCTTCCAATTCTTTAACAGTTCTCGCCATAGTAATTCTCGAATCTACTTCAGTTTGCTATTCTACCTCTGTAACTCTAGTGACTGCTAACGCCGCGCATCACGCAGGCGTTGTCGGGCAGAATAGCCGCGAATTCACGTTCCAGGCGCGCAACGCGCTGGCACAAAACGGGTACACAAGCTTTAAACGGGAAGCGTTGAGGGACTCTAACGCTTTGTTTTAGTTGGCTCCCCGGGACGGACTCGAACCGCCGACAGGGTGGTTAACAGCTGGCTCGGTGGAGGAGGGGAGCTAAACAAATCAATCACTTGTATCGCTTGCCATTTTCGTTTCCTATCTAAATAGGCGGTATCTATAGGCTACCCCAGCGCAAGCTGGTACAAATCTGGTACACCCTGCGGCCTCTTTGAATCCGTTCCCAATTACTTAGGTAACTCTACGTAACGATTGCGACCCTTGATTACACACGACCTGATCAAGGTAAACAGAGTGCGAAGACAGCCTTGCGGCGCTTCATGCGCCTCAATGCTTATCTTATTCTCGGCTCGCACGACACGGGTCTGCAAGGTGATGGCGTTCACTTGCGACTTGGACGCCCACGTCGCAGCGACCACATTTCCACTGGTCCCGCTCCCGACTCGATAACTCACCGTAATTGTCGGGCCACCAGATGGTAGGCGGCGTCCACGCTGACCGTCGCCAAATGCCACCCTGGTCGTGCCGTCCGACTCAAAGGATACCATGTAGACTTTGTCATCTGGGCCAGCGTCGTCCAGGGTCTGCACTTGCTCCCAGAGCTCTTTATCAATCTCGAGACGAAGAACCGTTACTCCAGATTGGCTTTCGGTTTCTTCAGTCATTGATCGAATTGAGAGTCTAGGTTTTTGGTCCGTTTCAAATGTGCTTGCACGCTTCATGCAAGATCCACTCATCATCATCCCTGTCGATTTCAACCATACCCGCTCCATCGGAACACAGGGCCTGATATCCCGCCGCATAAAGCAGCACGTGTGTTGCCTGAATAAATCGCATCGGGATACATTCCATTTCACCGTCGAAATTTACTTGAAACCCTGCATGAACAAACGAAAAATCCCCATTTGCATCGCGCAGCCGGATCATCGCTCGAATGCCCCGTTCGCGTGTTCTCTCTGGATCGAGGATTTCGATTTCATCATCGGGGCAGGCCTTGGCGCGCTCAACGAATCCCTGGCGGTTAAACTCAACGGCCGCTGACGAACTACTCACAAGCCCAAACAGACGCCGGTCGTCTTGCATTATTCTTCGGTCCGTCCGGGAGCGGTAAAACCCTGGCAGCGAAGCTGCTGGTAAAAGATCTGGGCAAACCTTTATATCGCGTCGATTTGGCAGCAGTGGTTTCGAAATATATCGGCGAAACTGAAAAGAACCTCGCATGTGTGTTTGAGGCCAGTGAGAAACTGGATGCCGTCCGAGATGAGTGAATCTACTTACCGCCTACACTCAGTTACTTCTTGGATGGGTCTCTACCGTGTTTGATCACGATATCTCTTGCAACGTGCATGTCTCGGGTTGTCGCGTCGTCAGTTCTATTGTAACAGTCCCGGCAGACATCCTTCTTTCCCATACACACTGTGCACACGTTTGACACCAACATGTTGTTAAAACCCATCTTCTGATAATACCCTCTGCCATTACAGCCTGGGCACCTCATCATCGAAGAATCCGGATGTTTTGAACAAGTCATGTGCGATTCTCCTTCCTCTCATCAACCCGCATTTACGAGTCTAGACCCGTCGAATAACGACGCATCCCAGCACACAACGACAAAGAAAGAGTTGATCTATGTCAATGTATTCTCTGATAGCAACAAGCATCTTTTCTGGGAGACCGGCCTATTAAAGCTAGAATAGGTCTTCCTTACTATTGTGATCTATACAGCTGCCGATACTCCCAAGGCGGATTAGGATTGTTCTCGCGCCACAAACCTAGTCTTTCATCTCTTGCTCTGATTTCGGCATCTGCATAGAGTTTTTGGTCTTCTAGGCTTGGTTCACGCTGGTATTTCTTATAGTGCCAAGCAAACCCAGCCTTAACTTGGTCTAGGCACACATCAATCGCTTCGCTGTGATAACTTAGGAAGATGTCACTCATGACTATGCGCGCATAGTTTCCGCTGATGCGTTTAGTCATCCAGCTATCGCCATAGCAGGCCAGTAGGCAATCGTGAACAACACGATAAGCACGCCGCACATGACCGACAACGGACGAGTGGCAACGTTCATATGGGTGTCTAAGAAGGCTTGGGTCCCCCTTGCCCGATAGACGAGTCGCACGGCGATGCCGGCGAACGCGTAAAGCCAGACCCAGACCGAGGTGAAGAAGGTTGAATATAGGAAGATTCCGAGTATTGGAAAGTCATCGACAGATTCAACCTCAAATAGAGAAAGCAGCGCACCGGCCATAACTTCCACTAGTGTCGCGTCCAAGTTTTCGTGCAAAAGAAGAGGGGACAACACAAAAAATGCCAGGAATAGCGTCGTAATTATTCCCAATGTCACCACCGCATCAAATATGAGCCACCCAAACAACTTAAAGGCGCCAGCGCTACCCTTAGCCATCCGGCGCAGCACCAAGCGAGAACCGTAACTTCAACCGATGTGGGCCGATATCGACCCAACGCCCCAGTTAGGTAGGATCTTCTGGAATTGGCGCCGTAAAGATTTGCGCCTATGATCTTAGAATGACCACGCGGAAGTCTGCCCACTTTCGTGTCGGACGATGTTTCAGCCCGTATCCTCCCCATTACCGAGAGGCATTCGCTTTTTCCGCTATCCTCTACCCACCGCGCCAACAGCGTTCCTTGCGGTTCGCCTGCCGTTGCCGGCAGCGTTATGGGCTTACCCTGTTCCCCTTGAGTCTCCGAGCGGGGCGGACCCCTCCTCTTCGCCGGCGGCTGGTTGTCCATGATGGCCTAGTATTTAGAGACCCTACCTCACCGCACACCCTTTTGGTTCAAGCCCATCAGCACCTTTGGCTTGTCAAAGCTCACGACGTTTAACAGAGGTTCATATGCATTGGTCGTACCCACTCATCCCTAGCCCCTCTCCACCTTGGTGCTGGCAGATTCCACCTTACCTCACAGCTCGGCGTACCGAGTTCTCGGCGGTTACATTGTCCCCAGGGCTTCACACCGAGCTGTTACCGGCTCCGCATGCCTGGGTAGGGAACGTTTGACGGAACAAACGGTTTCATCAGGCCTTGATGCCTCCTGTGAAACAGAAACCCAAGCGACTTTCAGGTCGCACGAACACATGCTTTGCCAGATCGATGCTCAGCGTAGTAACCTTCATTCTTGGACCCTCCCTCTTTATCGACATGAATAGACTGCTTCATGCTGGCTCATTGGAAGCCGTTAAGAAAGAGGGCTGGGTCCATCCCATCAAATCTGGTACACCAAGGTATCTCTTTCGATCCGTTCCGAATACAGCCGGATGACTGTGGGGTCATGGGCGACGTATGTGAATGTGACTCCTACAACGGGAGGAACTCACGATTTTGTTCGTTGGCGACATGCACGTCGCCGGTCCCGATATCGTAGAGCCAACCGTGTAGCTGAATATCCCCGGTAGCAATTCTGGCGGCCACGGAGGGGTGGGTGCGCAGGTGTTGCAGTTGTTGCAGCACATTCTCCTCGATCAGCATGTGTAGCTGACGGACATCATTGGTATCACTGCTCTCACCACAGTTGCAGCGGGCCCTAGTGGCTTCCACGGCACCGCGGCTGTGGCCGAGCCAAGTTTTGACATGGGGCAGGTCCCCCAGTTCACTGGTATTCAGCGCCGCTGCCATCGCACCGCAATCACTGTGACCACAAACAATGATGTGTTTGATTCCGAGTACGCAAACGGCGTATTCAATCGAAGCGGTGATACCGCCAGTGAAAGTACTGTGCGGGGGCACGATATTTCCGGCATTGCGGCAAATAAACAGCTGGCCCGGGACAGTCTGAGTGAGCAGGTTAGGGTCGATGCGGGAGTCGGAGCAGGTGATGAACAGGAATTCCGGATGTTGGCCGGTGGCCAACTCGCTAAACAAGGCTTTACGCCCGAGGAAAAAATTTTTCTGGAATCGCTTTACTCCAGCAATCAGTTTTTCAATCATTTTGACTCCCCGTGATTCGGATAGCCTAAGTTCCTCTATTCACACAAGATCAGAATATCGCGCTTCGTTTCCGAACCCTACCGCCTGTGTGATTAGCTAATCCCAGAAACTAGCGGCGAATGTTCGCTGAAGAGAAGGTCAAACGGAAACACCGGTACGTTCGTTGAAACTGGTGATCATCTCGTCCCAGTGGGCGGTGAACGGGCGCAGGGCATCCCACCAGGACTGATCGCGCCGAGCCTCAAAGGTATCGAAGTCCACGCCCTGCTGTTCGACCCAGGTGTAATAACCCAGGTTGAAGATGCGTCGGCGTTCCACCGGGCCCAGATGCAGAATCTCTCCGGTGTTTGCCCCGTCCAGGAACCGGGCATAAGTGGCAACAGCGGCCTGTGAATCGAAATAGCCGCCGTGGTTACGGGCGGTGATCTTGTCGATCTCCGAGCGGTACATCTCCATGCCGTCAGTAGCCACGGTGACGATGACATCGCCGCTGTCTAGCCGGTGGTATCTGGCCACTTTGATCGCGGCGAGCATGTTGGCAATCGACGAAAGCCCGAGATGACGCAGCTCGTCGACCAGCGCTGGGTCAACGCCCTTAGCGCGAAGCAGTGATTTGCCTGCGTCGGTGTTGAAGAGCAGCAGCAGGCTATCGGTGGCCTGATCGGTAATAGCCACCGCGTCGTCGCTGTTGGTGACGTTGTGGATCAGCGGAATATGTTTGTCGCCAATGCCCTGTATGTTGTGTTCGCCATAACCGTTGTAGAGCATGGTAGGACATTCAAGGGCTTCGACCGGCACGATGCGCGCGCCAAGGCGCTCTTTTAGGTAATCGCCCGCACCCAGGGTGCCGGCGGAACCCGACGCGGATACAAAGGCCGTGAGCCGGCCGGCGCCCGCGTGCTCGTACACTCGCTCAAGTGCAGGACCGGTGACCCGGTAATGACCAAGGTGGTTCGAAAATTCGGAGAACTGATTCAGAATGACGTTGCTTGGATCTTTCGCGAGCTTGTTGCACGCGTCGTAGATCTCCTTCACGTTGGACTCCGTGCCATAGGTGCGGATCACATCATCCGGACCGGCGATCCACTCCTCCAGCCATTCGAAGCGTTCGCGGGACATCCCTTCCGGCATAACCGCTACCCCTCGGCAACCCATGATGCGGGAGATGGCCACCCCGCCACGCGCGTAGTTCCCCGTCGAAGGCCAGATCGCTCGATCACGGGTGGGATCGAATCCCCCGGCCACGATGCGCGGCGCCAGACAGGCATAAGCGGCCAGTACCTTGTGGGCGCGAATCATGGGAAAGCGGTTGCCGAGCGCGATTAAGATGGTGGCATCAATCCCGGTGAGCTCGCCGGGCAGCGAGATATATTCCGGCACATCCACCCGGGAGGTCCGATCGGCGCCGTTATGCCAGTGCACCCGCCAAAGATTCAATGGGTGCGGGTCGTCTGCCCCGACTTGAGTTAGTGCCGCGGTGATCGCCGACGGTATGGTCGAGGGGTTGGCGAGCTGTGCGAAGGTGGGGAGCACAATCTCGCGTTCCGCAAAGCGGGCAGCGGTGCGCTCCAATGCCGCCCCATCGACGACCGAGTCGTACAGTCCAAGTTGTTGCTTGTTCAGCATGAGTCAAATCACCACGATTTGTCAGCCGCGCATGTTCTGCTTTTGTCTGCGCTCTGTCAAACGAAGACCCCTTATCCTGATGTCCTGCAGAAACCTCTCCAGGGTCTCGTCAGTCAACTTCGTAAGCGGTGCAGCGCAGTACCAACTCAAGATGCGCGTGTCATCGACGGAGCTGAGTACGGCGCTGGCATCGACGACACCCAACCGGAAGTACTGCCGCATGCCGATGCAGGGAATATGCTCTCCTTTTATGATGCGCGTGAACCGCTGATATTCGAGTTTGCCGATCCGGTTAGTCGATTTACCCTTGCCGACGATATCGATGGTGGTGTTTGGAAAACTTTCTGCCATTAGCTGAGCAAGTGACGGCCTGTGGGTGGCGAATTAGTACGCTGCCGATAAGTATGCACAATTTCAAAGCCTTGCAAATCAGCGGCGTACCTCTAACATAGGCCGCCATGCGGGATCTGTTGGTGCTCATCGTCCATCTTCTCGCCACCGTCGCCAAGCTTCTTGGGCCGGGCGGCGTCAGGGCCGTCGTCGCAGAAACGCTTTTGGTGAAGCATCAACTCCTGATCATCAATCGTGCCCGTCGGCGGGCACCCAGTCTCAGGGTCCCGGATAGGATCTTGGTGGGCCTATGGTCGCTTTCGATGAATCGGAACCGGGTGCTTAAAGCCGCGATCATTGTCAAGCCCGCCACCATCCTCAGGTTTCACCGAGCGCTCAAGAATCGGAAATATCGCCGTCTGTTCTCGCCGCACAGTAGGGGAAAGCCCGGCCCCAAGGGACCGTCTGCGCCTTCAAGGACTATTACAATGGGATTCGCGTACATACATCGCTAGGTGGCAACACGCCCTCGGAAACGGACTGCCAAGGCCTCTTCCAGACTCCGATTGCGGCCTGATTGGCAATTCGCCAGGGACACGTGATCGGGGTGATGAAATTCATTAAATTGAAGTTTTATTGATCGAGATCATAGTAACGCCACGCGACTTCGTGCAAATGGAGGACGAACACAGTATTCTGTATTAGGAATGCGAACAAACACTTAAATAAGGCTAACCTCCATAGACGATATAGCGCCAGTTAACCGAGCATCTACTGAGTCTTTCCTAATGCCTAAACCGATGGATGACAACGAGTTCAAGCTCCCCGAAGAAAGCTATCGCGGCATGGTGACTGTTCTCGATAGTCTTGATGCCCTGGTTTATGTGTGCGACATGCAGACTTATGAACTGTTGTTTGTCAATCAATATGGGGCATCTATTTGGGGGGATATTCAAGGCAAGACCTGCTGGAAAGTGCTACAGGCTGGTCAGGATGGTCCCTGTTCTTTTTGTACTAACGATCGTCTGCTAGACGAGTTTGGTGCGCCCAAAAAGGTTTATGTCTGGGAATTTCAAAATACGGTGGATAAACGCTGGTACCAGTGCCGGGATCGAGCTATTCCCTGGATTGACGGGCGCTTGGTGCGATTGGAAATAGCGACTGACATCACTGACAAAAAGCAGGCAGAAGAATTATTAACGGCTGCAAAAAAATATGCTGAGGAACTGGCTCAAAAAGACGAATTAACCGCGCTAAAAAATAGGCGCGCATTCTTTGAACAGGGTAATCGCGTTTCTAAACAGGCAAAAAGATTTAGTCGCCCTATTTCAGTGATAATGATGGATATTGATCATTTCAAAATGACCAATGACAACTATGGCCATGCAATTGGTGACAAGGTTTTGCAGGCAGTGGCGGAACCTTTGCAAAGATTGGTTCGAGAAATAGATATTGTTGCACGTATGGGTGGCGAAGAGTTCGCTTTTATTCTTCCTGAAACCGGTCTTGAAGACGCTGCAAATCTGGCAGAGCGTTTAAGATCCGAAATTGAAAAGCTTGTGGTAACAAATGATGGGCATCAAATTAGAATTACCGCCAGTTTTGGCGTGGTTACTTGCAAGGACGGTAATAAAAACATTGAAGCGCTGTTAACGGATGCAGATGACGCGCTTTATATAGCTAAAAAGCATGGGCGCAACCAGGTCAAGTCATGATATTGAGTTAGGCTGAACGTCCGTTTCGGGTCTGGTGAGTAGCCCCGGGGAATCACACCCCGAGGCGCTCGCAGAACTGTACGTGAACGTCTCCGTTCATACAGCTCCCATCATTCAGCCGGGAAAGGGACACCAAGGCGCCAATGCGCGAACAGCCCTGGTTGGTAGCGAGCTACCTCGTGTGGTGTAGTGGTCCAGCGATCTTTAGGGTTGCACGTTTGAGTCGATGGGTTGCGGGGAACCATAGTGACCCTATGTCGAGTGAGTGCGAGACGCTGTTCTATGCCTATGCAGGGTTGAAATCCCGGGAAAGGATTTCCGAGCGCACAATTACAGCCCAGCCTATTTATATATAGTGGCTCGCCCTACGCCGCACGTCGCAGCAAGACGATAGGTAGATGCGAGCGCCCAGCGCGATAGTTGACCATGAGCGTGAATTGATCACCTGGTTTACCAGCAACGAGGGTACGTGGTTTGGCGCACGGCGAACGACGTTACCAGCGTTCGCGCGGCTCGATGCGGGGTCGTCTATGGGCTGGGCGTAAGCCGTTATAGACTTCGTTCGGTGTTTGACCATCCAAGGCACTATGCGGACGGGCTTCGTTATACCACTCGACGAAATAGCGGATTTCACGACGCATTGTGTCGTGCTGAGCTGGCACCATGATTCTTCGCATGCCTTCGTCCTTCACCGTACGGATAAATCGTTCGATCACAGCAATGCTGCCGTGTTGACCGACGGCGTCGTAGAGCTCAGGGAGTTAAGGGCAGTTCAATTAACATCACCTTGGGTGCCGTTCGACGCATTCTGAACCTGGCGGCCGCCGAGTGGCGAGATGAAAACGATCTGAGCTGGCTGTCAACGGCACCAAAGATCCGCATGGAGCCCACCACAGATGCTCGGAAACCCTATCCCGTATCATGGACAGAGCAGCGGACGTTGTTTCAAGAGCTGCCGCTACACCTTGCTCGGATGGCACTGTTCGCGGTCAATTCTGGTCTTAGGGATAGTGAAGTCTGTGGCCTGTGCTGGGAATGGGAAGTAAAGGAGCCTGAACTAGGGGCTAGCGTTTTCATCGTTCCTGACGGGTGGAACAAAAGTGGACGCGAGCGGCTCGTAGTGCTCAACCGAGTAGCTAGGTCCATAGTCGAGCAAGTGCGTAGGGAACATCCTACACACGTATTGTCATACAAAGGACACCCGATCCAGACGATGAACAACAGCGCTTGGCAAAAGGCAAGGAAGCGGGCAGGGCTCGCCCAGGTTCGAGTGCACGATCTTCGACATACCTATGGCCGGAGACTCAGGAGCGCGGGGGTATCGTTTGAGGATCGCCAGGACCTGTTGGGCCACAAGTCGAAACGGATCACAACACACTACTCGAAGGCCGAGATACAGAACTTAATCGAAGCCTCGAACAAGGTGTGTGCAGAGCCGGAGAGTCCCCACAAAATCCCCACACTCGTCGTACTGAGAGGGGGAGGCGGATGAGTTTTATACTTAATATATGGCTCCCCGGGACGGACTCGAACCGCCGACAGGGTGGTTAACAGCCGGTTCGGTGGAAGAGGGGAGCTAAACAAATCAATCACTTGCATCGCTTGCCATTCTTGAACCCTATCTGAATACGCGGTATTTCTAGGCCACCCTATCACAGGCTGGTACAAATCTGGCACACCCTGCGGCCGCTTTGAATCTGTTCGTTATATATATAAGTACCTCGGGCGAACTGGCGATCGTAGTGCGGCGAACAACATTCGCAGCCATTTCAACATGGATTCCAGCCCAGCGGGATTCCTTGGAAAAAGGCAGTACAATCAAACGAGATTATTTTTTAGGAGGGACAAGCGCCCTTTCGCGAAGCTTGAGCCGCGCTCGCTGGTATGCGCCTGAAAACTCTGCCATCGAGCATCTTACCAACCACTGACCAGGAGAATTTCAAATGTCAAACGATCCTACAAAACCCTTTGAGCAAATTGGCGAGTTGAACAAACGCTTGAGCGAATACACCGTGCGCGTTAACAAGGTGATCGCCGGCGGCGTCGCACCGGCGATAAAGGCACAGGCGGATTCAGCCGTCGCGGCCCTCGAGTCAGCCGTCGCCCACGGCGAAAAGCTCACGCAGGTGAAGTTGCCCCAGGAAGCTGTAGAGGAGCAGACCGCCCTCGCACAGGACCTGGGTGAAAACTTTCAGTCGACGGCCCGTAAACTGTTGGAGATCCAGCAGGACACCGGGGCCGAATTGAAGGCCGTGCTGGAGGAGGGCGTCAAGACGTTTACACCGGAAGCCCTAAGCCAGTTGTTCAAGAAGGGCTCGTAACGGGTGTCCCTTCCAGAAAGATGATCGGATTCGTCGTGACGTACAATGTCGCTAGGTGACTCATGCAGCTAACCGCATGTATTGGTGATGAAGACCGCCGACTTGTGGGAAGGCGACAATGTTCCCCATCTTGGGTGCGACAAGTGAGTTCGGGAACGATGATAGTAGTGTACGTAAGCCCGAAGAATGCGGCGTAGATGACGTTCGTTTAGAACGATGACGTGGCCCAAACAGTCGCGACGAATGGAGTCCACGGCCCGTTCAACAAATGGATTCTGCCAAGGCGAGCGGGGTGCGATGACGACGTCCTCGATTGTGGTGCGCAAAAATGCCATTCAGACAGCCCATTCATAAACATGGTGCATACCCGCGCGGTCAAAAAACTTAAATCTATTGAACGTTTTGCTGTTTGCTACCGAGATGGACGCTGCGAGTCAATGTTAGCACTTGTCGCCAAGCTACTTCCCCGGCACGCCGCTGGTTAGCAACGTAGGCTATCGCATAAAAAGCACAGACATAGACTATTGCGCCTCGAGCGCAAGCTTGCGTGGTTCAATGCAGCGTCTCAGGTGCGCCGTGGCAGCGCTTGAATTTCTTGCCGCTTCCACACGGACATGGGTCGTTGCGTCCAGGTAAAGACGCTTTCCGGAGCGGCTGTTACGGGTCGCGAGTCACCTCTCCCGCAGGGCCTCTGCGGGCCAGCCAATACGCATGGATGTTGCGGGCCTCGGGGGCAATCCGGTTCACGTACGCGTGGTGCCGGGCGTTACCGTCGTCGTGAGTATCGACCAGTTTCTTCAGTCTCTCCCATCCGCTTTCCGTGCCGTACAAGTAGATGACCTCGAACCAGTCGGGCTGGGCGTTGAGCAGCGGCTGCCAGCCAAGCGGATCAAGCGAGATGCCCTTAATGTATCCGCAGCACCATTCGTCGATGATCGACACGGTACGTCCTTCGACTTCGTGCTCGTAGAAAAGCGGTTCGTAGTCCTCAGGGGTGTGTGTCAACGCCTCAGCGATATCGTTTGCGTGCCGCATCAACAGACTCAGAATGCGTTTCGCCTGTTCCTCGCTCCTGAACTCTGGCGCCTGCTCGCCAGCCTTCATGTCCCAGACCCAGCGCATCCACTCCGACGGCATGATCAGCTTCGGACCCGAGAGCACCGCGCAGAGGAATCCGTCCAGGGTCGACACATCCATCGTTGCCTCAAGATCGTCGTCGGGCAGGAGGAACTTGTCGAGTTGCTCGATTTCCTTAGCGGAAAGCGGTTTCTGTGGTACGGGTCGCATCTATTCGGTCTCCAATCTCGACCCGTTCTCGCAGCTATATGTTCCCAGTGTGGTCAACCAATTCATGCGGCTTCCCGATAGTAGTATTTGAGAGGCCCGCCGAGCCGTTCCCGGCAGGCAACGGCCTCCTTGGCACAGCGATAGGGATGGGGGGGATGACGTGCCGACGGGGTACAGCAGAACATTCCCTTTACCTTGGTGATTTCGCTCCGCGTGATAATGGACCAGGTATTCACGAAGCGCTCGCCGCAACACCTGGACGACTGGCCTCGTCACAGACCGACCTCGGTCACGGTGCCGCGTAATGGCCGCGAAAGAGCCAGACGTGACTTCTTTCCCCGCGTTTGAAGGTGCTGTTGACGACGGCGATAGCTCCCGCCGCATTGACGGCCAGCTTCCGCATCAACAAGCCTTGCCGGCTCCCGTTATAGCCGAGCGCCGGATCGGCGCTGCCCGGGACGACCGAGGGCGACGCGAACGCCCGCCCGCTGTCCCTGGAATACGTGAACCCGAGTCCCTGCGGACGGCCTTGCCGGTCGGGGAAGAGTTCCCAGAGCACATATAGTTTGTCCTCGCCGTCGACACTTAGTGCCGGGAAGTTCGCGCTCTCGAACTCCTGCGGTAACGGGCTTGAAATCGCCCGCGGTTTGTCGAACGTCCGCGCGCCATCGTTAGAGCGGGTGTAACCTATGTGGTATCGCTCAAAAGGACCGGCGGGACTTTCCGCGTAAACGAGATGGACGGTTCCCGCGCTGTCCACCACGATCTTCGGTGCGTCGGCATGCCCGTCGCTTTCGAAGGCGATCCGCGGCACCCCGAACGAGCGCCCGGCGTCGCCCGACTTCGCGACATGGATGTCGGCGGCGGCGTCTTCGCCGATGGTCCAGGCAAGATAAACGGTAGTCTCGGCCCCAACCGCCAGGGATGGCCCGCGGGCGGGAACCGCCCGCCCGCCGGCGACGCGCACCGGCTTGGAGAACCGCTCACCGCCATCCGTGGAACGGCTCAACCACAGGGTGCCCTCGTATTCGGTCCAAGCGGCGTAGAGTGTACCCGCCGGCCCCAGGGCGAGGTCCAGGCTCCCGTTGTGCCAGTACCGTCGGGTAAGGCGTCCCTTGCCGTCACCGGCGATGCTGTTCGAGAGATTGACCGGGCCATCGAAGGTCTTGCCCCCGTCGGTCGAGCGCGCGAAGAAAATTTCGCCGCCATGGGTGCCGCCGGAAAAGACGATCTCCTGCCAGAGGAGATACACCGCGCTCGGATTACCGGACGTCATGACCATGCGCGGAAGCCAGGAAAAGACCGCCGGGGTCCCGGAGGCATTGACCGGCTCCTCGAACCGCCTTTTGTCGTCGGGGGCGTAGCTCTGAAAGAAAATGTCCTTCTGGGACTGATCCACCCAAGCGACGCCGACAACGCCCGCTTCGTTGATGGACACGCTGGGGTCGTCGACGTAATGAAACGCCGACTCATTCATGCGCCAGGGTCCCTGGTAGGCGTCGCCCACGGCGACCTCGATTCGCGTGCCCCAGGTCACGGCCGATGGCTCCGCTCCTGGCGCGCTGACAGCGAGCGCGAGGGCAGCGGCAAACATTATCTCGAGTTTCAAAGGCGCGCTCCTTTGTTGGCGGTCCGACACATGCGAGCGGCATACGCGGGGCTTCCTGTTTGATCCGATATCAGACTCTGCCACGGGCACACATAGCGTACTACACCCGTGCATGGTTAGTGGTCAAATTGGGGAAATGCACGAGGATTGTAGGCCGCTGCTGCACATCCCTGCGCCCGCGGCATTAGTGCGTCTGACCTCCAAGAAAGGAGGAAATGCAGAAGGATTGTAGGAACAATCCCTGCCATCCACGTCAGAACAATCCTTGCCTGCACATCGAGGATACGTGGCCTTTAAGAGGCCTTCTTTGAAGAACTTATTGCGCCTGCCCGTGTGATAGCATTGATCAGCATTCTCGAATATGGAACTAGAGATGCAGCCACCGCTGCTTCTACCTCCCATACGGTGAAAAATAAGCAGGCATACGAACAGAAGTTCCGCCGTATCGCGGTGCAGGTCCGGCTCGCCGCATTGCCTGAGGCGGAGCAGGCATTTCTTCGCGAGAAGTCTTACCAACACCGTTTTACGCTGCAGGAGCTGAGGCAGATCACGGAGATGGCGCTGGACTTCGCCACCTGGAATGAAGCCTCGATCAGGGAGGTGTGGCCGGACGACCTGTCACCGAAACTGGCGGGCAAAGCCGCCAGGGCAAAGGTGATCGAACGCATCCGGCGGCGCTGGGACGCACTGAAACGGGCTGCCAACCGTTACCGCAGCTTTGACGCGTCGACCAAACCCGCGACACAGAAAAGCGTCCTGGTACGACGGGAGAAAGAGGGGCTTGGGCTCGGCTACTGCCCCGTGGCATCTCTCAGGACACGCTGCTGCAATCTTATGACTCTGGACGCGGTCGAGAACTGTGGCTTCGACTGCAGCTATTGCAGTATCCAGTCCTTCTATCACGACAGCAGGATCTATTTTGATCCTCGCTTCGCGGAAAAATTGAACACCCTGCACATCGAACCGGACCGGGTCTATCACATTGGCACCGGCCAGTCGTCGGATTCGCTCATGTGGGGCAACAAGTACGGCATCCTGGACGCCTTGACGGATTTCGCTCGCCGGCATCCCAACGTCATTCTGGAGATGAAGACCAAGTCCAAGAATGTGTCCTATTTCCTCAAGCATGAAGTCCCGAAGAACATCATCTGTACCTGGTCGTTGAACACGCCGACCATCATCACCCACGAAGAGCACCTTACCGCGTCACTGGAAGACAGGTTAGGTGCCGCGCGCAAGGTCGCGGACCGAGGCATTCTAGTCGGCTTCCACTTTCACCCCATGGTCTATTACGATGACTGGAAGCAGGATTACCCCGCAATATTCGAGACCATCCAGAAAAGGTTTGACCCCCTCGAGGTCGCCCTGGTCTCCCTGGGCACCCTAACCTTTACAAAGCCAGTCATCCGCCAGATTCGCACTCGGCAATTCAAGAGCAAGATACTGCAGATGCCTCTGGTTGATGCCAACGGCAAACTCTCCTACCCGAAAGAGACCAAGCTGGAAATGTTTCGGCATGCCTATAATTGTCTCCAAAGGTGGCACAACGAGGTCTTTTTTTATCTGTGCATGGAAAACCATCGCCTGTGGAAACCGGTTTTCGGCTACGAGTATCCGTCGAATGAAGCATTGGAAGCCGCTATGAAGTCGAGCTACATGGAGAAGATCCGGCAGGCTAAAGCTGGGCATTCGAGCGCATCAAGAACGTGTTCGAGACAATGGAGCGGATGAATAGCGCGGCCTAATTATAAAGCCGCCGATGCTGTAGCGCGCAAAAACTCTATCGGCGCGGCTAAGCAGCCCATTGGTATACATGATGTAACCCGCCGAGAACGGGTTTCGCGATGAGATGTTTGGCTGATTGTAGCGGTGACTCCTTTATGTGCGGACATGGCGCTATCTGACCAAGACTTCGGTGAGGTCGCCATCGATTGTAGTAGGCAATGAACTCAGCGACTGTTCGCTGCAAATGTTGATGAGTCAAGATGAGCCTATGATCCAGGCACTCGTTACGGATGGTGCGCACCCAGCGTTCTGCGATCGCGTTAGCCTTTGGAGATTTCACCGGAGTACGGATTTGACTGATACCAAGCGATCCGACTCGCCGATTGAATGACGCGCCAAAGCAGCCGTCACGATCGTGAATCAGGTAGCGGGGTGGTTCTCTTGTAAACCCACCGGCTTCAACCATTTGTTGCGCGAGCCACTCCGAAGTGGGATGCGCAGTGACCCGCGCATATACGAGCTCACGAGTGCCGTGGTGGATGACAAAGAAAACAAAAAGTGTTCGAAACCAGATGGTCGCCCAGATAGCGTTGCTATGCTGACTCAGGAATTGTTGCCAACCGGGGGAGGGCGTTCCACTGTATGGACGTCGCAGGTATCTGGCGACCGTATGCGCACAAACCCAAAGGCCAAGACCTGTCAATGCTGGCTGGATTCTGCGTTGTCCGCACCAGGGATTCTCCCGAGCCATACGGCGAATGAGGTCCCGGCGTTCAGGGTCAATCTTCCTGCGTCCAGTTCTGGAAGGGCGGCGTGATCGCCAGCGCCAGTAAGCTTTCCAGCCCCGGCGATGCCAGCCGACAACCGTATCCGGTTTCACGATGATCAGGCGCCGTCGCCATCCGGAAAACCAGCGGCAGGCGAGAAGCCAGAAGCGGCGATCTGCATCCCGGCGTCGTGGTCTGGCGTCGCTTGAGAACAACCAGTTGCTGCTGTAGACAGAGGTTTTCGGCGACTAACCGTGCTCGGGACTGGAAGACAGCTTTGGAAGCGTAGGCCAGGCACCGAATCATCGAAAAGTCCCCTAATGTATTCTTATTAATAGGGTGTGTGTCTCGAATTAGTAATTCTCTCCTCAAAACAGTGGGTAACGCAATCTTGTGGCTAAGGGTTACGTTGCGTAATCTTCGCCAGTATGAAGGATGTCTTGCTGCTCCTGGCCCACTTGTTGACTATCACCGCCAAGCTCCTTGGACCGGGCGGTGTCAAGGCGGTGCTCGCTGAGAATCTCCTCCTCAAGCAGCAATTGCTGATTGTCTGCCGTCCTCGACGACGGGCGCCGAACCTCTCGACCGTTGACCGATTTCTCCTGGCCTTCTGGTCGCTTTTTCTCCGCCCCAGTCGCATCGCCAAGACCGCGGTGGGCATCCGGCCATCGACGCTGTTGCGGTTTCACCAATGTCTGGTTCATCGGAAGTACCGTGCGCTGTTTTCACCACGCAACAGGGGAAGACCTGGACCGAGAGGTCCGTCTCAGGAACTTATCCGGGCCATTGTCGAGCTCAAACGCCGAAATCTCCGCTTCGGCTGTCCCCGCATCGCGCTGATCATCTCGCAGACCTTCGGCGTGGGGATCGACAAGAACGTCGTTCGTCGGGTTCTCGCCAAGCATTACCATCTGCAACCCGGTGGCGGTGGCCCATCGTGGCTGACCTTTCTAGGCCACATGAAGGATAGCCTCTGGAGTGTTCATCTCTTCCGCTGTGAATCGATCACGCTCAGAAGCCATTGGGTGATGGTGGTCATGGATCACTTCACCCGCCGCATCATTGGCTTCAGTGTTCACGCCGGTCACGTCGACGGCGGAACGCTTTGCCGCATGTTCAATAAGGCAATCTCAGGGATGGGAACGCCGAGATACCTCAGCTCCGATAACGACCCGCTCTTCGAATTCCATCGATGGAAAGCGAATCTTCGCATGGTTGGTGTCGAAGAGATCAAGACCGTCCCCTATGTGCCCCTGTCGCATCCCTTCGTCGAGCGCCTGATCGGGACCATTCGCCGCGAGTTCCTGGATCACGTTCTTTTCTGGAACTCGGTCGACTTAGAGAGAAAGCTCCAAGTGTTCGCGCACTATTACGACCGTCACAGGGTTCACGCTTCGCTCGGTGGCGATACGCCGGCTGAAGTAAGCGGCGAAACCATTACAAAGCGAGCCGAACTTAATCATTTCCGCTGGCACACGCATTGCTGCGGGCTCGTCCAGCTCCCACTCGCGGCCTGATTAGTAATTCGACACGGACACGTCCATTTCAACGTCATGGAACATCCCACGGCCGAGTGGACCGCCCAGCAGGTCGTCGAAGCGTTTCCCTGGGATTCGGCGCCTCGATTTCTCCTTCGAGACCGAGACCGTGTCTACGGTGAAACATTCCAACGACGAGTCCAAAGTCTGAACATTGATGAAGTTGTTATTGCGCCCCGTTCACCGTGGCAAAATCCTTACGCCGAGCGTGTGATCGGCAGCATTCGCAGAGAACTCCTTGATCACGTTGTGGTTCTCAACGAACGGCACCTCAGGCGACGCCTTTCCCGCTACCTGGCCTACTATCACGAGTGGCGTCCCCACAGATCCCTGGACATGGATGCACCGGACGGTCGATCTGTCCAATCAGCCAAACCCGGCCAACTCATCGAGTTCCCTGCAGTCCACGGACTACATCATTACTACCTCCCTCAGGTTGCATGAGTATTCGGGACCCACAGTGCGCCGTTCGCGGGGGCTACCGAATAGCAAAGTAACCCGATCGCGAATAAAGCCGCTGTGATACCGAGTCCGTTCGGGCACTGAGTTCTGTGAGTGACTCATGTTGCCCTCCCGTGAGCCTAGGCGGCTCAGGCTAGTGGGGATGTGTCAATACAGCACTACTGGCAGGGCAGGACCTTGATATGGATCAATAAGCAGCGGTTCCCCCACCGCCGTAATCATGTCAAATCCGCCAAGACCATAGTGAGGTCGCCAGCTCAACCGAGTCTAACCCCATCGGTTCCTTATTCAGCAACCAGAATAGTATTTAGCTTTAGTCCTGATAACACATGCTCGCGCTCGGCCAAACAACATGAAGCAGCTTCAAGATGGAGTCTTTGCCTTCTGTAGAAAAATGGGGTTCAGGACAAAGTGGAATACTTGTTATTCCTAATGCTGAAAAAGTTGAACTACCAAACTGTACTAAACCAAAATGTACATGGGCTTCTTCACCAACAACAACAAGATTTCCGATAATATCACGTTGAGTAACATTCTGGCCTTCAGCAACCATGATGTTGAGAAGTTGGGTTTGTCCATCCATTTGATTGTCAGACATGGGTTCAAAAATGTAATTGACTGAAAATGGTATAAAATAACCGCCCATAGCAGGATCAGAAACATAATCATCACATTGGATCAAGACTTCAACCTGCCAGTTCGAGTCAACGCTGGCCTGTCGTAACTCCACAGAATCCACTACCCCCGAACAAGCTGCCTGAAAAGGCTTTAGGTCTCCCTGTGGAAAGATATCGATACCGTCATGCACAAATCCCCATGGAGAAATACTGTTATCAGAGCTAAAGCCTGCGTTTATTTCTGACATGTCAAACTCGTTTAAATAGGGGGTGGCCAGAGCGGGTGGAGTGACATTAGGGCCATAACACATGTTGATATTTGGATCTGTTTCATGAATTAACTTCAAAATAGAATCTCTAGCTGCTTGATCGAAATAGGGCTCAGGACAACTTGGAATCCAGTTCTTATAAAAAGTAAAGTGCACATGGGCAGCGGTGGGATTCGCAGCAGCATAAAGATATCCAATAATCTCGCCTTGAGAAACAATCTGATCCTCAACAACCATGATGTTGGCAAGTTGCGTTTGCCCAGTTTGAGGAGCTTGTGATTCGAAGTTGTAATCAATTGTATAAGTAGAATTACATGCAATAAATATAGTGACTTGGTCGTCAAACGTGTAAATCTTTTGAACCCGCCCTGAACACGCAGCCTGAAAAGACTTTAGGTCTCCCTGTGGATAAATATCGATACCGTCATGCACAAAGAACCGTGGAGGACTACTTATATCAGAGCTAAAAACATCAAATATATGTGACATGTCAGATTCATTTACATAGGGGGTGATCAAGTTAGCTACATCACTTCCCACGGTCACAAAGAACCCAAGATCCCCGAAGCGAGAATCCGCTGTAGTATCCGGGCGCACGGAGACGAAATTCTGCACCCCTTGGGCCGCCCCAGCGGGCACATTGCCGCTCAAGCTGGTGCCATCGGGACTGACGACGACGCTGTCATCGGACACCCCGTCGATGGCGGGATCAGTCCCCTCGGCGTAAAAGACCGCCAGGTCCCCGCTCTGCATCCGTGCCAGCGGATCGTTGATGGTAAAGGCATCGCCCGGTGCGCCGATGTCGGGCGCAATCGATGGCGGTGGGGCGGTCGGCCCGAGCACCGTAAACAGCCCGATCTCAAACTCCGTGCCATCGGGCTGGCGCACGAACACGGTGTACTCACCGCCGAACATATCTGGTGCGAGCCGGCCCTGCATGGTGTTGTAGGGTTTGCGCGTCCTCCCCGACAACAGGACCTCCAGCCCGCCGAGCTTGAATACCGCCACCGACCCACCGATCAGGCGTCTCTTCGGCGTGTCGATGATGGTGAAGGGATGGCCGGCCTCCGCCTGGGTGGGGGCGATCTTTGTGACACCATAAGCGACCCCTGCCAGGGCGCTAAAGACCAAGACGACAAAGAGATTGATTATGACACGCGTTTTCATGGCTCCCTCCTAGCGATTGAGGTTACCCATCGGTGCGGGATGATCACCCCGCGCTTCGCGTCATCCGCATTGACAGAGTATCAATAGAGCACTTGTATACGCCCATGACCTTGATACGAATCAAGGGAAAGGGCCTTTCAGCGATGCCCATCCGCCTCAATGTCTATAGTGGCAGGTCCCGCGAAATACAGAAACCCGAACCCGTTAGAGATACCATCGAATGTAACCTCGCCAAGATCAACGAAACCACCTTCGGCGACGTTTTCTGTAAACTTGTAGCCGCCGAATAGTTTCGGACCGGTGTCATTTCAGATGCGTGCGATAACGTTACTGCTGGCGCTGTTAGTAGTGGCCCCTTCGACCCCCGCCGCCTGGGAAGGCGAGGTGCAGTTTGGCCTTGTGTCCAACCGGGGCAACACCGACAGCGACGCCGCTAACCTGCGGGTAAGAGCGGCAAACGAGCGTCAGCGCTGGCGCCATCGTCTGAGATTTAGTGCGCTCAAGGACGCGGAGAGCGGCGAGACCACGGCTGAGCGGTACCTGTTTGACGGCAACGTCAATTACATACTCGGTGAGCGCGATTATATCTTTGGCAATCTGCGCTACGATCGGGATCGTTTCAGCGGGTTTGATTCTCAGACCTCCTTGACGAGCGGGTACGGCTATCTTTTCAAGCCGCGGCCCAATCTATCACTGGAACTGCAAGGCGGTGGCGGCGCACGTCGCAGCCGACTGGATGATGGCGAACGCGAAGACGAGGCTATCCTGCGTGGTCTTCTACTTGTCCACTGGGAGATCAGTGACAACGCACAGTTCAAACAGAGCCTGGTCTTGGAAGAAGGTGAAGACAACACGCTTACCGAGTCCTTCACAGAACTTAAGGTTAATGTTGTTCACAAGTGGGCCGTCAGCCTCTCGCTCGACATCAAGCGGAACAGCAATCCGCCGGCGGGCAATAAGAATACCGATAGCCGTACATCGGTGAACCTGGTTTACGAGTTTGGGAAACGGAATAATGCGAGCGAGACAAAATGATCCGCTGGGCCGGTCTCATTGCGGTGACAGGGAGGGGAGGTTACCGCTCTGAACGCACTCGACGCGCATCGGCGGTTGTAGCGCGCAAAAACTCTATCGGCGCGGCTAAGCAGCCCATTGGTATACATGATGTAACCCGCCGAGAACGGGTTTCGCGATGAGATGTTTGGCTGATTGTAGCGGTGACTCCTTTATGTGCGGAC
>Ga0224508_10001049_pt1 | contig 25261 bp, 28 predicted proteins | sample SF_Jan12_sed_USG_4_FD_170157 | JGI IMG/M metagenome (GOLD analysis project Ga0224508, IMG submission 170157) | Sediment microbial communities from San Francisco Bay, California, United States - SF_Jan12_sed_USGS_21 | ecosystem: Environmental > Aquatic > Marine > Sediment | place: USA... | reverse complement strand
CGTTGCGCGGGTCATCCTGGTATTCGTGGGTGCCTTTGGTTTGATTATTCATCGGTGCTTCCTAGTTCAAATTCTTCGCCCTGGCTGGTAACGCTCAGGTAACCGACGCCATCGCGTTTTGTTTCGGTTGCGAGGTTGAGCAGATCGTAAAACGCGCTGCGGCTGATCAATGCATCCAGGCCTTCGCGCAGGTGCACGTAAGGTCGGGGTTCACTGGTTGTTGCGTCGATAGCGACTCGAATCGGATGTTCATGATCGACGACGATCTTGTCACCAATATTAGTGGTAAACACGATTACCGGTTGACCCTTGTCCTCGATAGATTCGACCAGGGTCGCAACAAATGGCGCATCTTCTACCTGGATGCGCAGTTTTTCAGCCGGGGTAACCAGGAAATAGGCGTCATCTTCGCGGCGTAAAATCCCGGCAAACAATTTCACCATTGAATCACGCTTGAACCGGCGCCCCTGGTGGAACCAGGTGCCGTCGGCGGCGATACGGATATCGATCTTACCCTGGTGGTGCGGATTCCAGTCTCGCCTGGACGCCTGGGTCGCTGTGCTTGATTCGATATCAGCCAGGATCTGCTCGAGTTCGGACATGGGGTTCCATTTCATTTAACCAGCCTCGATGTTATCCCCGGTGCAGACTAATGTCATCAGGCGACTCGTTCCAATTGGACGAATCCATGGGGTAGAACCGGGCACTGGTCACGAACTTTCTGCGATCGGGATTGCGAGCTACCGAAAGCCGAATAGTTAATCTATAATTTTGGGACTTGCGCCATCCACGAGGAACAATCGAACATGAAACGCAGAGGATTTGTGAAATTATGTGCGTCTGCGGTCGCCGGTATTACGGCAAGTCCTGAGCTGCTGGCCCGGGAAAACCAGGTGTATCATCGATACGGTCGAGTTGCGCTGATCGATCACTATAGCGGTAAGCCGGTGCGTGCCGCGTCGCTGGAGGTGGGTGAAGCCTACCTGTTCAACTACCCCTATGTTTCCACCCCTTGTTTTTTAATCGACCTGGGCAAATCAGTGACATCCAAAAGCAATCTCAAGACCCGTGACGGCGAGCCATATCGCTGGCAGGGTGGATCGGGAAAAAAGAACTCGGTGGTCGCGTTCTCGGCGATTTGCGCGCACAAGATGAGCCACCCGGCGCCATCGGTGAGCTTTATTAATTACCGACACCGAAAAGTCAGATTCCGCAACAGTAACGATGAAATAGAGCAGCGCGCTGGTGTTATTTACTGCTGTTCGGAAAACAGCGTCTATGACCCGGCGCATGGTGGTCGGGTGCTGGGGGGTCCAGCGCCGCAGCCACTCGCTTCAATTGAACTTGAATACGATCAAAATGAGGATACTTTTTACGCTACCGCCACGATTGGGGGTGAGATGTTCGATCGCTATTTTAAAAACTTTCATGATCGGCTCGTGCTGCAGCATGGTCGTACCGATATCGATCGGACGATGAAGGGCGCCACCGAACTGGTGCGACTCAGTGATTACACCGAAAACCAGGTCGGCTGCCAGGCCTGATATGTCGGAAATGCATTTCCTTCCTGGCGCAATTCACGGCTTAAGGCGTTAAAGTCTGGCCGCGGACCTGTGTCGAAATCCCTGTAAATCTGATGTGTTAAACTGCATGTTTGTTGATTCCATCCGGATTTCTGATGGCAGCTAAACGCTTATCGGGCAAGCTCGCAGTTATCCTGCACGCGGATGTCGTCGGGTCAACCGCGCTGGTGCAACAGGACGAGCAAACCGCTCACGCGCGCATCCAGGATTCTTTTCAGCGTTTCGGTAAGACGATTTCGAACTATCATGGCCAGGTGCGTGAGCTCCGTGGCGATGCACTGCTGGCCGAATTCGAGCGGGCCTCGGACGCAATTTCGGCGGCGCTCGCTTTTCAATCAGACCAGCTGAATTACAACGCGCAACTCGATGACGATATCTGCCCTTTGGTGCGGGTTGGGATCGCCATGGGTGAAGTCGTGATTGCCGACGACACCATTACAGGTGCCGGCGTGGTGCTGGCACAGCGCCTGGAGCAATTGGCGGATCCCGGCGGATTGTGCATAACGCCGGCAATCCGTGAAGCCATGCCACGGCGCCTGCCGTTCGAGCTTGAGAATATTGGTGAACAGGCATTAAAGGGATTCGATGAGCCAGTTGGCGTTTATCGGGTCGCGTTGACTTCCGGAGCAACAGTTCCACCTCCGGAGCTGGGCCGGAGTAGCGGCCCTGCCGAGAGCTCGCCCAGGCTCAGGATTGTGGCCACCGCGGTTGTGCTGGCGGTTTTTGCTGCGGCTATTTATGGTTTTGTCACGTGGCAATCAAGGGAACCTGTCATTCCCGAATCAACGCAACAGGTTCCATCCGAAAAACCCTCGATTGCTGTTTTACCTTTCGACAATATGAGCGGCGACCCTGACCAGGAGTATTTTGCCGACGGCATTACCGAGGATTTAACCACTGATTTATCGCGAATCTCTGGATTGTTCGTGGTCGCGCGCAACTCGAGTTTTTCCTACAAGGGCCGATCGGTCGACGTGCGTACAGTCGCGCGGGAACTTGGCGTGAAGTATGTTCTTGAGGGCAGCGTGCGTCGCGCTAAGGATCAAATCCGAATTAACGCCCAGCTCATAGACGGCGCAACCGGCGGTCATATCTGGGCAGAGCGATTCGATGGCACTATGACTAACGTATTCGAGTTGCAGGATAATGTGAATCGTAAGATCGTCGCCGCGCTCGAGGTCAACCTGACTGCCGCGGATGAGCAAAGGTTCGACCGGGTCGAAACGACTAGCCCCGAGGCCTATGATGTTCTTTTGCGTGGAATTAAGCAGTACAACACCTTTTCTAGCGACGCTACTGTCGAAGCTCGCGAGTTGTTCAAACAGGCTACTATCATCGACCCAAACTACGCGCGGGCCTATGCCAATATCGCCTTGACGCATGTGACGGATATAAATTTTTTCTGGTCCAAGGATCGTGAAGAATCAATTCGGCTTGGACTGGAGTACGCGAGTAAGGCCGTGGAACTGGACGATAGTATTCCACAGATCTACCTGACCCGAAGCATTCTGTATCTGTCTCAGCGCCAGCATCAGGCAGCGCTCGAGGCAGCCCAGCGCACGATTGAGGTACACCCGAATTATGTCGATGGCTACGCAACTATGGCGTTTATTTCGAGCTACTCGGGCGCCTTCGAAAATGGGCTCGAAGCAGTGGACCAGGCGATGCGCATCAATCCACGGGGCACCGGCGTTTATCTCAGCGTTAAAGCGCGCATTCTTTTTCTAATGAAAAGATACGATGAGGCTTTACCCCTGCTCAAGGAAGCCCTTGAGCGCAATCCGGCATTCGACCGTCCCCATTTGCATCTTGCGGCGACCTACGCCCAGCTCGGACAAATCGAGGACGCCGAATGGTCGGTGGAAGAGGCGCTCGCAATCAATCCGGATATCACGCTTGCGAAGGAACGCCGCGAGAGTATCTATCTACGCGAAAGCGATCTTGAGCATTACGTGGGGGCCTTGCGTAAGGCCGGGGTACCCGATTAAAAAACACCGTCATCCCCGCTTGCGCGGGGATGACAGAATATTCGGAGCGGGGACGACCTATTAACCTCCGGTTACAGGCGGGAAGAACGCGATTTCATCGGTGTTGCTGATTTCCGCGGTCGGATCGCTCATTTCCTGGTTGATGGCAACCAGTATTCGGGTTTCGCCGTTGAACTCACTGGCAAAAGGCTCACCGCGTTTACGCAACAACGCAACCAGGTCATCAACGGTTTTGCATTCCGCTGACAATTCCAGGGCTTCAGATTTAATTTCCAGAGCTTCGGCAAGCCGGGCAAAATAAAGAATATCGGCCATGGCTTTTACAGCGACCAGTCGAAGAACTGGATTTTGACTTCATCACCGGCTTCGATGCCAGCGTTTTCATCGGGCAATACGATAAAGCAATTTGCGCGGCTCATCGAGGTCAAAATGCCGGATCCCTGCTTGCCGGTTTTGCTGACCTGCCATTCGCCATTATCATCAAGAGTTGCTATGCCGCGTTGGAACTCGTAGCGTCCCGGTTTCTTGCGCATTGCGTCGAGTGCGCGGGCGCGAAACAACGCGGGACGCCTCGGAATTGCACCGGCGAGCGCATGGATCGCGGGCACCACGAACTGGCTGAAAGTCACCATTACCGCAACCGGATTGCCGGGCAAACCCATGAAGATGCTGGCTTCGATCTGGCCAAAAGTGAGTGGGCGTCCCGGCTTGATGGCGATTTTCCAGAACTCGGTAGTACCGAGGTCCGCAAGTGCCGGTTTTATGAAGTCGGCTTCCCCGACCGAGACACCGCCGGTGCTGATGATTAAATCGGCCTGTAAAGATGCTTTTTCGAGCACCTCGCGCATGGCTTTCGGCTCATCCTTGACAACGCCGAGATCGATGATATCGACCGCCAAGCTAGACAGCATGCCGTGCAGGCTATAGCGATTACTATCGTGAATTTTACCGGGTTCGAGTGGTTCGCCGATTGACACCAGTTCGTCGCCGGTAGAGAAAAATGCGACCACGGGTTTACGTTTTACCTGGAGTTGAGCGATACCGAGCGATGCCAGCACGCCGAGATCGGCAGGACTTAGCCTGGCGCCGGCATCAATTACAGTTTCGCCTTTCGCTATATCCTCGCCGGCTTGACGGATGTTTTCGCCAACCTGGTGGTCGGCGTCGACGCGGATCTTGCCGGCGGCGGTAACTTCTACCTGTTCCTGCATGATTACCGCGTCGGTGCCTTCTGGAATCAATGCCCCGGTCATGATGCGAACGCACTGTCCCGGGCCACAGGTTCCGGTAAATGGGGTGCCGGCAAATGCCGTGCCGATTTCGTCAAGTTCGGTAACCGTTCCCTGCGCCAGGCTATCAATTGCGAGCGCAAACCCATCCATGGCGGAATTGGGCAGCGGCGGCACATTGTGAGGTGATTTTACGGCTTCATTGTTGACCCGATCGAGACACTCGCGAATCGGCAGGCGCTCGCAGGCGTGAACCGGAACAACCCGTTCCTCGATCCTGGCCAGTGCCGCGCTCAGGCTGATCGAATCGGGATCGAATGGGTCAGCGCAGCTGGGGGCATTAGAGATATTGTCGCTCATCTAACGGAGTGTAGTCCTTCAGGACGATAATTGAGGCATAGACGAAGCAAAAATGGTAGAGGTAGAGCAATTTTTTTTGCGGTTAAGGACGATCCTGCTACGAAAGCCGATTAAATTTGCTGTCCAGGGCTATAAAAGAAGCGGCGACAGTGGTATTTTTACGCCTTGACCTGAGGCGTTCCGACAGGATAAAAAAAGCAGTGAACCTGCGGCAACGATAATAACGACACAATCGGAGGATATAATGCAGAAATCCCTCAACATCGATCCGGGTAAGTGTACCGGCTGTCTCCAGTGCGAAATGGCTTGTTCCTACGAGCACACCGGGACTTTTAACCCCTCACGATCGTATATCAAGGTATTCACTTTTCATCACGAAGGGAGATTCGCACCCTATACCTGCACCCAGTGTGATGAAGCCTGGTGCATGCGTGCCTGCCCGGTAGACGCGATCAGCGTCGATCTGACCACCGGTGCCAAGGTAATCTCCGACGACAAGTGTGTCGGCTGCAAGGTCTGCACCATTGCCTGCCCGTTTGGCACCGTCAATTACTCGCAGGCGACCGGCAAGGTCGTCAAATGTGATCTTTGTGGCGGTGACCCGCAATGCGCGGCAGCCTGTCCCACCGATGCGATCACCTATGTCGATGCTGACTGGACCGGTTACGATCGCATGCTGGCCTCGGCGGCGAAGAGCCTGCCATCCGCCGAAGCAACCGCTTAACAATGGGGGTAATGAATCATGTCATGGACCAGAAAAATCCTGAGGGTAGATCTCTCTAAAGGCACCTGCACGTCCGAACCACTCAACATGGAGTGGGCCAACCAGTACCTGGGCCAGCGTGGGCTGGCATCCAAGTACCTGACCGAGGAAGTCGATCCCAAGTGCGACGCGCTCGGACCTGATAACAAAATGATCATGGCCACCGGTCCGTTAACCGGCACCATGGCCTCCACTGGGGGGCGATATTCCGTCATTTGCAAGAGCCCGTTAACCGGTGCGATCGCCTGTTCGAACTCGGGCGGTTTTTTCGGCGCGGAGCTGAAGTTTGCCGGCTGGGATATGATCATTTTTGAAGGCAAATCAGATAAACCGGTTTATCTTCTAATCCAGGACGACAAGGCCGAGCTGCGCCCGGGAGACGGCATCTGGGGTAAATCAGCCTGGGAAACCGACGATATCCTGCACCAGACCCATCAGGACCCGCAATTGCGCGTCGCCTGTGTCGGGCGTACTGCAGAACACGGCTGCCTCTATGCCGCGGTTATGAATGATAAACACCGGGCCGCCGGGCGTTCCGGGGTTGGTACCGTGATGGCTTCGAAGAACCTGAAGGCTGTCGCGGTTCGCGGTACCGGAGGCATCGGTAACGTCCATGACGCCAAGGCGTTCATGGCGGCAACCAACGACGGCAAGGCGGTTCTTGCCGAGAACGCGGTCACCGGCCAGGGACTGCCGGCCTACGGCACCCAGGTACTGATGAACGTCATCAACGGGGTTGGTGCGTTACCGGCGCGAAATATGCGCGATGTCGGTTTCGAGGGCGCGGAAAATATTTCTGCCGAGGCGATGGCCGAGCCGCGCAAGAGCGATGGCAAACCGAACCTGACGACCAATGGTGCCTGTTTCAGCTGCACCATCGCCTGTGGCCGAATCTCCACCGTCGATCCGTCGCATTTTTCGGTCAAGGATAAACCGGAGTATCAGGGTGCTTCCGGTGGTCTCGAGTACGAAGCCGCGTGGGCGCTCGGTGCCGATACCGGCGTCGACGATCTCGATGCGCTGACCTATATTAATTTCCTGTGTAACGAAGATGGCATGGACCCGATCACCTACGGCGCAACCGTGGCCGCGGCGATGGAAATGTTCGAAGACGGAACCATAACGACCAAGGAAACTGACGGTATCGAATTGAAATTCGGCAGTGCCGAGGCGTTTGTCGCAATTACAGAGCAGTTCGTCACCGGCGAGGGTTTTGCCGCCGATCTCGGCATGGGCTCGAAGCGCCTTTGTGAAAAGTACGGTCAACCCGACCTGTCGATGACGGTCAAAGGCCAGGAATTTCCTGCCTACGATCCGCGCGGCATCCAGGGTATTGGTCTCGCTTACGCCACTTCAAACCGGGGCGCCTGCCACTTGAGAGGTTACACCATAGCCTCCGAAGTACTGGGTATCCCGGTCAAAACCGAGATGAACGATACTGACGGCAAGGCCGAACTAGTCAAGGCCTTCCAGGATGCAACCGCACTGGTCGATTCCGCGGGATTATGCGTTTTCACCACTTTTGCCTGGGGCATGGATAACATCGCGCCACAAATCGATGCCGCCTGTGAGGGCGACTGGAGTGTCGAGAATTGCCTTGAAACCGGGGAGCGTATCTGGAACATGGAACGCCTGTTCAACGAGGCCGCCGGCTTTACCGCCGACGACGACAAGCTGCCCAAGCGCCTGCTCAAGGAAGTCATCAAGCATGGTCCAACCGAGGGACAGGTCAATCGACTCGGCGAAATGCTGCCCAAGTATTACGAGGCCAGGGGCTGGACCGCGGACGGCAAGATCCCGGACGAAACCCGTCAGCGACTGTCACTTTAATCAACCATCCCCTGTCGCCATGCGACAGGGGGTTCATACCAAAGGCACTGAATCATGCAACACGTAATCGTCGGTGCAGGGCCTGCTGGCGTCGTCGCCGCTGAAACCCTGCGCAAGTTCGACCCGGAGGCGGGCATCACCATAATCGGAGATGAACCCGAGCCACCCTATTCACGCATGGCGATACCCTACTACCTGATCGATAACATCGAGGAGTCGGGGAGTTACCTGCGCGACCCGGAAAAACATTTCAAGGCGCAGAATATAGAGGTGGTCCAGCAGCGCGTTGACAAGATAGACGCCAAGGCCAAGAAGCTGAGTATTGCCGATGGCAGTTCACGGGAGTACGACAAGCTGCTGATCGCGACCGGTTCGCATCCGATCAGCCCTCCGATTCCGGGCCTGGATTTACCGCAGGTGCATTCCTGCTGGACACTCGAAGATGCTCGCAACATTATCAAGCTGGCACGGTCGGGGTCTAACGTGGTGCTAATCGGCGCCGGATTTATCGGCTGCATCATACTCGAGGCCCTGGTCAAACGCGGTATGCATCTCGCGGTCGTCGAAATGGGTAACCGCATGGTACCGCGGATGCTGGACGAGAAGGCGGGCGGCCTGCTCGAAACCTGGTGCAAGAACCAGGGTATCGATGTGCATACCTCCTGCAGCGTCGATGGAATCGAAGCAGCTGCCGACGACCTGGTTGAAGTCAGCCTCAGCGACGACAGTAAGTTAAGTGCAGCCCTGGTGATTACCGCGACCGGTGTCAAGGCGAATATGGACCTGGTAGAGGGTAACGATATCAATACCGACCAGGGCATACTGGTAAATCGGCGTATGCAGACCAGTAATCCGGATATTTATGCCGCGGGTGACGTGGCCCAGGGTGTCGATTTTTCTACCGGTAACTTTGAAGTGCAGGCAATTCAGCCCACCGCAACCGATCACGGACGAATCGCGGCCTTGAACATGGTGGGTAAGGACGATGAACACCACGGCACCCTGAACATGAATATACTCGATACGGTCGGTCTGGTTTCCTGCTCGTTTGGCCTGTGGATGGGGGTTGATGGTGGTGACAGCGCCGAGCTATACAACGCGGACGAATTTCAGTATATCAACCTGCAATTCGATGGTGATCACCTGGTCGGCGCGAGCAGCGTTGGCAAAACTCAGCACGTTGGCGTACTGCGTGGGCTGATCGAATCGAAAATTCATCTCGGTGAGTGGAAAAACCGGTTGATGCAGGACCCGACCGCGATCATGGAAGCCTATGTCGCCTGTACCCAGGAACTTTCTTATTCCTAGCTCAAGATGAACGTCAGCATCGAGTTTTATGCGTCGTTGATGAAGTACCTGCCGCCCGGCAAGAGCCGCTTCAGGCGCGAGATCAAGGTTGATGACGGCTTGAGGCTCAGCCGTCTGATCGAGCAATATCACATCTCGCCCGAGGAGGCGCACCTGGTGCTCGTCAACGGTCTTTTCGTCTGCGGCGAAGACCGCTCCGAGCGAGAACTGGTTGAAGGCGATGTCATTTCAATCTGGCCACCGGTTGCAGGTGGCTGAGCAGCATGCCGGATGAAACCCTGGTCGAGTATGAAATGGGGTACGCTGCCGATGAATTCGGTAATGTTCTGAATGGACCTTTCAGTGGTGATAAATCAAGTTATCGCTGCAGCGAAATCGAACGCCACCACTGGTCGGTCGAACAATCGGGCGAATCCTTTATACTGACGATCATGGTCACCGAAAAACCACCGCGTAAACTGGGTCTATTCAAGTTGCCCGTGCTGGAGGTAAAGTTCAGTTTCACCGATACCGACGCGGTTTTGCGCGACCGGTTTTTCCATCGCTTTCACCAGTATTTTCACAAGGGGGGCGGATGAACCCGGCACAGCAAGAGCGCTACGCACGCCACATTCGCCTGCCGCAGATCGGTGAACAGGGACAACAGGCGGTTCTCGATTCGAGTGCATTGATCGTGGGTGTCGGGGGTCTTGGGTCACCCGCGGCCATGTATCTCGCCGCCGCGGGGATCGGTAAGCTCATCCTGAGCGATTACGATGTCGTTGATACCTCAAATTTGCAGCGCCAGATTATCCACAACAACAGCTCGGTTGGCGAAAACAAGGTCGATTCGGGTCGGCAAACGGTCAAGGCATTGAATCCAGGCTGCGAAGTCGAAACCATTGGTTACCAGCTGGATGGGGAGGAGTTGAAACAAACCATCGACTCTGTCGATATCGTGCTCGACTGCAGCGACAATTACCCGACCCGTTTCGAGATCAATCGCTACTGTGTGGAGACTGCGACGAGACTGGTAATCGGTGCGGCGATCCGGCTCGAGGGCCAGGTCATGAATTACCAGCCGCAGGCTAACAGCGCCTGCTACCAGTGTCTCTATTCACATGCTTACGGCGCCGAGGAATCCTGTGAACTAGAGGGCGTCCTGGGCCCCGTGGTTGGCGTTATCGGTACCCTGCAGGCCGTGCAAACCTTGCTGATTCTCGCCGGGCAGGGCGAGGGGCTGGTGAACCGCCTGTTGTTGTTTGATGCTTTCGCGATGGAATGGCAGTCCGTAACCCTGCCCAAAAATCCCAATTGCCCGATCTGTAGTAAATCCTGACGTCACCCCGGCGTTTCTGCGGAGTCTGTAAACAGCGGGCAGGTTAATTTTCAGTTAACACGGAATGATCCTGTTATCTGATGTTCGAGAGGACGGGTTATTTCGTCGAATAGAAATCCGTGTAGATAAATTCTGCTATCGCGTCGACATCATTAATATCGAGCACGGGAATCTGGATACCTTCAGCTGGCGTATCATCACAGGCAATCGCAATCACCGATGAATCATTCTGGTAAAGAAAAGGCTTGCCCAGGGTTTCGCGATGCAGCTCTATTTTCGGAAAATGGATGTCCTTGTAACCTTCGACCAGCACAATGTCGACCCGCTCGGTGTCGAGCATGTCAATGATTTGTTGTAAATCGGGCTCCGCTGACGGCGCGTCAAACTCGGTAATCAAGGCCATGCGCGTGGTGGTGCAGATCACGGTCTGATCGGCTCCGGCCTTGCGTAATTCGTAACTGTCCTTGCCCGGGAAGTCGAGTTCGAAGTGATGGTGGGCATGCTTGATCACCGAAACGCGTAAACCGCGTGCCTTGAGCAGTGGAATGAGTTGACGCAGCAGCGTGGTTTTGCCAGTGCCGCTGTAAGCGCTAAAGCCGAGAATAGGTATAGGGGCTTTCATTGCTGGTCCTGCAACGATTGCTGATCCGACGGAGTATTGATGTTACGAAACATATCGGCGCAATCGGAAAAGTCGGTTCGCACAAAGTCGTGCAGCGCATACCAGCGGTCGATCTTGCGTTCGCCGCTATCGAGAAACTCGATCAGGCCCGGCAGCAGATCGACCCGGATCAACGCGTGCACCGGTTGCAGCCGGTCGCCGTCGAAGGCGACGTGAACCGGGGCGTCGTTTTGCCCGTAACTGGTGATGAATCGGGCCACGTAATCTGCTGCCAGTAGCGGACTGTCACAGGGCAGCGTCACGATAAAATCCGTAGTGACCCTGGCCATTGCACTGGCAAAGCCAGCCAGGGGTCCCTGGTAGTCGGCAAGCTGGTCAGCGATCACCGGGTAACCCAGTTCCTGGTAGCGCTGTTGATTTCGATTAGCATTAATAACGATAGCAACCGATTGCCGCTCGAGCTTGTCGATTAAAGTTGATACCAGCGGTTTACCGTTGAACTCGATCAGACCCTTGTCCTGGCCGCCCATACGCCTGCCCTGACCGCCGGCGAGAATCACCGCGGTAATGTCCCGGGTACCGATATTCATCGTTTTTTGGACTGGCGTACCGAATCGAGCTCAACCACGTCGGCAGCCCCGATATCATCCGCCTGGATTCGATGATCCTGCAAGTGAAGTTTACTGGTCGCGAGATCGCTGAAAACACCCGGATCGTGCGTAGCGATGACGATCGCGGTACCGCTATCGCGAAATTCGTGCAGCATTTGCAGGGTGCGTTCGCGACTCTCGTTGTCGAGATTTGCGGTGGGTTCGTCGAGCAACAGGATCTGCGGGTGGCAAAGGCGCGCCCTGGTCAGCGCGACGCGTTGTTTTTGTCCACCCGACAGGGAAGCCGCGGACTGGGACTCGAGACCTTCGAGTCCGGCCCAGCTGACCGCCTTTTGAACACTGGATTCGCGATCGGCGAGCGCCGGGTTAAGCCGGGCGGCGTATTCAATATTGCGACGCAAGCTGCCGGCGAACATGTAGGGTTGCTGGTGCAGGTACATGACGGTTTTCAACAAACGTTTGCGTTCTCGGCGCCAGGGTTCAGGACTCGCATCGTCGAGGCTGATTTCGCAATGACCCGGTTTTTCAAGACCGGCGATGATACGTAACAGGGTCGTTTTGCCGGCCCCGTTATTACCGGTGATGACGATACAGTCATGGCTGGTGATATTGATCTCGGTCTGGTCGAGCACCAGGATGCTGCCGTAGCTTTTGCTAATGTCACGAAAGCCGATGTGAAAATTTTCAATCATGGATTGATACTGCCTTTTCCCTGTACGTACTGCAACAGGCTGTTAAGCACAAAGGCGAGAAAAAGTAATACTATGCCAAGCGCAATACCCTCGGCGAAAGCACCCTTGCTGGTTTCGAGAGCAATCGCGGTCGGTATATTACGCGTGTAGTGCGCGATATTACCGCCCAGCATCATCGATGCGCCAACTTCAGAAATGATTCGTCCATAACCTGCGAGTAAGGCCGCCATCAAGCCGAAACGTATTTCATAGAGCACGGTGAAAAAAGCCCGCAGTCGATTCGCTCCAAGCGTACGCGCGGTTTCCCAGGCGGCCCGGTCGGCGGCCTGCAACGCAACATGCGCCATGCAGACCAGGATCGGCAGGCACAGGAAAAATTGACCGAGCCCCATCGCGGTCTGGGTGAATAGAAGCTTGAAGTCACCCATCGGTCCCTGGCGCGACAGGATGATAAAAAGAGTCAGGCCAATGACCACCGCGGGCACCGATAAAAAGGTATTAAACAGCGATATCAGGAAACGCCTTCCCGGAAAGCTGCCGTAAGCCAGCGCGAAAGCAATCACCAGTGCGGGCGGGACTGCGGCCAGGATCGCCATGCTCGAGACCCGAAACGAGATACCAACAATTTCCCAGATTTCGGGGTTGCCACTGAATAACAGTCGGAAGGCTTCAGCGGTGCTGGCGATCAACACGTCCATGGCTAGCTGGCGTTACCCGCCGTAGGCACAAACAGTTGTTGGCCCTTGATTTTGAATTCGCCGATCATCTTCTGTGCCGCGGGTGATGTCATCCACTTGATCAGCTTAATCGCACCCGGGTAATTCACGTCCGGGTGCCGTTCGGGATTAACCGCGATGATGCCGTAGGGATTAAACAGCGGTGGGTCGCCCTCGAATAGTAGCTGTATATCCAGTTTGGACTCATAGGCGAGCCAGGTACCACGATCAGTCATGGTGTAAGCGTCTATCTCGTTGGCGATTTGCAGGGTTTTACCCATGCCCTGGCCGACCTCGCGATACCAGCTGCCGTGGGGCGATTTACTGGCGCTTTGCCAGAGAATAAGTTCCCGCTTGTGGGTTCCGGAATCATCGCCACGCGAGATAAACGGCTTTTCGCTGGCGTGAATGCGTTGCAGGACCTCGGCCACGGTATTGCTTTTGGCGGTCCCGGCAGGGTCGGTTTCAGGGCCGACGATAATGAAATCATTGTACATAACATCGGCTCTATCGATTCCGTAGCCGGCCTCGACAAATGCCTCCTCGGCGGCACGCGCATGCACCAGTACGATGTCGACATCACCTTCGCGACCGAGGCGCAGGGCCTTGCCGGTGCCGACCGCGATCAGGTGAACTTCGATCGAGGTTTTCTCAGTGAATTTGGGCAACAGCAAATCCATCAGGCCGGAGTTGGCGGTACTGGTCGTCGTCGCGAGTCGCAGCAGTGATGCGTCGGCCGATGCCTGACCCATAACCAACAAGCTGACGGCCATAAGCAATGCCTTTCGAAACATTGATAAAATCCTTAATGCCAATAAACAAAAGGGGTGCAGTGTATCAATCCGCACTGGATCGCGTCGAATTTTCGTTGGGATGATCAGTCAAAGCGAGTAAACTGGTTGATCGAGATCAACCAGTTCGAGGTAACAATGGACGAAGAAGCCCTAAACATGTCGATACGCAAATTTCTGAAAAAAGTGGGTATCACTTCGCAGCGCGAAATTGAAAGAGCGCTGGACCAGGCTAATACCGAGGGACGACTAGACGGTAATCCGGTAAGAGTCAAGATGACACTGGAATGTGACCTTATCGACGATGCCTTGTCGATCGAAGACGAAATCAAATATTAGCGGCTGGCATTTATGAGCCAGGATCGAGAATTTGTACCGCTTAAAATCGCGGTATTAACGATATCGGATTCGCGCGTTGAGGCGGATGACAAGTCCGGCGCGCTTTTGGTCAAGTTACTTACCGAAGCGGGGCACCAACTCGCCGAGAAAACGATCGTGCCGGATGACAAGTATCGTATTCGTGAAGTCGTGTCGCGCTGGATCGTCGATGAATCCGTACAGGTGGTTTTAACCACCGGTGGTACCGGGGTAACCGGTCGTGATGGAACACCGGAAGCGATCATGCCATTGCTTGACAAGGTCATCGATGGATTCGGTGAAACCTTCCGCAGTCTCTCCTACCAGACGATAGGCACCTCGACCTTGCAGTCACGCGCCGTTGCGGGCGTGGCCAACGGGACTTACCTGTTTTGCCTGCCCGGGTCCTCGGGAGCCTGTAAAGATGCCTGGACGCAATTGATCAGCAGTCAGCTCGATTATCGCACTCGGCCTTGTAACCTGGTCGAATTGATGCCGCGATTGCGCGAAACCTAAATTTCAAATCCCCCGGAGTTCAATCCGGAGAGTGGCGACTATCCTTGCTGCTACGCTGTGGTCTTGCTGGTGGCACTTGATCGAACTCGATCAGTTCGCCGCCGTGATAAACCAGGAAATGTCTGCCCTTGGCGCGTGCGATCAGGGTTACGCCGACTTTCTGGGCGATTTCAAGACCCATCGCGGTGATACCGGAGCGCGATAGCAGTACCGGGATTTCCATCAATGCAACCTTGATCACCATTTCCGAGGTCAGACGCCCGGTGGTGTAGAAAAGTTTGTCATGTCCCGTCAGATCGTTGAGCCACATGTACCCCGCGATGGCGTCAACGGCATTGTGACGACCGACATCTTCGATAAATTGTTCGATACCCTGCGCCTCACTGCATAAAGCGCAACCGTGCACGGCGCCGGCATTTTTATAGATTTCGTTATATTCGTTGAGCTTGTGCAGCAGGTTGTAAATCGACGATTGCCTGAGCGCCGGCTGCTGTAGCGATATCTCGTCGATATTCTCCATCAGGTCGCCAAATACCGTGCCCTGGCCACAGCCGGTGGTGACTGTTTTACGACCCAGTTTGGCGTCGAGATTGTCAATTCCATCGTGGGTGGTAATCGCGACCGCCTCGGCCTCCCAGTCGACCTGGATCGCCTTGATTGCTTCGATATCGTCGATCATGCGCTGGTTGCGCAGCCAGCCCAGGATCAGTAGCTCGGGGTGATTGCCAAGCGTCATCAGGGTTACGATTTCGCGCTTGTCGAGGTATATGGTGAGCGCACGCTCGACGGCTATCGCACCTTCGACCGATTCATTGTATTCGTTACAGGCGGTGACGTTGGCGGTGGCCTTGAGACCGGCGTTACTCAGTTGGGGAAGGCGTCGCTGCTGGACGGAAGTCATCGAGAATAGACGCCTGGTTAAAAGCTGCTAACCGCCGGTGAGGTTCATGTGACGCAGCAGTATTTCCTGGGAATTGAGATTGAAATCGTGGCCCTTGGGTTTGATTTGCATCGAGTCGACAAGCGCCTGTTCAAGCGCTGCCGGATCACCCGGATTGGCACGGATAACATGGCGTAAATCAAGCGAATGCTCCTGGCCCAGGCATAGTAGCAGGCGACCTTCCGCGGTTACGCGAACGCGGTTGCAGGACTCGCAGAAATTATGGCTGTGGGGCGAAATAAAGCCGACGCGGGCATTGTCATGGCCGGTTAGCTGGTAATAACGGGTCGGACCAGCCGTTGTCATGGTGCTAGGTATCAATTCGAAGTGCTGCTCCAGGTCTTCGAGAATCTGGTCGCTCGAGTAGTAGGCAACCGCACGGTCATGGTGGTCGTTCTGGCCGAGCGGCATTTCCTCGATAAAGCTGATATCGATACTGCGATCGATGCAGAAATTGACCAGGTCGAGAATTTCGTCGTGGTTATGATTTCTCAGGACCACGGTATTGATCTTGATCTGTTTGAAATCGCAGGCGATTGCGGCGTCGATCCCGTCGAGCGTTTTGTTGAGATCACCGACCCGGGTCATGGCGCGAAAGCGCTTCGGGCGCAAGGTATCCAGGCTGACATTGATGCGCGTGACCCCGGCGTCTTTCAGCGGGCGTGCAAATTTTTTCAGCTGGGTCGCGTTGGTGGTGAGCGTCAGGTCGCGCAGGCCCTCGGCGGCGCCCAGGTTATTAAATAATTGCAGGATATTCTGCCGTACCAGTGGTTCGCCGCCGGTGATACGGATTTTGTCGACACCGAGCTTGATGAAAGCACGGCCGACGCTCTCCATTTCTTCGAGCGTCAACAATTGGGTGCGCGGCACGAACTTCATTTTCTCGGGCATGCAGTAGACACAGCGCAGGTCACAGCGATCGGTAACCGACAGGCGAACGTAGCTTACCGTGCGCCCAAAGCGGTCAATGAGCTGATTCTGTGAGGTTGTGTCGGTCATGGGACGAGCCATTCTAGCAACGTTTTTGATATTTAGAAACGGCAGATTCGGTAGGGGCTTTCACCTGTTTACCGTTAAAGTTACTTAGCTGGTACAGCAATTTAATTTTCCTGGCACTAGCCCCTCCACCGGCGCTCCATATACTTTTGCGCTTTCTTAACCACACAGGTAGTAGTGATGTTGATAGGCGTTCCCAAGGAAATCAAAAACCACGAGTATCGCGTCGGTATGGCACCCGCAAGCGTGCGCGAGGCGATAAAACATGGTCACCAGGTCATGGTTCAGGCAAATGCCGGTGAGGGCATCGGTGTCAATGATGAAGAGTACATCAAAATCGGTGCGCAGATTACTGACTCACCCGAGGAGCTATTTTCCAGCGCCGAATTAATCGTCAAGGTCAAGGAGCCACAGGCGGGCGAACGCGCGATGCTGCGTGAAGGCCAGGTTCTATTCACTTACTTACACCTGGCACCGGATCCGGACCAGACCAGGGACCTGATTGAAAGTGGTGCGATTTGTATCGCTTATGAAACCGTTACCTCGCCTCATGGCGGTCTGCCTTTACTGGCGCCGATGTCCAAGGTAGCGGGGCGCATGGCGATCCAGGCCGGTGCCTACAACCTCGAACATCCGCATGGCGGACTCGGCATTTTGCTCGGCGGTGTGCCCGGGGTCGATCCGGCCAAGGTCGTGGTGATCGGTGCCGGCGTAGTCGGCACGCATGCAACCCATATCGCGGTCGGTATGGGCGCCGATGTCTGGGTCATCGATCGTAATCCGGAGGCGATCGAAGCGCACTGGAAACAGTTCGGTCGAAGTACCAACACGGTATTTTCGACCCAGGATGCGCTCGAGCGGCACGTCATCGAGGCCGACCTTGTGATTGGTGGGGTCCTGATACCAGGGGCCGAAGCACCAAAACTGGTGACCGCGGAAATGGTCAAGGCGATGAAACCGGGCGCGGTGATAGTCGACGTTGCCATCGATCAGGGCGGCTGTTGCGAAACCTCCAGGCCCACGACCCATGCCGAACCGACTTATATCGTCGACGACGTGGTGCATTATTGCGTGGCCAACATGCCGGGTGGGGTGCCACGGACCTCGACTTACGCGCTCAATAACGTCACGCTGCCACATGTACTTGCGCTCGCCAACAAGGGTTACCGACAGGCGTTGATGGAGGACCGCTGGCTGCGCGACGGACTCAACGTCCACAAGGGCAAGATCACCCAGCGCGAAGTGGCCCAGGATCTTGGATACGATTACCACGACGCCGAGGAAGTGCTGCGGCATGACTGAATTGCGCATCGCCTGCATCCAGAATACCGCGACGCGCGATATCGCGGCTAATGTCGACTGGGTTTGCACAAGTATTGACGAGTGCGTCGCTGAAGGTGCTGAATTTATCGCGCTGCCCGAAACGGTGGGTTTGATTGAGCCGGTAAACGAGCAAATTCCAGCGGCAACTTATAGCGAAATCGATGATATCGGCCTCAATGCATTCAGGGCCAGGGCACGTGAGCACGGTGTTACCATCCTGGTCGGATCGCAGTTGATTCTTGAGAATGACAAGATTTTCAATCGCAGCTTCCTGCTGGATACCAACGGTGAGATTCGGGCCCGTTACGACAAATTGCATATGTTCGATATCGAACTAAAACACGGGGAGGCTTATCGTGAATCGGATGCCATTGCTCCGGGCGAAAAGGCGATCATCGTCGAAACCGCGTGGGGAAAGCTGGGTTTATCGATTTGCTATGACCTGCGTTTTGGTGCGCTTTACCGTGCCCTGGCCCTGGCCGGGGCCGAATTCATTACCATTCCGGCCGCGTTTACGCAAACCACCGGACAGGCGCACTGGCATACGCTGGTGCGGGCACGCGCAATTGAAACCGGTGCGTTTATCATCGCGCCGAATCAATGCGGGCATCATTGCGATAAACGCTATTCCTACGGGCACTCGCTGATCGTCGATCCCTGGGGCGAAATCCTCGCCGATGGCGGCTCCGAGCCGGGTGTGATTTACGCCGATATCGACCTGCAGCAGGTGCAGAAGGTGCGCAGCCGCATCCCATCCTTGAAAAACGAACGTCCTTTTACCCTCGAACAGCAGTAACCAGGCTGCCAACCCCTTTTAGCGTCATCCCGGTGCCTGTGACTCCACCAGGCGTCGTAAGCATTGTCATACCGTGGCTTGACCACGGTATCCAGAAAAGGTCCGGTTGAAGCTGGATCCCGCGATCAAATCGCGGGATGACAGGCTGGTGGGACCAAGTTGCGGGATGACGTTTGGCGGACTCAACATACGCGGGGATGGCGGACTTTTGTGGTATAACTGGAAGTTCATTGTAACTGGGCAGTTGTCGATTATGGAAAAAATGGAACTGGAAGGCTTCGACCGGGAACTTCCAGACCGCATGAATCTTGCGGTGATCATGGAAAAACAACCTTCGTCGCATCCCTGGGCGGATTTTCGCTACGATGCGATTGGCGTTGTCATGCGCGATGGCGATGAAGAAAAAACGATCACCCGAATTTACCAGGATGGTGATGTCCAGCATTTCCTGGTTACCGGCCTGGGTTTGCAACTGCATCTGGACGAATGCGAAAGTTATTACCATAACTTGATGTCACCCGAACCCGGGTGTTTCATCGTCGCCGATCAGCCTGATTCCAGTGAAGAAATGCCGGTGCCCTACCTGGTTTCACTGAGTTTTGACGAGGTGCACGCCTATCTCGAGGGCGATGAACAGGTCTACTCGGTTGAAATTCCTGCCGAACTTTATCAGTGGGCCGAAGCTTACGTGCTGACGCACTATGTCGCGATCAAGAAAACCAAGCGCAAACTCAAGAACTGGCACGAAACCGAAAAACCCGGTACCTCATCCGGGGGCGAGCGGTCATGACCCGGGACAGCAAAGAGTCGGGGTTGCGACGCTGGTCACGGCGCAAGCAGGAATCTGCGCAAGAGGCACCGGCGGCAGAGCAAGCGGTACCGATAGATACCGAGCCAAGTCTCGGCACAACGGCACCGATCGAAATCGAGACAGAATCCAGACCTGCCCTGACCGATGCCGATATGCCCCCAATCGAATCACTGGATGAGGATTCGGATTACAGCGCCTTCATGTCGGAGGGCGTGAGCGACGAATTACGTAACCTCGCGTTGCGCAAACTGTTCAAAGCCCCGGTTTTCAATATTCGTGACGGGCTCGACGAGTACGATGAAGACTATACCTATTTCGAAAAGCTCGGTGATATCGTCACCTGCGATATGAAACACCATATCGAAATGAAGGAGCAAAGGGAGCGTGAAGCCCTGGCGCTCGAAGCAGAGCAAGAGATTGAAGACGAGATTGAAGTAGTGGAGGCGATCGACGAGGAGACCGATGATGAGCTGGAGGAGATCGAGGATAGCGAAGGAGAAGAAACGCTTGAAGATCAGCCCGAAATTATGGCCGATACCGATCTCAATCCCGCAATCAAACAGGAATTGAAACATGAGTAATGTCGACGCGCGACAGCAGGCACTGGCGGTTCGAGACGCCTTCGAATTCGAACCCACCAGCCTGGTGTCCTACCAGTCGACAGGTAAGGTTATTGCGCTGGGTGATGACGATGTGTTGGCCAAACGCAGTGAATTACCCGCAGCGCTCGATATCAGCCTGGTTTCGACCGCCGCTGGCGTGATTAAAATCGACGGTTATCTCGGCGCCTATGTCGTCAGCGTTACCGATCAGCATGACAACCAGGTTGTCTACCAGGGCGATGCGATCCTGGATTTGAATGAGGCGCCGCTGCTAACGCGAGAAATGCTGCCGCCGGGATACTTCCACGTGCCTCCCGGTGCCTGGGGCAAACATGATCTCGCGGCCGAGCTGGCCGATTTGCCTGGCGAATTCGAGAAACCCAAGTATTTCGATTACGATGCCTCGATTTGTGCCCACGGTGTCAATGGCAAGATCGCGTGTCGGCAATGTATCGACGCCTGCACGGCAGAAGCGATCCAGAGCCTGGTGGACCGTATCGAGGTCAATCCCTACCTGTGCCAGGGCGGGGGCAGTTGTACCACGGTTTGCCCGTCTGGCGCGATCCGCTACCTGTATCCGGGCTTGCGCGATAACGGCAAACGCCTGCGCGACATGCTCAAGGCTTACCATGAGCAGGGCGGTGAATTGCCCATAATATTATTTCACAGCGAAAGCTACTCACCTGAAATGTACCTGCAGCACTATGACAACGTGTTGCCGCTCGAGGTTGAGGAACTCGGTAGTGTCGGCATGGAATTATGCCTGTCGGCGCTGGCCTATGGCGCGATGCAGGTAGTGCTGCACGTCGACCCGGAGGTTCCGAGGAGTTCACAAGACAATCTCGGTGCCCAGGTCGAATGGGTCCAGGCACTGTTAGTTGGTCTCGGATTGGACCGCTTGAGCATTTCACTGTGCTCCCATGATGCGGCGCTGCCCGAAATCGAAACCACGCATGTTGTCGATAACGCAATTCATGATATGCCGCCGGGAAAGCGCAACGCGATATACCAGGCACTGGATCATCTTGTGGGAAAATTGAAGCCAACGGTGGATCGAATTGAACTACCGGCATCGGCGCCCTTTGGCGAGGCCGTTATTGACGCCGAAAAATGTACGTTATGCATGGCCTGCGTCGGCTCCTGCCCGGGCAAAGCCCTGCAGGATGGTTCGAATCGAGAGATTCCCGAGGTTTTTTTCATCGAAAGCAACTGCCTGCAATGCGGTGCTTGCGTGCAAACCTGCCCCGAGGATGCGATAACGCTAAATCCACGCCTGCTGTTCGATCAGGAAACACGTAACCGCTCGCGCCCGCTGAACAGCGATACCCCGTTCGCATGCATTTCCTGTGGCAAGCCTTTTGCACCCACATCGGTAATAAACAAGATGCAGGAAAAACTGAAGGACCATCATATGTTTGGCAGCGAGCGGGCACTCGACCGTCTGAAAATGTGTGACAATTGCCGCGTGGTCGATATCGTGCAGGACCCTGAAGCCATGGGCGGCCAGTTTGATCCGCAAAAAGGCTTTCGCCAGTAACACATCAGAAGAACTAGATATGGTATCCACCGACGAAGAAACCATCGAACAGGAACAACGCTACCGGGCATCGGCCTATGCCCTGTTGGCGGCCTTGCTGCGAGCTGCGCCGGACCAGACCCTGCTGGACCACGTGGCGACGCTGTCACCTGAAAGTGACTCAGAATCTGACGAACTTTCCGAGGCCATGGCAGCGCTCTCGACTGCCGCGCAACAGCAGCGTCCGGCAAATTTAGAAGATGAATATAACAGCCTTTTCATCGGTATCGGCAAAGGTGAAGTGGTACCTTACGGGTCCTGGTATCTGACCGGTTTCCTTATGGAACAACCACTTAGCGATCTGCGCGATGATCTGCGTGCGCTCGGCTTCGAACGCAACCCGGAAATTTACGAACCCGAAGACCATATAGGCGCGATTTTTGAAGTCTTTTCTGTTATGATTACCGACGCTGTCAACCTCGCTGAACAACAACGCTTTTTTGAAAAACACATGAAGCCCTGGTTGACGCGATTTTTTGCCGATCTGGGCAACGCCCAGTCCGCCGATTTCTATAAAAAGGTTGCACAATTTGGTGCAGCGTTTCTAGAACTGGAGCAAAGATACCTCTTGATGCGCAGTTAACAAAAAAATATAACCGAACTCTATATCCCTGTGGAGGAGAAGCACGTGAAAACCAAAAAACAGCTTAAGGATCAGGAACGCAGAGCATTTATCAAAAAGACCACGCTAGCAGGAGCAGCCGTGGCAGCCACGACGATGGCCAGCACCAGCGCCATCGCCCAAGTCAGCGGTGAAACCACCGAAAAACCCGGTCAGAAAGGTTACCAGCTAACCTCGCATGTTCTCGACTACTACAAGTCCGCTGGCATTTAACCTGGGGGGGTTAGCAAATGAAAAAATTAATCAAGTCATCGTGCAGCGTTGACAAAGCAGTTGTCGCGAAGTCCTGTAAGTCAGTACCCGGGGCGATCTCTCGTCGTACCTTTTTGAGAAATTCCAGCTTGATGGCAGGTGGCGCAGCGCTCGCGACCACGGTGTCACCGGTGATGATGAAAAAAGCCGACGCGGCGGTAGCGGCGGGCGGCAAAGCCGAGCAGGTCAAGACAATCTGTACCCATTGCTCGGTCGGTTGCGGCATCATTGCTGAAGTTCAAAACGGCGTCTGGACAGGGCAGGAACCCGCTTTTGATCACCCTTTCAACAAGGGTGCCCACTGCGCCAAGGGTGCCTCGATCCGTGAACACGGGCATGGCGAGCGTCGCCTCAAGTATCCGACCAAGCTGGTCGACGGCAAGTGGAAAAAGATTTCCTGGGACCAGGCGATCAACGAGATCGGCGACAAGCTGCTCGATATTCGTAAGACATCAGGCCCTGATTCAGTGTTCTGGCTAGGTTCAGCCAAGCACAGCAACGAGCAGGCTTACCTGTTCCGCAAGTTCGCAGCCATGTGGGGCACCAATAATGTCGACCACCAGGCACGCATCTGTCACTCGACCACGGTTGCCGGGGTAGCAAATACCTGGGGCTACGGTGCAATGACCAATTCCTACAACGATATCCACTTCTCCAAGTCGATATTGCTGATTGGATCCAACCCGACCGAGGCGCACCCGGTCGCGCTGCAGCACATATTCAAGGCCAAGGAAGAAAACAACGCGCCGGTGATCGTTATCGATCCCCGCTTCACGCGCACCGCGGCACACGCCAACCACTTTCTCAAGATTCGGCCCGGCACCGATGTTGCGATTATCTGGGGCATGATGTGGCATATCTTCGAAAATGGCTGGGAAGACAAGGAGTTCATCCGCCAGCGTGTTTACGGCATGAATGACGTCATGAAAGAAGTCAAGAAGTGGAATCCAGCCGAAGTTGAACGCGTTAGCGGTGTGCCGGAAGACCAGGTCTATGCTGCCGCCAAGGCAATGGCCGATAACCGTCCCGGAACCTTTATCTGGTGCATGGGTGGCACCCAGCACACCATCGGTAACAATAATACCCGTGCCTATTGCGCGTTCCAGCTGGCGCTCGGCAACATGGGCGTTTCGGGTGGCGGCGCGAATATATTCCGCGGTCACGACAACGTTCAGGGCGCTACCGATCTCGGTACTGTCCAACACCCTGCCCGGCTACTATGGTCTTTCAGCGGGTTCGTGGAAACACTGGTCGCGTGTCTGGGACCTCGACTACGAATGGGTCAAGGGTCAGTTCGACGAAGGCAGCTATGAGCAAAGCAAGGGCAAGGATGTCCACGTCATGAACACCAAGGGTATCCCGGTATCGCGCTGGATCGACGGTGTACTCGAGGACAAGGAAAACATCGCGCAGAAAGATAACTTCAGGGCCATGTTTTTCTGGGGTCATGCACCCAATAGTCAGACCCGCGGCGTCGAGCAGAAAAAGGCGATGGAAAAGCTCGAGATGATGGTCATCGTTGATCCTTATCCGACTGCATCAGCGGTTATGCCGGATCGTAAAGACGGGATTTACCTGTTACCTGCATCGACGCAGATGGAAACCTACGGATCGGTGACGGCATCCAACCGCTCGTTCCAGTGGCGCTCCAAAGTCATCGAGCCGCTGTTTGAATCGCTGCCCGATCATACCATCATGTACAAACTGGCGAAGAAGCTGGGTCTGTCGGATCAGATGTTCAAGAACATCAAGGTCAACGGTGAAGAGCCGCTGGTCGAGGATATCCTACGCGAAATCAACCGCGGTATGTGGACCATCGGTTATACCGGCCAAAGTCCGGAACGTCTGAAGAAGCACCAGGAAAACTGGGGTACCTTCGATTACGATACGCTCAAGGCTGAAGGTGGTCCCGCCGATGGCGATTTTTATGGCCTGCCATGGCCTTCCTGGGGAACGCCGGAAATGAATCACCCGGGTACACCGAACCTGTACGATACCTCCAAGAACGTGGCCGACGGTGGTCTGACCTTCAGGGCACGCTTCGGAGTCGAACGTAACGGTACTAATCTGCTGGCGGAAGGTTCGTTCGGCAGAGGATCCGATATTAAAGACGGTTACCCGGAATTCAGTGCCGATGTATTGAAGAAGCTGGGCTGGTGGGATGACCTGACCGCCGAGGAAAAGAAGGCGGCCGAGGGCAAGAACTGGAAGACCGATTTGTCCGGCGGAATTCAGCGGGTTGCGATCAAGCACGGTTGTTCGCCGTTTGGTAATGCCAAGGCGCGAGCGATGGTCTGGACTTTCCCGGATCCGGTGCCCATTCATCGCGAGCCGCTGTACACGTCGCGGCGCGACCTGGTCGAGAAGTACCCGACCTACGAGGATCGCAAGTCATTCTGGCGCCTGCCGACGCGTTACAAGTCGATCCAGGATACCGATTTCTCCAAGGACTACCCGATTATTCTCACCTCGGGACGACTGGTCGAATATGAAGGAGGTGGCGACGAAACCCGATCCAATGCATGGCTGGCTGAGCTACAGCAGGACATGTTCGTTGAAATTCATCCACGCGACGCCAACAACGCCGGCATCAAGGATGGAGACGACGTCTGGGTCGAAGGTGCCGAAAAGGCCAAGGTCAAGGTCAAGGCGATGGTAA
>Ga0224508_10001048_pt1 | contig 25264 bp, 30 predicted proteins | sample SF_Jan12_sed_USG_4_FD_170157 | JGI IMG/M metagenome (GOLD analysis project Ga0224508, IMG submission 170157) | Sediment microbial communities from San Francisco Bay, California, United States - SF_Jan12_sed_USGS_21 | ecosystem: Environmental > Aquatic > Marine > Sediment | place: USA... | reverse complement strand
TTAAAAAATTGACTACTATTGTTAAGTTGCATTCAGGTTACTTCCAGTATGTTGGTTATGAGTAGTTATAACCGTAACTTCCTAGAATGCAGCATGATATTTAATGGTGCCTGAGGCATTACGTAACAAGCCGGGTTCCAGCTCCAAGACCATACTTGCGGTACGGCGTACTCGCATCCTATTCCAAAACGTGCCGACGGTGCGAATCCAAAGCGCGGGTAATATTCTGGATGACCTAAAACGACGATCGCTCCAAACCCCAATCGTTTGCATTTTTCTAGCCCGGTTCGTACCAGAGCGGAGCCTATGCCTTTTCGTTGCAATTTTGGCGTGACCGCCATGGGAGCAAGCCCTGCTATCTTTAATCGAGGGTGATCGGAGAGTGAAACCGGTGAAAATAGTATGTGGCCGACTACTTTGTTTTCCTCCTCGGCCACTATCGATATGACCGGTTGCGCTTTGGCACGCAGAGTATCGACAAGACTGGCCTCGGTTGAAGATTTAAATGCAGATTCATTCAGAGCACGTACCGCTGCCCAATCTTTTTGTTCTTCTTCTCGAGTCAGCATTTAGTCTCTATGCGCATGTATTTTTTGAGGCACTTTTACGACTAACCACAGTCCCCATATACCCCAAGCTGCAATCGAAAGGCATACAATCCAATACGGTATCTCGTTAGTGACATTCCATCCGGCGGCGTTGCGAGCGCCGACTAATGCGGCAAGCGACACGATTGGCCAATACACCGTGATCCCGAGCGCCGCGGCGAGTGTAATTTTCCCCCAATATGCGCCACGCCAGTGTCCGATCAAGCCAACACAGAGAATCGGGATATAGAACAAGAGATCACCCAGCGCGAACCCGTACCAAAACGCCACGCCCACCTCGGTTATCACCTGTGCAGGCTCTTGTGTACCCATGGATACGCCCAGTTGATAGCTGAATGCGGTAAAGCCTTGCGCGTAAATCAGATAAATAAGCAAAAGCCATCCAGGAATTTGCAATGTCCAGAAGACGTAATCTCGTTTCTTTGTCGTCATCATGTCAGTCGTCCTGATGTAAAAATTTGTACTTTTATTTAATCGTCTTCTATATCTCGACGGGTTTAATTTCGATGATCTCACCATGCCAATAATCAAAAATACCTTCTTCCAATAACCCGGCCACTTCACCATGTTTTGGAATTCGATGGGGTCCGACCTGGGTATACTCGAAAAATTTTCCTTCCCATGGTGTAGGAATCGAGTTTTTACCGACCGTACGCGCTCTGTTTGGTGAAAAGATACGCGTTATGTCGTTACTTTTGTCGAATGAAAGCTCGGCTGATGCATCGCTAACACTTGCAGCAGCGGTTTCCTCATCAATCATTGTGAATTGTAATTCCGGATTAAACAAAATCGCGGCAGGATTCCAGACCAGTTCCGCAATATATCGCATCAGTTCCCCTCGAACGTGTTCCGAACCGGTAGCGCTGGCGAGTAGAATGGAGTCAAGCAGGCGTACCTGTAGATGTCCTTGTCTGTTGACGTAGTTATCGACAACCGTAACGTTAATAAACGGCACGTAATTCGGGACAGACCACGATAGTGTTAAAAAATTGACTAGTATTGTTAAGTTGCATTCAGGTTACTTCCAGTATGTTGGTTATGAGTAGTTATAACCGTATCTTCCTAGAATACGGCATGATAATTAATAATGCCGGACGCATCGTGCAGATAGTCAGGTTTCTGTTCGAAGATTATGAAGACTTCCTCCGGTACGTCGTGCTCGCATCTTATGCCGAAAAGCGACGATAGTGTGAATCCAGAGCGTGGGTAATATTGCGGATGACCTAACACGACGTCGGCACTAACCCTAATCGTTCGCATTTTTTGAACCCGGTTCGTACCAGAGCGGAGCCTATGCCCGTGCCCTGAATTTTTGGTGTCACTGCCATCGGTGCAAGCGCCATTATTTTAAACTCAGGATGGCCAGGAAGTGAAACCGGCGAAAACATGATGTGCCCGGCTGCCTTTTGTTTTTCTCGGCGGCTAGCGAAATAATCGGCCGCACATCTCCCCGAAGAGTATCGACAAGATCGGCTTCGGTTGACGTTTCAAATACAGACTCATTCCACTTTGGTAAAATCAGTCATGCAAAAATCATTTTCCACCCAAGCGCGCCTTTTTTTCTCAGCCACAGACCTTGATCATCCGATTTTGCGAAGTCTTGACGATACAGAAGCCCTGTTGGATTGGTCCGAGATAGAGGATTTATTGTCATCGATTTATTCGGCCAAGACAGGTCGACCCAGCTACCCGCTTTTGACCTTGTTTCGAAGTCTGTTACTCGAGATATGGTATCAATTATCGGATGCGCAGTTAGCGCAGTGTTTGTATCGTGATCTGTTGTTTCGCAAGTTTTGCCGTCTGGAATTGGGAGGAGAAGTACCGGAAGCCTCGACTATTGGACGCTTTCGAAGCCAGTTGGTGGAGCACGATTTGTGGGAACGGTTATTGAGCGAGATTAATCGTCAACTGGAAGCCAAGAATATTATTACGACGAAGGGGCGAATCAATATTATTGATGCGACGCCGGTGGAGGCGGCCCAGTCTGGCCCCGGGCAACCCCAAGCGCGATCCACAGGCGGGATGGCATGTGAAGAAAGATAGCCGTGGTCGCGCTAAATCCACTTATGGGTTTTCAGTGCATACCGGTGTGGACGGGGATGGTTTTATCCATCGTCAAAGCGTCATAGCGGGTAATGTGCACGATTCTCAGCAGCGCGATACGCTGCTACTGGGTGATGAGGCTGCGCTTTATGCCGATGCCGCTTATAGTTCTCAACACACGCGAGCCAAGTTAGCCCGGTTGGGTATTGATGATCAAATTCAACGTAAGGGCTACCGGGGTAAACCGCTGTCGGACGCAGAGCGCATCCGTAACGATGTTATCGCCGTGACCCGGGCGGGTGGCGAGCGTCCTTTTGCGACTTACAAGCACCATTATGGTTTAGCCCGAACCCGGTTTATGGGGCTTGCTAAGAACGTCACTGTATACGGACTAGCGGCAATGGCCGCCAATATTTGAAAAGGTGCCCAGTTCTTAACGTGCTACGGCTTACCACCACCCGGTTATGCAGGATAGGTGCGCCCAAAATCTCTGAAAACCGTTTGAGCGTCTTAATCAAGCATTTAATTCACCGCAAAACATAATCCATCGCACCTGCCACTTCAACAATTACGACAACTCAAGCGAAGATCAAAATGATAGGGGTTATGCTGAGGTCTCACTATGTTTTAGTTGTACAGTGGTCCATTAGTATTAGAGTGCTTTCTCTAACCGCAAAGCCTTTTCGATGCTGAGTATTGTTCGATCGTGACGACTTCCGTTTTCTCGACTATAAGTGTACGTACATCTTTGACCTTGTTTTCGAGCGACAATCGAAAACCGAATTTCTCGAAGAATGGATCAAACATCTCACCACCCATAGTTCCTGAAGCGAACAATTCACCACTTTTTCCGTCGTAATCCAACAACACTGCAGCCAGCGGTTGTGGGGCAGGGCCGCCTAACACTTTACCTCCTGAGGCCGGATCATAAACACTGTTTTCGGAACAACAAAAAATCACTTGGGATCGCGATTCAGGGAATTCCTTACCATTTGTAAAGCTCACTTTTTCGTGACGATAATTGATAAAACTGACACTGCGTGCGGGATGAGACATTTTATGCGCACAAATAGCGGAGAAAGCAACGATAGATCGTTTCGCGCCGACTCCACCAGGCCATTGATATTTGTCACCTTGCTTGGTCTCAAGCTCTGCTTTCTCGATGGCGGGACGGCCAAGGTTAATCAAAAAACAAGGCGTGGTGACATAGGGATAGGAAAATATGTAACTCGTTCCGATTTGTAGCTGATTTTCGGTGATGGGTTGATCATTATGGTCAACCAGGCGTGCACGATGATAGAAGCGCGCGGTTTGATTTTCCTGAGCCAGTAACCGCGGATTAACGGTTACCGCCAAGGCAGTCGAACCGCATAGCTTGACGAACGCCCGCCGGTTATTCTTTTTCGAGTGTTTCAATTGCCGCTCCTTCTTGGTGTGCAGTATACCGTGAGCGTATTGCGTGTTGCTATGCGTGGTTTGTGGGTTTGGAGATCAAAGATTCTTTTGAAAGAACTGGATAATTCGCCGTTCGTACCGTTCATTGGAGAAGCGACGAAAATCCTGGTGCCCGGCTGTGTTCCGCATAAAAAGGTGAAACAATTGTAATCAGACAAATCAAGAAAATGGATGTAGCTGGGGTATTAAGCATTCCAGGCGAAAATACAGACGTCGTTGGTTTTGCTGTTAACAAAGCTAGGCCAGATCGTAAAACTCGCTCAGAGAAATTTGCCTGGCACTCTTGTCGGCGAGGGTCACTGTTATCGCGCCATTCGGTTCGATGCCGGTGAGTTCGCCTGTTATCGTTTCATTTCTAAGTTCAATGGAGACAAGTTCGTTTATGCCGTTCACGCGTTGTTGCCAGTTTTTCAACAAGGACTCAAACCCGTGTTCCGCCCAACGATTGATCCAATGTAAAAATTGTTTTGAATATTCTTCCAGCACATCGACTACGCTAATGTCGGGATTACCTTGTGCTTCGTGTATGCTCACTGCTCCGCGGTTCGGGTTGTCCGGATAACTGGCAACATTTACCGACATGCCAACAACTATCCACGGCCAATCGTTGTCAACAGTCGCGGGCGTATCGATAAATATCCCGGCTACTTTGTCGCCATTCAAGATAATGTCATTGGGCCAACGGTAGCGCAACGTCACCATGGGTGACATCATGCTGCCCAACGCCGCGCCCATACTCAGTGCAGCGACGTAATTAATCTCAAGTGCTTGTTGAGGTGAAAATTCGGGTTGCAGGACAATAGCGCAATACAAGTTGCCTGGTTGCGAATGCCATGTCTGACCCAGTCGCCCTTGAGCGTCAGTCTGTTCATGCGCCCAAATCAAAGTACCTTCTACCGCACCGTTTTCGGCGCGTCTCCGGGCTTCTTTTACAGCGCTATCAACGCTTTGTAACTTGACGAGTTCATACAGTGACGGCAGGCGTGGCGTATTGGTATTCATATTGGAAACGTCACTCTTCAACGGCACCCCATAATTTAACGTTCGCATGATCTGCTGCGTTTTGACGAATTACACGCAGACGCTCAACCACACCATCATCGGTAAATTCGCGCTCAATTGCGAGCAGGGTATGCAAGTCGTGTTCGCATAAACTGGCGGTGTAATCCAATTCCTGTTGCGCAACGGGCTCGGCGGACGCCATATTAGGTGCGCCAAAATTTTCGATAAATTGTGTTGCTAATAGTTCGACCAAACGGCGATATTGCAGGTCATCAATCTCAGCAACTTCCGCCAGCGTTGACCAGCCTAAACTATCGATGCCAAGAAAACCGCCTTTAAACGCCTGCAGACGTTTACCTTGAAGTTTCGCGGGGTCGTCATCCAGAAATGCAAATGAACCGGTCACCACCCACTCGCCGGGAGTGGTGGCTATTTCAAAGACCTGTTTATCGGATTCGTCTATTTGTATTGCACGAAGAAATCGTTTTGACACATTGAGGCCGGGCGTTGCATTATCGTGTGTCATTGTAGTTAGACGATGGAACAAAATATACTGGTAGTGAAAGACCGAATAATAAACTAATGAGCTACGCAGCTCGTTGTTCAACACTGTTGTTAGCTGATTCCCACGCCAATATCGCTTGTTTGCGAGTCGTTCCCCAACGGTAGTTACCAATGACACCGCTTCCACGAATAACTCGATGGCATGGTATCAAATAGCCAACGATGTTTCGTGCCACCGCATTGCCTACAGCGCGTGCGGCGGTGGGTTGGCCGATTTGGGTGGCAATGGTGTCATAAGACACGATTCCTCCTCGAGGAACTCGTAGTAAAGCCTCCCACACCTTGATCTGGAAATTAGTACCTTTCAAGTCAAGTTGTAACGGAGTCTCAGGACTGTGGCCACCATGATTAAAAATGTTTTGTGCAATTTCTTTGGTGTGCTTTTGATTTTGCTTTAAATCTGAGTTGTACCACTCTTGCTGCAGTTCGCTTAGCGCTGAGTCGCGTTGGTCCGTATCAACAAAAGACAACCAGCATATCCCCTTTTCAGTAGTGGCTAACAAACAATCGCCAAAAGGCGTGGGGTGACATCCGTATTGAATTTGTGAGCCGCCACCCGCATTGCGGTATTGCGCCGGCGTCATGGCGTGTAAGTTAACGAATAAATCATGCAATCGACTGCTGCTGGACAAACCCGTATCGTATGCGACATCCAGCAAGGCATGGGAATCTTTTAACAGGTCTTTGGCATGGTTCGCGGTGACATATTGCAAAAATCGCTTAGGGCTAATACCCGCCCAGCGCCGGAACATGCGTTGCAAGTGAAATTCGCTCAATCCCACCTGCCCGGACAACTCCGCCAAAGAAGGTTGTTCCATGCTATGGTTGTTCAGGTATGTGATCAGTTCGCTGACGCGTTGGTAGTCGTTTTGTGCCATGATTGTGACTCCTGTAATTCGTGTTGCATAGCTTACTGGATGAGCACTCAGGTGCAATCCGATTCTTGCGCATGATGAGTAATTAAGAAACAATCGCAGTTTGCAAGAATTGTCGGAATTCGCAGTGTTGGGCACATGAATTCGGCGCAAAAAAAATTATTTTTTTGAGGTAAATATGGCACAAATTCCGTGTGAAACACGAGTCGTCATCATTGGCGGCGGAGTAGTGGGTTGCAGCGTCGCATATCATTTAGCCAGGTATGGCTGGAAAGATGTAGTTTTGCTGGAACGCAAACAATTGTCCTGTGGCACCACCTGGCACGCCGCCGGCTTGGTCGGACAATTGCGCGCCACACAGAATCTAACCCGCCTCGCGCAATACACTGCCGATTTGTTTGGTGAACTTGAGCAGGAAACCGGACAAGCCACCGGCTTCAAGCAAAACGGATCACTTTCGGTTGCGCCGGATAAGGAGCGTTTTGAAGAGCTGAAACGCGGAGCGTCCATGGCCGGTTGCTTCGGTTTAGAAGTAGATGTATTGACACCGCAACAAGCGCAAGAGCTTTACCCGATCTTAAACATCGAAGACCTGGTCGGCGCGGTTTATCTGCCAAAAGACGGTCAGATCAATCCGGCGGATGTGACCCAGGCATTTGCTAAGGGTGCGCGCATGCACGGCGCGACTATTATTGAAAACGTCAAAGTAAATAATATTTTGACTGGTAATGGGCGCGTCACAGGTGTAGCAACGGATCAGGGTGAAATTAATTCTGAATATGTTGTCAATTGCGCAGGTATGTGGGCGCGTGAAGTTGGCGATATGGTCGGTGTAAAAATTCCGTTACACGCTTCCGAACATTTTTATGTCCTCACCGAACCCATGCCGGATAAGTTCACTGCCGGGTTGCCTGTGTTGCGTGACCCGAGCGCGTGTAACTATATAAAAGAAGATGCGGGCAAATTGTTGGTAGGTGCGTTTGAGCCGGTCGCAAAGCCCTGGGGTATGGACGGTATACCCGAAGATTTTTGTTTTGATGAACTGCCGGAAGATTGGGATCATTTCGAACCGATGTTGATGAATGCCATGCATCGTATTCCGGCATTGGAAGAGGCGGGTATTCAAACATTTTTTTGTGGACCCGAAAGTTTCACGCCAGACAATCGCTATTACCTGGGTGAGGCGCCTGAGTTAAAGAATTTTTTCGTTGCCTGCGGTTTTAACTCCATCGGCATTCAGTCTTCCGGTGGCGCAGGTAAAGTGACCGCGGAATGGATTATCGACGGAGAGCCGCCCATGGATCTCGGTGATATGGACATACGCCGTATCGCGCCATTTCAGAACAACGCGAAATACCTGCATGATCGAACGGTAGAAGCTTTGGGCCTGTTATACGCCATGCATTGGCCTTTCCGCCAGGTAGAGACGGCGCGCAGCGTGCGTCAATCACCGTTGCATGATCGGTTGTTGGCCAAAGGCGCCTGTTTTGGCGAGTTGTCCGGTTGGGAACGGGCGAACTGGTTCGCCCCTGATGGTATTGAAGCTAAATACGAATACACTTACGGGCGGCAAAACTGGTTTGAATATTCCGCGGCGGAACACAAAGCCGCGCGAGAGCAGGTGGTTTTGTTCGACCAAACATCGTTTGCCAATTTTCTTTTACAGGGGCGCGATGCGGAACGCATTATAAACAAGGTCAGTGCCAACAATATGTCCGTGCCCGTCGATCGTGTTGTGTATACACAATGGTTGAACGAACGCGGTGGCATTGAAGCTGACTTGACGGTGACACGGGTCGCCGAAGATCAATATATGGTGGTGACAGCCGCGGCAACTCAACGGCGCGATTTTTCCTGGTTAAGCCAACAAATTACTGAAAACGATCACGCCGTTCTGACTGATATGACGTCAGCTTATGCGACGATCAGTATCATGGGTCCGAAGGCGCGTTCCTTGTTGCAGGAGTTAACATCTGCCGACTTGACTCATAAAGCGTTTCCATTCGCAACATCACGAGAAATTGAATCGGGCTACGCTTACGTGCGCGCAACGCGAATTACTTTTGTTGGTGAGCTTGGTTGGGAATTGTATATACCAACGGAATTCGCGACGCATTGTTACGATACGATAGTGCAAGCAGGTGAACGTCATGGCCTGGTGCATGCGGGTTATCACGCCCTGAATTCACTGCGTATGGAAAAAGGCTATCGGCATTGGGGTGACGATATTGCCGATGAAGATTCGCCGTTGGAGTCAGGACTTGATTTTGTTGTGAAATTGGATAAACCGGGCGGATTTATTGGTCGGGAAGCATTGTTAAAACAAAAGGAGCAGGGCATAAAGCGTCGTTTAGTACAGTTTGCGCTGGATGATCCCAAACCCTTGATGTATCACGAGGAGCCGATCTATCGCGATGGTGTTTTGGTGGGGCGAACGACTTCTGCTATGTATGGACACACACTGGGTCGGTCCGTTGCGCTGGGCTATGTTTCAAACGATGATGGCGTACCCGACGAATTTATCGATAGCGGTAGCTATGAAATTGAAATCGCGGGCGAGCGTTTTTCTGCGACTGCATCATTGCAGCCCATGTACGATCCTAAAAATGAACGAATCCGGGTATAGGATATTGAAGCCAAATGAGGAAAAAACAATGACCAAAGAATTATTTCGCGAAGCCGGATACCTGCAGGAATGCACCGCAACGGTGACTAAATCAGATGAGCGCGGCGTATGTGTCGATCAAACGGTGTTTTATCCGATGGGTGGTGGTCAGCCGGGTGACGCCGGTGTGTTGGTGCGCGCAGATGACGCGCAACTGAATATCATCGACACGCGTAAAGATCGGGAGACCGGCGATCATTTGCATGTTATTGAAGAAGACGGGGCATTACCCGCTGTCGGTGAGGCAGTGACTTTGCGCATTGACTGGGAAAGAAGGCATCGTTTAATGCGCATGCACAGTTGCATGCATATGTTGTGTGCGGTTGTTCCTGCCCCAGTAACGGGTGGGTCGATTCGCGACGGCAGTGGACGTCTGGATTTTGATTTGCAGGACACATTGAACAAGGAAGAGATAACGGAAAAACTCAATGAACTCATTCATCAGGATAGCCCGATGACATTGCAGTGGATTACGGATGAGGAACTCGATAACCAACCTGACTTGGTGCGCACCATGTCCGTGCAACCACCGAAAGGCATCGGACGTGTGCGTTTGGTCAATTTCAATGGAATAGACCTGCAACCCTGTGGTGGTACGCATGTGGCATCGTCCGGCGAGATCGGCCCGGTGCGGGTGTCAAAAATTGAAAAGAAGGGTAAACATAACCGGCGTGTCATTGTTGAATTCGCCGCGTAAGCATTAAGGAGTAACTAATGCCAACATCTAAAAAGAAAAATTTTCTCGAACAATTTGCAGTAACCGGTAAGGGACGTTTCTCGCTCGCGAAGCGGTCAACCGAAATCGGCAAGCTGTATAAGGACAAAAAAGATTATCGTGATCAGCTGGAAGAATTGCGCGAACAGATCGACGAGTTACAACACATGATGTATGCGCATGATCGCTATGCTTTATTGGCGGTGTTTCAGGCAATGGACGCGGCAGGCAAGGACGGCACCATCCGGCGTGTGTTCACTGGTGTGAATCCCCATGGCTTACAGCTTTATGCCTTCAAAAAGCCCAGTGACCGGGAACTCGATCACGGGTTCATGTGGCGAACCAATCAATTTATGCCGGAACGCGGGCGTATCGGCGTGTTCAATCGGTCGTACTACGAAGAAGTGTTGGTCGTGCGTGTGCACGAAGAGATATTGCAAAAATATCAACGGGTACCGGAAGAATTTACCAAGAACCTGAGTAGGGTATGGAAGCAACGCTACGAAGATATTAAAAACTTTGAACTCTACGCGCACCGTAATGGTACGCGGGTAATGAAGTTTTTCCTCAATGTGTCCAAGGAAGAGCAGGGCAGACGATTCCTCGCGCGTATTGACGAACCGGAAAAGAACTGGAAATTCTCGGAGGCGGATATCAAAGAACGCGGTTATTGGGACGATTACATGCGCGCTTATCAGGACTGCATCAAAGCAACCGCCGCACCACATGCACCCTGGTATGTCATCCCGGCGGACGATAAATGGAATATGCGTCTGATAGTCGCGCGGTTGATTCTAAACGAACTCGAACAACTGGATATCCACTTTCCCAAAGTCACTCCTGCCCGGCGCAAGGAATTACAGGAAATTCGCAAGGGGTTGTCGGAAAAGCTGTGATGATGAGTGCGATACGGATTGAAAGATAAGTAACTTTCTAATTATATATCACTAATTACCATCTTTATTTTGGAACACGGATTCGACTTGTAAGTGCAACGGTCTTTTGAGTGGAAACGCTTCGCGTAAATACTTGCCGGAGTTTTTATCGTGACATTTACTGTAACAGTAATTTTGTTTGGTATTGTTTGGGATCCGAATGGAGCGAATTTATTAGAGCGAAAATTACCAGATACCGTTCGAATTATTTGGCATGGACTGTATATGTGCTTTCCGTTGGCGTTTGGTGCGTTCGGTTCAAGCCATCCAGTTCCAGTTGTTATGGGGCTAGGTTATGCTGTGATCGCTGTAATCGGAATCGTTGGTATAAAATATAGCGTTGGTCGCTCCGTACTCTACGCTGTGGTCGGTATTCTTACGGTGCTTGGAACTGTTCGGTTTTTCTTGATGGCATAATGGCTTTAAAAATAAATTGATGGCGGGAATACAGAAATAGTGGTTAGTTAGTCCATTTGTCAAAATCACCTGTCGCTGAGATGCGACAAATTAACGTCCATAACTTAAAAAAGTCGCAATATTGTCATATTTATCAATAACTTTGCATAAAAAAGCACTTGACAACGGCAATGTGGTTGAGCAGAATGCGCCGCCGTGAACAGCGAATATACAGAAACAAATAGCTCTACTTCAGTGCAAAACCACGCCCTGGGGCACTTGGGTTATATCCGCGAAACCATAGAATCGTCGATGTCGTTTACGGCGATTCCGGGTCGGGCGATCGCTTTGGTGGGGTTTACCGCAATAGTAGCCGCCTGGTTTGCGTATCAGGCGCAAACGGAATTTCAGTGGTTGATGATATGGTTGACCGAAGCCGCGATCGCATTTGTCATGGGTAGCTACGGCATGATTCAAAAAGCGCGTCAGGCTGATGTCAGTCTTTTGCGTGGAGCAGGGCGTCGCTTCCTGTTGAGTTTGTCACCGCCAATCGCCGTGGCGGCGTTTCTCACGGCGGTTTTCTATCACCACGGTTTATTTCACATTATGCCCGGCATGTGGTTGCTGTTGTTCGGTGTAGGTGTGCTTAGTGCCGGTGTGTTCTCAGTTCGCCCGGTGCCGCTGATGGGTTTTACTTTTATGGCTTGCGGTGTACTGACCTATGTTTTTCCGGCGGCATGGTCCAATGTCATGATGGCGATTGGATTCGGTATCGTGCTCATTATTTTTGGTTTCATTATTGCGAAACGTTATGGCGGCTAACCGGCAAAGCGTACGAGCTGAAATGATCGAACCCACTCCGTTACAACAGGAGCGTTTGCAAGGCATTGCTGGGTACTTGGCGGATGACGCGGCAGCTGAATTTGACCGTTTAATTTATGAACGTATCCGACTGGGTATCATGAGTGCGCTTATGGTGAACGCATCGTTGAGCTTTGGTGCGTTGAAAGAATTATTAAAAACCAGCGACGGAAACTTGAGTACCCATGCTCGTAAGCTGGAAGAGGCAAAGTACATCGGTGTCAAAAAGACATTCGAAAACAGAGTTCCAAAAACCGTTTACCGATTAACGGAGAAGGGACGGCGGGCATTTGAGCGTTATTTGAATCACATGGAAGCGCTCATCAAAGCCAGTCGAGGAAATTAACTTAAACAACTTTAGACATCTCATGAAACAAAAGTCACCCAGAAAGGAACAAGCCATGCACGTCGCAATGATTATGGATGGAAATGGTCGTTGGGCGCGGCAACGAGGCTTGCCGCGTAGCGCGGGACATCGTCAGGGCGCTAAAGCGGTGCGTCAGGTGACGGAAACCGCGGCGGAGCAGGACATCAGTGTGTTAACCCTGTACGCGTTTTCCTCGGACAACTGGCAAAGACCGGCGGCGGAAGTCAAGGTGTTGATGGCATTGCTCGAAGAATATTTGTACAAAGAGATTCCACGTTGTCTGGAGAACGGCATCCGGTTAAATATTATTGGGCGGCGTGATCGTTTACGACCGTCGTTAGTGAAAGCCATAGAACATGCCGAGGCGGCCACGGCGCAACAAGATAAAATGTTATTACGCGTAGCGGTTGATTATTCTGCACGTTATTCCATTGCGATGGCGGGCGCAAAGTTGGCCACTAACGAGTCAATCGAACAAGAAGATCTATGGCCGGCATTGGAGCAGGTAATTCATTCGGTGCCAGGCGCAGGAGCAGTAGATTTATTGATTCGTACCGGCGGCGAACAGCGTTTGAGTGATTTTTTGTTATGGGAATGTGCTTACGCGGAGTTGTTGTTCGTGGAGAAGATGTGGCCCGATTTTGGCGGCGGTGACTTGACTTTCGCGCTGGAACAATTTGGTACCCGCGAACGCCGTTATGGTCGAATTCTTACTGCGGTGGGTGAAAATTAGAAGTCTTTTTAGTCTTTAGTTGATAGTTGTTCATTCTTGCGCGGGAAAAGCTTGATTTTGTTGGTCGATCGATGCGGTTCGTTCCTCACCGACATACTACCAACCACAAGAAGATTATTACCGCGAAATACTTTTATTGCGCAAATTTAACAATGCGCTAAGCGTAATCAGTGTTATCGCGCCGATTTCCATAATCCAGTTCATTCTTAATCCGGTAACCTGCCAGCCGATGAAATCATCGAAGTGGTGAAATGATGATGCACGAATGAAAACAAACCCCAACAACAGCGCGACGCCCAGTACGGCAAGCCACAGTTTATTCATTAAATCCCAATTAACAATTGTCATGATTGCGATGAACCCAGTCGATCCAATGATAACACCGGCAATAAACAGCAGTTGTACTTGACGACGGTTGTCATACCAGCCTTGTTGTTGGGCTAATGCTTTTCCAATTTCCGTAAACAACGATTGCAAGTCGAGTTGCTTGTTAGCACTCAGGAAGCACATCAGCAGTGTCAAATAAATCCAGAACCATTTCTCGCGTTTATCTGAACCTGGCGATTTTTCTTGCCTGACCTTGAATGCGTGGATACCGCAAACCAGTGCGCAAACGACATAGGCGAATACAGTTATCCATCCGCCCAGGGTTGGGTCACCGATTTGAGGTGTCCAGTTGAGTGCCACTGGGGTTTAATATTTCCAACATCGCCATCGGACGATGTTGGATCTATTCCCAGCCAGAGGACGGCCAGGATGTGTCAGGCCAGGATTGGATTGTTAGGCCGCCAGACTGGTACTCACCGCCTGCAAGCAAGCCCAACACTATAAATACCGCAATTAGTCCAAGCAAAACCGCAAACGCAATTTTAATAATGCTGTATGGGCGTTCGCCCTGGACTTCACCGGTACGCCCGTTTACTAAGAATCGGTAGGTCTTGTTGCGAAATCTAAAACCAGCGATCCAGAATGGCAACAAAATATGCTTGAAGCCAATATTTCGATGTTGGGTCTGTACGCGATGGATGCGTTGATGGTCGCCGCCGATGTCACGTGCGATGTCTGACCGAATAATGGGCTGCATTCTTTCCCGTGCGATTTCGAATCCATCTTTCAAGTCGACTTGATAGACCTCACTGCGAAAACCACTTAAATATTCTTCATTGTAGGGTACGAGGTTTTCCAGATCCCAGGGTGCCAATTCGCGTGCCATATTGCGTGGCAATGATTTACTGGCAAACACAAGGAAGTCATCGAATCGACGACGAACATGGCCGCTGACCGGTGTCCAGCGAATTTTCGTCACCATGCGGGTCTGCGTTGTCCAGCGTCCATTCACTTTGACCCGAACCCGTTGGGCGACTTGATAGATCGTCCCTCGTTCGCCGGAATAGCTGGATTGAGAATCCGTGTCGTAAGTCCAGTAGGGCACATACATGCCATTAAGCTGGCTGTCTTTGCGTGCGTATTTTTTCAGTTTGTCCGGTGCAAACCACAGCCGTTTCAACCAGTTTCGATAATCTTCAACCGCCTGCTTCGCGCTGATTCTAAACGGTAACAGGCCTTGTGGACGGAAATGCCGGGTTTCATGGCCATCCACCACAATCCGGGTACCACAGAATGGGCAATCGTCGGCATGCACGTTAGAATCAAAATTGAATTCCGCCGCGCAGGTTTCACACTTAACCGTGAGACTGACCGTCGTGTCGTCAGGCCCACCGATATTTCGTAATGCGGAGTAATAGTCGTGCTCGACTAAATCCTCGTTCGACTGGCGTATCTGTGTGCGATGGCCACAGTACGAGCATGATAATTCGGTTGTGCCCGGCGCATAATCAAGTTGTGCGCCGCACTCCTGACATGGAAATGTCAGTTGCGCGGCGTCTTCAGCCGTTACGGCCAGAGTCAGGCCTTTTTCGGTAGCGGTGGTGGAACGTCGGTCAAGATGTCCTTAAGTTCATCCACCGTGTTCGCGGCTTTCCACGCTTTCATACCCGAGCGCCACACCAATGATTTGGGTTTTAGCTTATGCGATGAAGCCATGCCGTCCAGTTCATCCAGTGAGAACGGGCCTTCGGGTTTGCCACGGATCGCGACAAAATACTTAGTGGTAATCGGTAGAGGTGGTGGCGCATCTTCCGGCAGTGGTGCACCGTGTACACCATCGGGCGCGATGCTGAATGCATCGCCCAATTTTTTCGCCATGGCGAATCCCATTCCCATGCCGATACCCGCAGCTGCACCGCCGTCGGCTGGATTGTTGGCCGCATCGCGCATGGCTTCGGCAGCCTGAAATGAAGCGTAGTTGCGCAGGTTGCCCACAATGCCCATGCTTGTGCGGTTATCCAGTGCTTCTTCGACCTTTTTCGGTAACGAAATGTTTTCTACCAAAAACTTACTAAGACCCAATCCGTATTCCTTGAATTCCGGACTGATTTGAGCGGTTACAAAGTCGCTTAGGTCGTCATAGTTCGCCGCAAGGTCGAGGATCGGTATACCGGACCCACCAAGTATATTGGAGAAGCGCGACACAATGATATTTCGCAGTTGGTCTCTAATCTCTGAAGTGGTGAAGAAACCGTCGGTCCCGGCAATCTCTTTCAGGAACACGGCCGGGTCGCCAATACGCATCGAATAAGTACCGAATGCGCGTAAACGTACCGGACCAAACTCGGCGTCGCGCATCATTAGTGGATTCTTCGTTCCCCATTTTAAATCGGTGAACTGACGCGTACTGAGAAAATAAACCTCTGCTTTGAATGGGCTGCGAAAACCATGCGGCCACGACTGTAATGTCGTTAACACCGGCAGGTTCGCGGTTTCCAGCCGGTAAAGACCCGGCGGAAATACATCTGCTATTTGTCCCTCATTAACGAATACCGCGGTTTGCGATTCACGCACCGTGAGCATGGCGCCGTATTTGATTTCGTTGCCATGTCGTTGATAGCGATACACCATGGTATCGTTGGAATCATCGGTCCATTCAATGACATCAATGAATTCACCAGTCAGTTTGTCCCACAAGCTCATATTGGATGACTCCTATGTTGTCGCGCTGCCCGATCCGCTCTTGTGTGCACTGGCGGCGGCCAGTTTTTCGCGTAATTGGGTTTCCATCTCTTCCAGTTGGATAACGGCTTCAGCGCGTTTGCGTTTACCTTCATCTGCGATTTGTAAACTTTCTTCGATGGTTTCAATCAAGGTTTGATTCGCCTTTTTCACCACTTCAACATCAAACACGCCGCGTTCGATCTGTTCGCGTACTTCCCGATTAGCAGTCTTCAAAGTTTCTGATGTTTTCTCCAGCAAATCATTAGTCAAATCAGTGGCATCTTTCACTGTTTTAGCGGCCTCACCTGAACGATAAATTGTCACGGCCTGAGCAAGTTGTTGACGCCACAATGGTACGGTATTAGCGACGGTAGACTGAATCTTACGCACGAGACCTTTGTCGTTTTCCTGCACCAGACGAATGCTGGGCAGCCCCTGCATGGTGACCTGGCGGGTTAAACGCAAATCGTGCACACGACGGTCGAGGTCATCACGTGCCGTGCGCAGGTCGCGTAACTCCTGCGCTTTTAGCATATCCTCGTTATTGTGAGTTTCCTTTTCCATCGCGGGAATAATTTCGGCATCGAGTTGTTTTAATTTCTGCTCACCCGCGGCGATATAGTGTTCAAGATCGTGAAAATAGTCCAGGTTGGCATCGTACAAACGATCTAACGAGGCAATATCCGTAAGTAATTTGGTTTTATGGTCTTCCAGATTGTCGGTGACACCATCGATTTGTTTTCGCACTTCTTCGTATTGTTGCAGGAACTTGACGACGGGTTTTGCCCGGCCAAATAAACGGGCGAAAAATCCTGGTTTTTCTGCCAGCTCATCAACACCAAAACCACGTAAGGTGGCGACCATATCGCTGAGTGAGGCGGCCGCCGGTCCGACATCTTTATTGCGTACGCCTTCCAGCATATTGTCGGACAAGGTAGTCAGTTTTTCCTGCGCTTTGGTGCCGAAAAAGATGATTGAGTTACTGTCGCTCATGTCAATTTCACTAATGAGCGTTTCAATCTTTTCCCGCTCACCAGGTTCCGCCTCATCGTATGGAACGATGTCGTGTTTAACATCCTGCAATAATTTTCCGGTAACCTCCGCGATGGCGGGATCATCTACAATAGTGCTCGTTTCTTGTGTCGTTGACATGGGTATTCTCCTTTTTGATATTCGATAAGCGACGCGGCTTAACGCATTGCCAATAGATTAAACAACGCCTTCTCGTTTCAGCTGCGTTTCCAAAACTTCAATTTGTACATCCAGATCCATTACATTGTTTTCCAGCAATTTGTCGTGTTGTTCGCCGAATACATCTTCGATAGTCGTCAACACATTGCGAAAATTTTGGTCTAGCACATCATTTTGTTGTTGTGTATGTGTCTTGGCGTAACCTTCCGTGACACGTTTTGCACCGTCAAGATAAGTGCGCAGGAATTTTCGCGCCCGGCGTAAATCCTTTGGGTCGTCCTCGATGACGCCCAGGATGTCGCGTGCCTTTTTGGTGATTCGGGACAAACGACCATTCAGTTCCGGGTTGCGTATCGATTTTCCAGCTATTTCAATGCTGGAAATTTTCTTATCCGCTTCTTCCAGTGCCTCAATAACTTCGTCCGCTGTCACGCCGTATTTACTGGTAACATCTTCGCTGCTGTGTTGTGGGTCGACACCATAAGTAAGCAAGCAACCTATAATCGCACCGATGCCAAAGAATATGGCGGCCATTAAGGAATGACTGGTTAAGAATAAAACGCTTAACGCCGTGGCGATGCCGATGCCGCCAGCGCCAATCGCTTTCCAGGGAACCCTGGTCGAACGCGCCCACTTACGCCTTTTTTGTTCCGCTTGATAATGTAAGCCGCGTCTTATCAGGTAAGCGCCTAACATAAATAAACCAAACGCACCCAGACCGACACCAAATTTTATGTAAGAACCGCCCCACAGTGCGCTCAGTACGGACGGCAGAATAGGCAGCGGCAAAATAAATAACAGCAAACCGCCGATAAAAGGGCGCTTGGTTACCTGTTGGCGATAAGGTGTTGGCATTTCAGATCAATCTATTATTTGGCTGCAAAATTATTGTTAATATGAGAGGGGCATTAGTAACCGAAGAATGCCTGGCAACTGGCCATGCCAACCGTACCGAATAGCAATGCTATTCCGATCACTTTGCGCAGGGTAATAGGGAATTGTTCGTTTTTTTCCATTTTTATCCGCCGATGTTACCAAAGGTTGCAGGTGCTAATTGTATCTTGTTGTAAAACAATGTGAAAATCGCGTGCACACCCCTGAAACACGCTTGGTTCTTAGTATATGTAAGGGCGCGGGAGCATGATTTCAATAGCGTTTCCAGTGTCGGCGGTGGTAGTTTGCCTTCCGTGCGATGACTTTATGGTATTGAGTTAGATTATTTTTTATGTGGAGAACAGGACTTGCTGAGTAAAAAACCATTTGAATGTCCACCTTATTTATTGAGCAAATGCGATGCCATCGGACCTGCGCGTATTGCCGTGGTGAATGCCGGTTCCCGCGTGGTTATGGAAAGTATCAAGCTTGCGGTCGATCACGGCATCGCCGAGCCTATTTTGATTGGCGATGGCGCTGAGATCAGGAAACTTGCCGGGGAATTGGAGTGGGCGCTGGACGACAAACAGTTCGTGCAAGCGTCAGACGAAACCGAAGCCGCCTGGCATGGCGCGCAACTCGCGAAGTGCGGTGAAGCGACGGCGGTGATGAAGGGTCATGTTCACACCGACGTCTTTATGCGTGCGCTTATCGATAAAGAAGCTGGATTACGCACCGAGCGGCGTTTTACCCATGTGTTTCACATGACGGTACCAGCGAGTCACAGAATATTGTTGATTTCGGATGCCGCTGTGAATGTTGCGCCGGATTTTAAAACTAAAACGGAAATACTGTTAAACGCAATCGACGTGGCAAACGCATTGGGTAACCCAGAACCCAAAGTGGGTTTGTTGGCGGCAACGGAGGAAGTGTCATCGGCCATGCCGGTTACTGAAGAATGGGCTGAATTGGTAAAGTGGGCGAATAAACAAAAACTTTCCGCACAGGTTTTTGGCCCGCTCGCATTTGACAATATCATTTCTCCAGATGCGGCACGAACCAAAGGTATCGATCATCCGGTAGCGGGCAATGCAGATATTGTCATCGTACCGACTATCGAAACCGGCAATACGTTGTTCAAAGTCATGGTTTATTTGTGCAGCGCCTGTGCCGCTGGATTGGTGTTGGGCGCGAAGGTGCCAATTATGCTTACCAGCCGGGCCGACCCACCTGAAGCGCGTTTAGCCTCTGCTGCACTGGCGGCCATTGTGGCGGACTTCAAAAGTCATGGATAAAGATGTTGCACAAAACTTTGCGCACGAATGGATTGCCGCTTGGAATTCGCACGATCTGGAAAATATTCTGTCTCACTACGCTGATGAAATCGAGTATGTATCACCGTTAGTAGTCGAGCGTTTTAGTGACGCCACAGGCACGAATACCACGAAAGAAAGACTGGGAGAATATGTGGCTAAAGGTCTGGCCGCCAATCCTGAATTGAGGTTTGAACTAATACAGATTCTATTGGGTGTGCGCGGATTCGTTTTGTACTACAAGAATGCCAGAGACGGTCATTCGGCGGAGTATTTTGAACTCAATGATAGTCAAAAGGTAACGAATGTGATTGCGACATACAGTTAAGCCGGCTCTGGATTCGAACGACAAGTCTGCGTAGGATGTGTTGACGTACGAAACGCATCAATCGCCGTAATTTATGGCGTGCGGCTCAAGTAAACCGAAGAAACCTATGAAATCGGTTACGAAATGTTATGGCAGGGTGTGCCCGATTAAAGATTCATGCCACAATCCGTCGATGGTATAAACCGTTAACCCAAATTCCCGGAGTATTGCTATCGTGAGTGTTGCGCAACAAGATCAATCGGCTTCCAGAAAAATGGTTAAGGCGATTGCATCGCACTATCCCATCATATATGTCGTCAGCGCGGAGGAGGAGCGGGTCGAACAAATGTTGCGTGGCGTATCGTCAGACCACTATGGTGACGAACGCAAGATAGTTTCCTGGACGGCGTCTCGTGGATTCGATTCGCAACAGTCAAGAGATGACAGTTTGCGCGATCCCATCAATGCATTGAATTACATCGTCGCCCAACAAGACGATGCGATTTATTTGATGAAGGATTTGCCCGCGTACTTTGAAGACAATCATGCTTTGGTGCGCGTGTTGCGTGATTATTATCATCAGATGGCTGCGCGAGACAGTTTTATGGTCATGTCTCATCCGGTATTAAGTGTTCCAGAGGAGCTGAAAAAGGAAATCTATCTGGTGGAGTTGGAGTTGCCCTCGGAAGATGAGATTTTTAGTTATTTGTCGCGCCTTATTGAGTCGGCGGAATTGCAAACACCGGTTGACGAAAACTGGATAAGCAAATGTGCTCAAAGTCTGCGCGGTTTGTCATTTAACGAGATTCGCCATTTATTCCTACGCTTAATGAATGAAGGCAAGTTTGAGTTAGATGTCGCGTTGAGTGAAATATTTGAAGAAAAGTCCCAAGTGTTACTTAAGGAAAGTTGTCTTAAAGTGATGCCGCGTGGTTTTGACATCGACAGTATTGGCGGGTTGCAAAAATTGAAAGAGTGGGTGCGTGCACGGGGCAAGTTACTCACAAAAGAAGCGCATGACGCCGGTATTCCCATGCCTTCAGGGGTGTTGTTCATGGGGGTTAGCGGCTGTGGTAAGAGCCTGGCGGCAAAAACCATTGCAGCAGCCTGGGATTTGCAACTGATCCGTCTGGATATGAATCTAATTCTTTCTGGCGTTTACGGTGCTCCCGAGTATGCTTTTGATCGTGCCACCAGGGTGGCGGAAAACATCGCGCCAGTAGTGCTATGGATCGATGAAATCGAAAACAGTTTTGGTTATGACGATAACGCGTCAGGCAGTGGCGGCAATGTAAATATATTCACCAGCTTTCTTACCTGGATGCAGGAAAAACCAGCCAATGTGTTCGTGGCCGCAACGGCAAACCGGATAAATAAATTGCCCGCGGAAATGATTCGCAAAGGACGCTTCGATCAGGTGTTTTTCGTAGACCTGCCCTGGGAAGAAGAGCGCCAGGATATTTTCCGCATTCATATCGAAGCCAACGGCGGTAACGTCGAAGAATTTGATTTAAAGATTCTCGGCATGGTGACCCAAGGGTGGTCAGGTGCGGAAATTGAACAAGTGGTAAAAGCCGCCCGTATTGATGCGTTCGACGAGGGTCGACCGTTCAACGAACGCGATATTACACGTAACACCGGCAGAGTCGTGCCACTGTCAAAAACCATGAACGAACAAGTCAATCAACTGCGTGGCTGGTCCATGGAACGCGCAACTCCGGCATCCACCAAGCCACCGACACAGAAGAGTGTGTGACCGCATGTTCTATGCTGAATTCTATCTAGTGCAAATTCCAATATGCACATAGAGGATTGGGTTCATGCATACAAGCTAATTCCCTTCTCACCAAAACGCAAGATATATCGAAAAGTTGTGATGTGGGTGGAGGCCATTCGTAAGGGGCGCCGTGCAGACAAGATCGGTACTATTCCCATTAACGGAAGCCACGCCGTAGAACTGCAACTCGACCTCAATATCTGGCTACAACGCGAGTGTTTTTATTTTAATTCTTTTGAGTGGTATGTCTTTAATTTTGTAAAATCGATATTAAAGGAAGGTGACATAGCTATCGATATTGGTGCCAATATCGGCTACTACACCACAATATTCTCGCGACTAGTTGGTCCAAGCGGACATGTATTCGCTTTTGAGCCGTCTTCGAATTTTTATAGCCAGCTACAGCAAAACATCGCCTTAAATAACGACAACAACATATCGACTTATAAACTTGTTGTCGGGAATGACAATACGCCCCAAACATTAATGTCTGGTAGCCAGTCCGCGAGTATCGTTCTTGGCGATCCAGAAAGCGAGCAGATTGTAAAAGAAGTTGTTGATACGATTACACTGGATCAATTTATTGAACAACACGATTGCCCAGTAAACTTATTAAAAATCGACGTCAATGGTTGGGACTATAATGTATTACTTGGGGCTACAAACTTATTAAAAGTAAAACGCCCTATTGTTATAGTTGAAGTCATCGATTGGGGCATCATCGAGCCTTTAAAAATATATTTACTTATGAAGGAACACACCTACAATGTGTTTTTCGAACAAGATACCTCGGTTGCACTTTCAGCATCGGATTTTAATGGATTGATTGCAAAAATACATGGATTAAATTTAATTTGTGTACCAATAAACTAAGATGTGGTGAATCCGCGTAGGATGCGTTGAGGGGCGAGACGCATCCTACGCGGATTGATTGGTGGATTTTTCATGAACCGAGGGCTAAAACCAATCTATATTGAGCTTGATACGTTGGGTCCTGGAGTTTTTAGTGGTTAATATAAAAAGGAGTTGGGTAGGAGCGAGCTTGCTCGCGAGCAACGAAATTTTCTGATTTGAATATTCAGTCAAGGGTTGTCTATTTCTTAGTCACGCTCGCGTATACAGGCACCAGTTAAAACCATTCGCGAGCAAGCTCACTCCTACAATGTGGATGTAATAATGCGAAAATATAAAACTATGTAAGGTACAACCTATTTCGCTTTACATAAACGTTAAACGCACGTATGTGCAGATAAAGCGTGTCGACTTCTTCGTGAATTTAGTGGCGAAACTCAGGCGCTGAATGCAAATGACACTTTTTCAGGCTGCATCTCAAGGAACCCGCCTTGCTATGCAGGCGACGAATTAGAGGAAAGATAGATTAGAAAAAATACGCCTGCCACAAGCACCAATCGTATCAACAATTTACGTAATGGGCTGCCGCCGGTCGAATCCCCATCATCCAACGGGCTGTTACATTTAGAACAAGCCTGAATGCTGTGATTTGTGGCGACGGGTAGACCGGCCCCGCCTGATGCGGGTTGAATAGGTGCGCCACAATTTTTGCAATGCGAACTCATTAGAATGTGCTGGTTTTGGAATGGATATCATATCGAAAACCGACATTAGTTGTCGGGGAAAAGGTCTTTCGGCCGATAACTGAAACTGGTTCCAATTGTGTTTGATGCCATAGTTGGTATAATTTTCGACCTTCCAATTGTTTCGCGAGTATGAAGAATTTCAAACAGATTTTTGAGTACAAGCAGGAGATTCTAAGAAATCGCCCGGACAAGACCAGGGTCGAGGTAAACGCGACCAGCCGGTTGGTTGAAGGTTTCCGGAGTCATGTAAAAGCCCGAGATTTTGAGGTGATCGTAGACCAGCCTGAAAATATGGGCAGCACCGATCAAGGGCCAAGGCCAAGTGAGTATGTTCTCGCAGCTTTGGCGGCCTGCCATGAAGTCACATACAGACTATACGCGGACGCCATGGAAATTGATCTGAAGGAGATAGCGGTGAGCGTCACAGGCATATCCGACGCGAAAGGCTTCTTTAATCTGGATGATGAAACCCCGGCGGGTTTTAGCGAAGTTGTGGGAACGATAAATGTAGTTAGCGACGCGAGTGATGAAGACCTTGATCGCTTGCAGCTTGCGGTAAATAGACATTGTCCAGTTTTAGATGATTTGCGTAAACCGATGAAGGTCGAATTGACATTGGAAAGAAAGAACCCGTCCTAGCCGATCTGTCACTACCTGCTGCTGCCTGCGCGAACCCAGTCTGGAGCTGCTGAGTCCCAATTTCATACGAACAGTCTGCCCGAAAGCGGAAATGTATTAATGGTCTCAGTTTTGAAGTAAACCAGCGGCAACAAACAGTATCATGCTGACTGCCATAAAAACGTATGCGGTTTTATTCAGGAGTTTAAGGCTTTGTTCCGACATCAAACCCCTGGCTGAACACCACGAAACAATAACGGACAAACTGCCGCCGATGATGGCCAGCGTAATGACAGTTGATCGTTGTAAAAGAAAATCGAGCAATTTACGCTGGCGTGGCTCAACAGTCTTAACTACGCGCCATTCCGACAGCCATTGGCATATTAACCAGCACGCTTTGAATACGCTTCGAGGAAGTCGGCGGCGGCCTTGCTGCCACCCGAGAAAGATTTCATTGCCTCCTCATGCAAAAGTGTCATTACCTCGGTTTTTATCTCATTGGCTCGATCATTATTGGCGATATTATCAATTACTCGCGGTCGGGGTAAATCGACATCAATAACCGTTCTCGTTGAGGTCGGCAAATTGGTCATAATCAGCAAACGATCAGCCAGATATATCGCCTCGTCAATATCGGTGGTGATAAAGAAGTTGGTATTACGATCTTCCTCGAACAGACCCGCATAGTATTCCCACATCAGTTCCTTGGACATATGGTCCAGGCCACGGAACGGTTCATCCAGAATCATCACTTCGGGCTTGTTAATCATTGCCCTGGCAAGTTCTGCGCGGCGTTGCATGCCACCTGATAATTGCGCCGGGTATTTGTCACGAAATGCCTCCAAACCCACTTTGGCGAGCAGGAACTCTGCCTGCTCGACTGCTTCCTTGCCTCCTTCACCACGGGCACGAGGCCCATACATCACATTGTCCCAGGTTGTCATCCAGGGAAACAAGGCGGATTCCTGGAACAACACCAGCCGGTCCTTTCCCGGGCCCGACACGGGTTGACCACCAATCGTAATTTCTCCCGACGTCGGTTGCTCGAATCCGGCGATGAGCTGAATAATCGAACTCTTTCCGCAACCCGAGGGGCCAATCATGACGGTTAACTTGTTGCTCTCAATGGTGAAAGAGCAATCCTTGATTACTTCCTTTGCAAACGGGCCGGCCCCAAATATCTTGCAAATATTATTCGCAACGATCTCGCTGCCACTATTGGTTTGTAAATTATCTGATGACATGGAAGATATGAGGTTTTCGGTGCAATGTTAGTTTTGTCGTGATGCCAAATCTTTCGACCATGAGATCCGGATC
>Ga0224508_10001047_pt1 | contig 25264 bp, 19 predicted proteins | sample SF_Jan12_sed_USG_4_FD_170157 | JGI IMG/M metagenome (GOLD analysis project Ga0224508, IMG submission 170157) | Sediment microbial communities from San Francisco Bay, California, United States - SF_Jan12_sed_USGS_21 | ecosystem: Environmental > Aquatic > Marine > Sediment | place: USA... | reverse complement strand
AACTGGCGATCGTGCAGGCACCAGGTTTCATCCAGGCGATCGTCTTTTTCGTCCCTCGAGCGGTCGGGAACCTGGCCGCCGTGACCCGCGTAGGTCAGAAAGAAAATATCTCCGGACTTTAGTGTCTTGGCCGCACGGCGAATTTCATTGCGAACGTTTTCGGTGGTCGCGTCCTTGCTGCGAAGCAGCTTGGCATCGAATCCTTGCTGCCGGGCCATCTCACACAGCTCTTCGGCGTCGTATTCACAGGACTCCAGGTACCCGTCCCAACCGTCCGGATAATCCGGGTGTTCAGGTTTGAGCGGATAACCCGTCTTGTCCAGGTAATTGATACCGATGTGCAATGACATGCCACTTGCTTTGCTCACGCGCTTTCTCCTTGGGTAGGACACGCGCACAGCCACTCCAGCCAAGCCGGTTCAACTGGCGTGGCGATCGTGTCGCCCTTGCTCAGGTTTCTAACGATTAGTTCTTGGTACCAGGGCCGTCGCGTTTCGTGCGGTGCTTGGTGCCTGGCCCGTCGCGTTTCGTGCCGGGGCCGTCGCGCTTCGTACCTGGGCCGTCGCGCTTCGTGCCCGGGCCGTCGCGTTTGGTGCCTGGCCCATCACGTTTTGAGTCTGGTCCGCCTCTTTTTTCGGTCATCGCTCTGTCCCCTCTGTTGTCGCCTCTTGATCGAGGCAGATATTATTATTGGATTGACCCGTTGATACTAGCACCCTGACCAAGCGGTACAAAATATGACGGTTAGCGCTCGGGCAGCGTCAGGGCGTCGAACTCGGTTCTATCCGAGAACAGAGCGAAATCAGGGTCGTTGCGGATCAACTTCTTCGAGAAGCCACGCTCCAGCGTTTGCGCAAGATACTGCCACGCCTTTTCCTCGTCGCCGAGATGCAGGCTTGTGATGGTGGCAAAGTAGTACGTTGAGCCGTTATCGGCGAGGTTGAGCACTTTCTCCAGTCGCTCCTTCGCCTTATTGATGTCGCCCGAATGCACGTAATACATCGAAGTGCGCACCAGGCTGTCCGAATCCGAGGGATTAATGGCCAACTCCTGCTCTGCGTACCGGATGGCAGTCTGGTACGCCGTCAGCGCATCTTCTTCTCGTCCGGGCATAAAACGGTAGGCATCGCCCAGCCGGCCCCAGGCCCGATGCTCGTCGGGTGCAAGTGCAATCGCCTTCAACTGGTCCGCCACTGCTTCCGAAAAATTGCCCTGGTAGTAATGAACGAGGCCTCTGTTGGTGTACAACCAACGCGAGGGCAACGGTGACGCATTAAAAGCCTGCTCCGCGAGGTCCAGCTCTCCAATCGCGAGATAAGTGTTGCCGAGGTTGTCCTGACCAATGCCATGATCCGGCGCCAGCTCGGCGACGCGCCTGTAACGCTCAATGGCCTCCTGGTAACGGGACTGGTCGTAGTAGAAGTGACCGAACGCGCGATGCACGCCCCAGTAACCGCTTTCGACTTCCTCGGCCCGTTTGAACGTCGCTTCCGCTTCGTCGAGTCGATCTTGCGCAGCGTAGACTGTCGCCAGAATGATGTAGGCGTTGACCGCATTTGGCTGTTGTTCGATGGCCGCTTCCAGTTCCATGATCGCGCGGTCGAACTGCCCGTTTATGTTGTAGAGATTGCCAAGCGCAACACGCACGTCCCACAAACTGCCGTCAAGCGTCAGCGCTCGATGACACGCGATCTCGGCCGTCTCGAAAAATTCGGCTCGTCTGGAGAATTCGTAGTTGCGCAAGTTCGCGTTACAGCGCCCTGCATGAGCCTCTGCAAATCTCGGATCGATCTCGATCGCCTTTTCGAACAAGCCGATTGCGCCTGCCAGTGTGGATTCCTCGGATGGCCGGCGAAGATAATCCTGGCCACGCAGATAGTAATCGTACGCCTCGCTGCTGGTTGTGGGCCTGGCCTCAATCCGGGTCCTGGACGATGGCGACAATACCGGGACGATTGCTGCCGCCACAGCCCGCGCAATCTCGATCTGGATATCGAGTAGATCTTCGAATCTCCGATCGTAGGTTTCGGTCCACAACACCTGCCCCGTCAGCGCTCTATCGAGTACAGCCGTCACGCGGATGCGCCCCTGTGTACTGCGTATGCTTCCCGACAGGACGTTCTCGACCTGGAGCGTTTCCGCAATCTTCGCGTTGTCGATGTCCTTATTCTTGTAATAGGCCGTCGATGTTCGCGAAGCCACCTTGAGTTCTGCAACCCGCCCGAGAACTCCGAGCAACTCATCGGCTATGCCATCGCCGATATAGTCCTCTTGTGAACCCGCGCTCAAGTTATCGAACGGCAGCACAGCAATCGAGCTCTGCGCCTGACTCTCACCCGGCGATCCGAATGCGTCCACAATGTCACGATTGTTATCGCGAGCGACAGCGGTCTGCGCCTGCTCAGATTTGCTGGCCTCCCACTTGTCGATTTCGCTCGTAACCAGCAACCCTATTGCAACGACCAGCAGGACGGCGAGTATCCAGTCCCACGCGTGGGTATGCACATGATGTTCGCCGACTTTGCTTTGCCACTTGATTCCTTCGGGCGTCAGGTCGAATGCCCATGCCAGAACCAGGGCTACCGGGAAACCGAGGCCCAGCAACAAGACAACCAGTCGGGAAGCCCAATTCGGAATTTCGAACACCGGGAAGACGACGGAGACGACCTGCAATATGAGCCAGCTCACGACAACATAGATTGTCGCGACCTTGAAGACGTTTCGTTGTTTTAGTTCAGCGATTAGATTCGCCATCTTCGTCCTCTGTCGCTCAGGCGCAGACCTCTTGCATCGTCGCGATTATAAGTCACTGAAATATATAAGACGAGCGCAAAGTCTTGCTCAGACGGAAAATGATATTTGAGGTATTGGAGGGACATTTCGGTGTAGACTAGTCGTGGCCTTAAACAACAAAGAACAAGACACGGGCCTGGACTCCAGCCGTGATCAATCGATAAGGCCGCCATGAATAACGAAAGGCGTTGATGCCGAGCATCGGTGGCCGTTGCGTCGGCGGCTTTCACTAGTTGAGTGAGGACACATGGAACCGCTGAGAATACTGTTTGTTTCCTCGAATCCGCATTGGACCGAACGCCTCGACCTGGGCGACGAGATGCGCGAACTCCTGCACAGCCTTCGCGGGCGGGACGTCGAGTTGACGCCGCTGCCCGCAGCCCGACGTGAAGACCTCGAAATTGCCGTAACGGCCAATGAGATTGACGTGCTGCATTTCAGCGGCCACGCGACAGAACGGGACGGTATTATTCTGCGCGACGAGGACGGCATGGAAGAGGCGGTTTCCGCAACGGAACTGCGAGAGCTCCTTAAGGACAAGAAGATAAGGCTCGCCTTTCTGAATGCCTGCACGACCGAGGCAACCGCCAACGAGATCAGCCAACATGTCGGCGCCGTCATCGGCACTAAGAAACCGCTCGATGACCGGGCTGCGAAGAAGATGACGAAGGTCTTTTATTCGGAACTCGGCGCCGGAAGAACGATTGATGACGCCTTCCGGGAGGCAACCGAAAGCGTCACCAACGACGGCCTGGAGAATGTCTACGTGCATGCGGGCGATGAAACGAACAACCCGCTAACGTCCGACGCGCCTTCTGAAGACGCACGCGTGAAAATCAAGAACCAGGCTTATTTCGACAAATACTTTTTCATCAGTTACATCGACGAGCAAATTCGCAATTTGAAAGGTCGCGTTGCGCTCAACCGCTGGATATTTCGTGCGCTGCTTGCAGCAGGAGCGGCGTTTGTCGCCTACATCTGGATTTGGGAAATCGACATTTGGGCGCTGCTGGTCAATATCTTCGGCGAAGAACGCATCGATACGTATTACGGCAAGCCGTATCTTGACTCACTCATCGCAATAGGTGCGGGCATCCCTATCTTGTTGTCGTTCTTTCAGAATCGCTTATCGATCCACTCAAACACGGAACTGCGCTCACTCTCGCAAATGAAGGAACTGGCCAGAGCGACTGAGGACCTGAGCCCTGACATGCAGACGCGCTTGCAGAAGCTGATGGATCAGTGCATCAGCGGTGCCGACAAGGGCTATGAGCCCCTCGTCGATTGGTATCGCCTATTCGAATCGCTGGACAAGTCCGTGGCGAAAGCCACACCAGCTCCCAAGACCGCTGCGCAAAAAACCCCGGCATAAACCAATTTATTGAGGCGAGATATGACACTGCTTGTCGACAGACGCAAAGACAACTATGACGACCTTCTGATGCTCGCGCGCGACGCGCGCGTAAGTCGGGCCCGCGTTAATCGCTGGACGACCGGGCTCGTTGTCGGCGCTATGGCCGCAATGGGCGTTTACGTTGCAACCGTGAGCAAGGAGGTCGATCAGCTGCGCGACACTGCCAAGGATGCTGTGGAGCAAAGGGACACAATCCGGGACGAGTACGCGAGGTTGATGGCCGAGCGCAATTCGCTAAAAGCCCAGAAGGATATTTTTGCGCGTTACGAGGAAATGTACGCCGACATAGCGCCCGCCGTGATTCTCGGTGACCGGTTCAAGGATATTGCGGTGAATGGATCCGGGTCACCGAGTGACGACGATAACAATTCTCGCATCGACCGCCAGGTCTCGATGTCCAATCTCGTCTGGATCGTTGACGGTTCGCGCCGCTTCCCGATGACATCGGGAGACATACTCTGGATCCCCGAAGGCCAGTTCTGGGTCCGCATGGAAAAACCGAGGTCCGGGAGAAAACCCGATACGGTGACGATCCACCAGGGCAAGAAACCGGTAGCGTCAAGCACGGGAACCCGTCATCAATTTGAAGCTGTAGCGCAGGGCGAAACAGACCAGTCACAGGTTGACAAGAACGTGCATCGGATTCCTGTTGGCGAAACGCGGGCCGTGAGGCGTGGTGTCGCCGACTGTATCAAGTTGACCTACCACGACAAGTCCAGCCGTTTCGGATTTGAAGGAGAGGAGTGGGTCGATATCGAGGTCTTGTTCTACAACAATGCGAAATGCCCAAAACCGCAGGCTACTCCTGACGAATCGGAACCGGATTAGTACATCCCGACGATATCGATGAACCAGCCGTTGCTGTTGTAGTCATCGCTCCTGAGTTCGTCGGAGAAATCGGTGAAATTGAAGCCGACGCCGACCTTCATATGGTCGTTGACGTGTCGGTACAACGTCAGTAACGCGCCGTGCCGATCCTCTTTACCATCGATATCCGATAACCAGCGATACTCAGCGAGCGCGTCCCATTTGCGGGTCAATGCGTAGCGGGCCCGCGTGCTTATCATTCGCAGGCCGAAATCGTCCCAGGACCCTTCATCCCGGAAACTGCGGCGCTCACCCTGCCGTATGGCGATCTTGGCCGCTAGCTCCCAGCGATTCTGCAGGTCGTAGATACCCTCCACCGCCACCAGGTGTGAACGTTCGTCCGGGCGCAATGTTTCCTGACCCTCGGTTGGCAGGTCAAACAGGAAACTATAGCGCGCTATCAGGTTGAGATTGTCATTGCCAGCAGGTCTGTAGGCATAGCCGACGTCCAATTCGACGAACCGTGCGTCGCGGCCCCCATTTAGCTTGTCGTCGGTCCACGCGAGATTGAGCTGGCCCAGCCAGCGCCTGTTGTCATCGAGTTTCCGCGTAACGCTGGTGCTCGTAACGTATTGACGGCTGTGTACGTCAGGCCCGTCATCTTCCCTGTACTCTATTCTCGACGCCAGCTTGAATTTGCCGAGGTTTCGGTAAGCACCGAGCGACAACGCGCGTCGATCAAACAACTGTTCAAGCTGATCGTATTCCCCGAACTGAACCGACGCGCTGAAGCGCCAGTCATCCTTGCCTTCGAAGTCCAGCCCGAAAACATGGCCGACACCGGCGTGCTGGTCACCTTTGCCAAATTGCGACTCGGCAAACAGATCGATGCCGTTGCCGAATGCCCGGCGTTGGCCGAGGGTGAGCAAGTTTCTCGCCAGTTCGGTCCGGTCCGTATCGACTGCGTAGCTGCCGTACAGTTCGTGACCTTCGCCAATCGCATAGCGTGTAGCGACCTGGCTGGTTGCGCCGGAGCCTACCCCGGCAGCGACCTGAAAATTCAGGCCGCTGTCGAGTGCGTAGTCAATTCCTGTGGTCACCGCACTACCACGATCGCCGTCACTCGCCTCCAGGCTGACAGCGAGCGCATCATTCAGCTTGGTATTAACACCAAGCGTGAAGAGATCGTTTTCCTCGTATGCGCCGCGCTCGTCGGCAACGGTTTGTCCCACCGCGTAGACACTGGTCTCCTCGCTCAATTCGTAACCCAGTCGCGCACCGATCAGCAACGCTTTACCATCGCTGTCGGTGCCGTTCAGGAGTGACAATGGCGCACCTGTACCCAGGGCCTGAATCTCGACATCGTCGTGCCGCACCTCAAGTCCGGCATCGAGTTCACCCACGCGCCCTTGCACCTGGACGCGTGTCACACGCTCGCGCGAACGCTGTTCGCGCTCCAGGTCCGTATGTGAGGCGACCAGGTCGAAGTTGTCGCCGATGTTCGCATGCAGTTCGAAGCCGGCATCGTGCACGTCGAACCCCTGGCCCAGCCGACCCGTCGAGAACTCTGCATCCCTGCTCTTCCACCAGGCATGGAAATCGCCGTCCAGTCCCTTGCCGAGTCCCGTCAGATCGGTGCGCAACTCGACGGCCATTGCCGATCCATCAATGTCGGCACCGGGACTGCTGCCAGTCTGCGCCTGGAAGGTCAGACCGCCGTCAAGAGACACAAAGTTTGCATTGTTTTGCCGGGCACGGCTTTGTGCGAATTCCGCCCGCAGGTAAGACCGGTCATTGAGTTTCAGGGTCAGGTCCAACCCGTGCATCGAGTAGTCGGTCCCGTCCCGTTCGTCAGCAACTCCGCCCGCACCGATCGCGACGTGATCACCGAGCCAGACCTGGCCGCGGCCGCCGTAGGTCAAATCTTCGGCAGCAAACGCCGAAGGCACGTATTCATAGTCGACAAGCAGGAACACCTTGTCTCCCTCGAGCGGCGACGAGCGAACTATCGACAATCCGCGGTCGTTTACGACCTGCGACAACGGCCGGCGCAGAATAATGCGGCCCTGGATAGCGTCGATTTCATAGTCTCGCCCTTCGATAAGCGCGGCCCGCTCGACCACCTGTTCTGTGTCGCGGCGACGGACTTCGACCCAGATTTTTTCCGAGCCCTGGACGATGTCAGTGTCACGCAGGTAGTACAGCGAACCACCTGTTGCTCTGAACGTCACATGTGCCGCGAGACTCTGTGCTTCCGAAGCAAACACGATGGCCTTTGACTTCGCGTCACCGAGTTCAGTTGTCCTGGTGCTCTCGTGATCGAACTTCGCGCCATACAGGGAGCGGTTGTACTGCATGAACTCCGTGTCGGTGAGGCCGGTGTTGTAGTTACCCCACAGCGCGGAATTCCTGTCCCAATCGACCCGGGCGTAAAACGCGCCCTGCGTATCGACATCCGTAATCGTCGTCGAGTCGTCGCCATACGTCGGGTAGTAGCGATTTGGGTCCAGCTGACGGAAAATTCTGCGTGGATCCTTGCGTCGCAGCGCATCGCCGAGGTCTTTGAGCTGGTCCTCCGTGGTGTCGAGCTGTGCCGTTATCAGGAATCGATCATTTACTCTGCCCTTCGTGTAGAACGCGAGCCGCCCATCCACGAACGTGGAGCCGTCGAAATGCTCATCGGCTGACAATAGCGACCCGTTCCCTGACAGGTTGTTTTGGCCGACAGTCAGGCTGGCCAGCGCAACAGTGAACCATTGATCTTCGTCGAACTCGATTTCAACGCCTGTCCGCGCCGATTCCTTTGGCAACTGAACTTGCAATCCCTCATTCACGATCCGTAATGCAGTGATCTTGCGATTGTCCGTATGATCCCGAAATGGCGTGACAACCAGTTGCTGCCGGTTCAGACCCGGCGACGGTTGCTGGCGAATCAGAACGTCACCCGACTGAGTAACACAGAGCCTCGTCCCCTCTTCCGTGCTGACTTCAATCGGGCAGGACCCGGATGAAACGGCCAGAGGGCAGTCGTCCGCGACGACTTTCTCCTTACGTGATTCCGCAACGACGGTCGCCGTGTGCGGCGGGTCGTCACTATTCACGCTGCGGCCTCGCAAGAGATCGATTTCCACTTGCCCGCAGCCAAACAGCCCGCCAGATACTTTGATTTTTTCTGCGTCAGCGCTGATGAAATCCGGATCGTCAGCCGAAGCACTCTCTGACCCGAAGTCGAATCGATGTTTGCCGAGTGGGAGGTACTCCTCGAGGACCCAGGTTCCGTCGTCCGAAACCGGCACGTAGGCGCCGTTAATTTCGAAGCGTGAACTGTCGGGCACTTTTCCGCTGACCCGGGCCCGGCCGCCGCTTAGACCGATGCGTTGTGCTACGAGGCTGGATTGCCCCCACAATTCGCTCGCCGCATGATCGGCCGCGGTCCCATTGTCCTCACGCAGATTCAGAATTCGACCAGAGGTTTCATCGATATCGCACGAACGCGCATCGAAGGAGTTGTCGCAGTTCGATGCCTGCAGGCGGTATTCGAGTTCCACGTACGGCCTCAAATCGACATCGCTGCCATCGAATTCGCGAATCCTGCCAAAGTCATACTCGCTGAATTTGTCCGTGTGCAGCAGCGTTTTCTTCGAACCATTGGCTGCACTGCCGAAAACTTCAATCCGGTACGTTTTTATGAATGCCGCGTAATTTGTATAGATGGCGAAACGAATCGGTTCAAGCAACCTGTTGTCGCTTCCCAGGACCGCGTGATTTAACGCGAGAACATCGAGCCGCGGATCGTGGACAAACACATCGCCAGTCACCGTCGCGATGCCGTCCGGCTGCTCGTCGAACTCTGATATGCCTTCGTCGGCAGACGCTGGTGCGGTTCCATCGTTGACGATGCGCAGCGCGGAAATCTCCGCGTTGTCCGAATCGTCCCGGAACGGGGTTACGACAATATGTTCGTCGTTTTCCGGATGACGTCTCCGAATCACATCGCCACTACTCGTGATCTCCAACCTGGTGCCTTGCTCCGTAGTGAGCTCGATCGAAGGACCACTGGGGTCTGCCTGGTTGGCAACATTTAATGTCGGGAATCCCGGACAAAGTTGCTCGGCCTCCGGTACCGAGCAGCGCTCACCTTCCTTGTAGTCCACACCTGTTTGGCCCGCGTAAACGGTAATTTCGGAATTCGTGGGGTCCAGTCGACCCGGCAGCGTATCGGCAACCAGCACACTGCAGCCGAAGAGGCCGCCGGACACCATTACGCGCCGCGCCTCGGACGTATCGACCTCGCCCGTATGCGGTGGCGTACACCGATTCTCCGGCGGATTTGCACATTGCAGACGCAGGAAATTGAGGACCTCGTCCCGGTCGTACGGTGTCGCGCCGACACACATTTCCGGCTGCAGTGACCGTTGTTCAATCCACTGATTGTCAACGAGACAGCTTTGGCTGCACGGCAGCAAGTCCGCGTCCGGATACTCGATTGCGAAATTGACCTTGGACATCGTCGCCTGAGTCAGTCGAATCAGTCGCGGATTCTCGCTGACCACCCTCGCGCCTTCGGGCAACGTCGACTCATCGAGTTTGATGATGAAATTGCCACCGCGCTCGAACCGAGCAACATCGACATCTGCCAGGTGAAAGCGGCCCATGGCATCGGTTTCAATCAACAATCCGTCGACCGTGGCCAGGCGTACGCCGGCGATCCCGGGTTCACCCTCATCCTGTCGAGAGTTAGCGATGCGATCATGGAAAACCTTGCCAATAAGCGTCGTCTTTTCAAACATCGGATCGCCGACGACGGTCACCGGCGCGGTCGCTTTGGCCGGCTCAAATAGGGGTACATTGACGGTAACGCTGTTGATGTACTGGCCATCGGCGACACCGACGCTGACACGCATCAGGTATCGAATGAGTACTCGCTCATCCGGACCGAGATCGAATGTACTAAACAACACCGGGCGCACACCGGTCGCGGGCAACGGTACGATAAGGTCGTCGCCAGTGTTGAGCGCGCCGTCAGAACCCGCACGGATAAGGTATCCGCTATCCTCGACCAAACGGAAGCCGGGCGGCGGTTCATCCGATACTTCGACACCGGAGACTGGAATCGAACTCAGATTTCTTACGGCGAGTTGATAACCCAGCACGTCGCCACGCGCGACCTCCCTCTTATCCGCTTGTTTGCTGACGGATACGATTGCCGAATCAGAGTCCGGGCCAGGTCCGAGGTCCTCGAGCGGCTCGAACGTCGCCGTCGCCGTGGCACTCACGGTCTCTGCCGAAACAACGCCGATACCCGTGGCCGTCACGGTGTTGGCAAACGGGCCAGGCTCCTCAGCGGGATCGAAGCGCAGCACAAACGTCACGGTCCCCGTGCCCGAAAGGGGGAGCGTGTCCGTCCCAATTAACAACTGCGTGTCGGTGAGACCGTCGTAGTCAGGATTGAGCGTGAGATCGTCACTTACCAGCGACTCGACCGCGAGCACGGTGCCCGTGCCGAAAATATCCAGACTGTCTTCGAGCGATACGCTGTTCAGCTCATCATCACCCGTATTGCTGACCGTGATGGTTAGCGGCACTGACTGGCTGCCGTCGTCATTCAGCATGACTTCACCGGCGTCCTTCTCAACCGCGATTGCCGGCTGCTGTCCGGGTCCCGGCCCGGGATCACCGAGCGGCTCGAACGTCGCCGTCGCCGTGTCTGTGACCAGCTCCGCCGAGACCACGCCGGTACCCGAGGCCGTCACGGTGTTGGTAAACGGGCCTGCCTCATCAGCTGGGTCAAAGCGCAGCACGAACGTCACGGTCCCCGTACCGGAGACCGGCAGGGTGTCCGTCCCGCTCAGCAGCTGGGTGTCGGTGAGACCGTCGTAGTTCGTGTTCAAGGTCAGCTCGTCGCTCGCCAGCGACTCGACCGCAAGCAAAGTGCCCGTGCCGAAGATGTCGAGGTCGTCCTCGAGTAACACGCTCTGCAGTTCGTCGTCGCCCGTGTTGCTCACCGTGATCGTGATCGGCACCGACTGGCTGCCATCGTCGTTCGCTGTCACCGTGCCGGCTGCCTTTTGTACTTCGATCGACGGGGCCTGCCCTGGTCCCGGCCCAGGATCCCCGAGTCGATCGAACGTCGCCGTGGCGGTGGCGCTGACCTGCTCCGCAGAAACCACTCCTGTCGCAGTGGCGGTTACCGTGTTGGTGAACGGCCCGGCCTCATCAGCAGGATCGAAGCGCAGCACAAACGTCACGGTCCCCGTGCCTGAGACCGGCAGGGTGTCCGTTCCGCTCAGCAGCTGGGTATCGGTGAGACCGTCGTAGTTCGTGTTCAGTGTCAGGTCGGCACTCACCAGCGACTCGACCGCGAGCACGGTGCCCGTGCCGAAGATATCCAAACTGTCGTCGAGCAACACGCTGCCGAGCTCATCATCACCCGTGTTACTGACCGTGATCATCAGCGACACCGACTGGCTGCCGTCGTCATTCAGCGTGACTTCACCGGCGTCCTTCTCAACCGCGATTGCCGGCTGCTGTCCCGGTCCCGGCCCGGGATCACCGAGCGGCTCGAACGTCGCCGTGGCCGTGTCTGTGACCAGCTCCGCCGAGACCACGCCGGTACCCGAGGCCGTCACGGTGTTGGTAAACGGGCCTGCCTCATCAGCTGGGTCAAAGCGCAGCACAAACGTCACGGTCCCCGTGCCTGAGACCGGCAGGGTGTCCGTTCCGCTCAGCAGCTGGGCATCGGTGAGACCGTCGTAGTTCGGGTTCAGGCTCAGGCCATCACTCGCCAGCGACTCCACGGCCACGAGCGTGCCTGTGCCGAAGATGTCCAGGTCGTCTTCGAGCAGCAAACCCTGCAACTCGTCGTCGCCCGTGTTACTCACCGTGATCGTGATCGGCACCGATTGGCTGCCGTCGTCGTTTAGCGTGACTTCGCCGGCGCCCTTTTGCACCGCGATGGACGGGTCCTGCCCCGGGCCCGGCCCAGGATCCCCGAGTCGATCAAACGTCGCTGTGGCGGTGTCGCTGACCTGCTCTGCGGAAACCACACCGGTCGCAGTGGTGGTCACCGTATTCGCGAACGGACCAGCCTCGTCGCCTGGATCGAAGCGCAGCACGAACGTCACGGTCCCCGTACCGAAGACCGGCAGGGTGTCCGTCCCGCTTAGCAGCTGGGTATCGGTGAGACCGTCGTAGTTCGGGTTCAGGCTCAGGCCATCACTCGCCAGCGACTCCACAGCCACGAGCGTGCCTGTGCCGAAGATGTCCAGGTCGTCCTCGAGCAGCAAACTCTGCAACTCGTCGTCGCCCGTGTTACTCACCGTGATCGTGATCGGCACCGATTGGCTGCCATCGTCGTTCAGCGTGACGGCGCCGGCATCTTTCTGGACGGCAATAGCTGACGCAGGATCCGGACCCGGGTCCTCAACACGATCGAACGTGGCCGTGGCCGTGGCGCTCGCGGTTTCTGCCGAGACTACGCCCGTACCTGTTGCGGTCACGGTGTTGGTAAACGGGCCGCTCTCATCACCCGGATCGAAGCGCAGCACGAACGTCACGGTCCCCGTGCCTGAGACCGGCAGGGTGTCCGTACCGCTCAGCAGCTGGGTGTCGGTGAGACCGTCGTAGTTCGTGTTCGGTGTCAGGTCGGCACTTGCCAGGGACTCGACCGCTAGCACGGTGCCCGTACCGAATATGTCCAGGCTGTCCTCAAGTGATACACCCTCGAGTTCATCGCCACCGGTATTGGTCACCGTGATCGTCATCGGTACCGACTGACTTCCGTCATCGTTCAGGGTGACGGCGCCGGCCAGCAGCTCAACGCTGATTTCCGGCTGGCGTGGCAGATGAACGTCGGCGCAGTCCTCGATGTCCACGCCGACCCCGGAATCCCTGCCTGCAAACCAGAGGATTGCACAATTCTCAAACGGCCCGGGCTCGGCACCCGCATCAAAGGTGATCTCAAACCTCAGGCTCGCCCGAGCGCCACGAATGAGTTCGTCATGCCCTTGCAGCAGTTCGATGTCCCGCCGGCCGTCATAACCCGGGTTCAGTGTTAGCGAACCCTCGAGCACCTCGACGTCGCCTATTGCAAGCAGCCTGCCGCTGCCAAAAATGTCGAGATCGTCTTTGAACTGAAGTTTGACCAGGTCTTCTGGTCCCGTATTTTCGGCGATCAGCGTGATCTCCGTGGTGTAACTGCCGTCATCGTTCAGCAGCACTTCCCCCACGGTCTTTTCGAAATCCGCCGTCGGCACCAGGGGCAATGAGATCTTGCAACTGTCGCGGTCTTTGACGATCTTGCCCGAGTACTTGCCTTCCGCCCAGGCCATTGCCTCGCTGACATACGGGCCCGAATCTCCATCGGGGCGCAGCCGAAATTCGATGGCGAGACTGCCGTCATACCCGATGGCCAGTTCGTCATCGCCTTGAAGAAGGCGCATGTCGGTCACGCCGTCGTAGTAGGGATTCGGCGTCAGGTCGCCGGTCAGAACCTGCGGGACGCCAACCTCGACGATCTGGTCGGGCGCGACGAAGTCGAGGCCGTTGTTTATTTGAAGCCGGGCAAGATCTTCGTTACCCGTGTTCCTGACGGCTAGCGTAATGCGGACAGAATACGTGCCGTCATCGTTCGCCCAAATGCCATCCAGCGATTTCTTCAGCCCAATGCCGGGCTTGTCCGGGTTGCTCTCGCCTGCCTGGGCAGCCCCGAACAGGCATAGCAGACCGAGCACGCAAAACCACACTACGGATTTGCCGCTCGATCGAGCATTTCTCCTGTCCAGGCGCCCCTTCGGCAACCACGGAATGAACATCGTTCCCCCTTATAGTGTGGATCGTTCGATGCTCACCTATTGGCCAGCGATCCCACTTATTGTTATGTCGGGCTATGTCAGTTTTATTGTCTGCGCACGGGTCTTTCTTGTTGTTGGCGGCTCAGAGATATGCAGACTGGATCTTCGTGGCCGCCGGATTTTGTTAACAGTGTAGGTGCTCAGCGCGCCGGGAGGCGACAATTTTACATAATACCCGGCACTGATGGCTTATACGTCCAACAAGCCCCATCGATTATTCGTGACCGTCGCCCGACCATCCTCATCCAGCTTGATCAGGTGCGCGAGCAGGGATCGCTCCGCCCATTCATAAAGCTTCGGGTCGACGTCCCTGTAAACATGTGGCACCAGGTCACGTGCCGACAGGCCCGGGTTCTCGCGCAGCGCCACCAGCACCTTCCCTTCGCGTTCCAGTCGATGATCGATAATCCAGTCGACGACAAGTTCGGGGTCGCGAATCAACTCGCCATGCCCAGGCGCCAGCGCGTCGCAATGCAGTGTTTTTACCTTTCGCAGCGACTCGATGTACTGCTTCATGCTGCCATCAGGTGGGTCGATGACGACGGTCGAACCGTCGATCACGTGGTCGCCCGTGAACAGCCAGTTTCTGCCCGCGTGCAGGTAGCACAGGTGATTGGAGGCATGCCCGGGCGTATGCACGGCCGCGATCTCGAACTCGCTTGTCTTGAGTCTTTCACCGTCGACGGGAGACCGGTCCGGCTTGAAAGTCATGTCCTGATGCTCGCCTTCCGGCGCCGACAGCCCGATCAACTCGGCGCCAGTGGCTTCGGCCAGTGCCATAGCCGCCGGTGAGTGATCAGGATGGGTATGTGTCACAAGTATCCAGCGGATCGGCGCAGCTGCCGTAGAGATAATCGTATCGAGATGACCGTCAATCACGGGCCCCGGATCGAGAACCGCAATTTCCATGCTGCCGAACAGATAGGTATTGGTACCAGGCCCTGTCATCATCGACGGATTCGGCGCGACCAGGCGCCGGATGCCGGGGCTAAGCTCTGTGAGCGGCTCCATGGCCGGCCCGAAGGTCTTCATGCTTCCGTACCCGGATAGTCTGCCTCGCCCGGCAACACGATTGCGGCGCGGCCGTCTCGATCGACAATCTTCGCCAGGATGCTGGTCACGCCCCATTGAACGCAGGACGAAGCCCACTCCATCAGCTCATCAAAAGTCTTGTGTCTCGCGATGCTCTCCAGGTTCTTGACGGTCGGAAAATGGAGCTCAATGTCACCGGCACGACCCGCCTCCAGGGCATCATGCGCCGTCATCCAGCGCGAATCCGTCAGCTCTCCTCCACAATGACTCGCGACCTGGTCCTCGGGCATCGCCGCAACAAAAAAGCGGGTTGAGTAACGTTTTTGCATCTGTGTCGGCGTAATCCAGTGACTGAAGTAGTAGACGTGGTCGCAGCGCAGTTCGAGCTGATTGCGCTTCACGAAATCAGCCCAGTTGTCGCTGCCGTCGTTCAGTGCGTCGCGCGCCGCGTCGAGTCCCTCGGCAACACTGTAGTGGTCGGCGAGCAATACGCCGGACTCTTCATACAATTCGCGAATCGCCGCGCTATAGTAGTCGAGGCCGTCTTCTTTAACACCGAGATTTCCATTGGCGGTTGTCGCGCTGATGCCCACACATTGGTCGTGTACGGCGTTGTCTTCCGGATCGACGACGCCACCAGGAAAGGCGTAGGCTGCGCCAAAAGACGACCTGGCGTGGCGCTGCACCATGAACAGTTCCGGTTCACCAGCCGTCGCCCGTACCAGCACAACCGTGGACGATGGTCTTGCAAACGCTATCTCAGTCAACGGCTGCGGGCTCCGGGTTCCCGGTTTCGACATAGGCCTTGAGGCGACCCAGTGCTTCGCCTATGACAGCGTCCACAGCCGGGGCTATCTTATCGAGACCGCCCGCGCTGTAGCCGCCGACCGCGTAGGTGAAGCGCACGCGCGTACCGTTCTCATCGTCAATAAATTCCCATGTCATGTTGCCATCAAGGCCCATAAGGCCGAGCGGGCCCAGGCCACCGGTCATGCGTAGCAGGTGCGTCGGATTGACCATCGTAACGACAAGATGCACGACGCCGGCCTGCTCGCCGAGCGTCTCGCAGAAACAGCCTTGAGTTACGGGTTCGATACTCATGCGGGCCGCATCACCCGACACGGTGTGGTCGGAGCTCCACCAGCGCCCGACCGCGACCGCGGCCACCCACGCCGCGGCACGCTCATCGGCGATCACCACTTCGTTGACCGTCGTAAAGCCATTTGCAGCTGAGTCCGTAACTTCAGCGTTCGCAAGCGGTGCCAGTAGAGTGAGCACCGCAACGACCATTGTTTTCTTCATACCCGTCCCCAGAAACTGGACCTTAGCTTACCGCAAAGTTGTTACCCTGCATTGATGGAAGACCTGCGTGTTGTATATGAGAGTCAGAATCGCCGAAGTTGTTCCGATCGGGCGCTCGTTCTTGCCGCCGTGCATATCCCCCACCAGCTCATTGATGACGGCGTGAGCTGCGCGCTGGTCGTTCCCGCAGAGTTCTCGGCAAAGGCCGCAGAAGAGCTGCGGCTCTACGATGATGAAAACCCGCCTGTGCGGCCCAAGGTCCGTAAGCGCATTGTTTACCAGGATGCCTTGCCCGGTGTGATCGGCTACGTATTGATCGTCTGCGCCGTCGCCTGGCTGGCCGGCTATTCGATTTTCGGCAGCAACTGGTTCGCGGCGGGCCGTGTCGATGGCAACCTGATTCGCGACGGCGAGTGGTGGCGCACGATCACGGCACTGACGCTGCATTCCGGCGTTCGTCACCTGCTCGGCAATCTCGTATTCGGTGTATTTTTCGGCATCTTCGCGGGGCGTCTGCTGGGCTCCGGAGTCGCGTGGCTCGCTGTCCTGTTGTCTGCCGCCCTCGGCAACACGGCGAACACACTCCTGCTCGACTCGACGCATCGGTCAATCGGCGCATCCACGGCCGTGTTCGCAACCCTCGGTCTGCTGGCCGGTTACGTCTGGCGTGGGCAACTTATGGCGCAGGACCGCTGGTCAACCCGCTTTGGCCCAATCGTTGGTGGCCTGGCATTGTTGATGTTCACAGGAACCGGCGACGAGAACACGGACATCGGCGCACACCTGCTCGGCTTCGTGTGCGGCTTCGTCAGCGGCATGCTACTGACGATGATTGGCAAGCTGCCAGCACCTCCTCGCGTCCAGCTAATCTCCGGTGCCGCCGCATTCGGACTGGTTGCCATTGCCTGGATCGTCGCGCTGCAGGGCTGAAAATCCCCGGTATTCATGTAGAATTTCCGCGGGGAGTTCTGCAGGCTTCAACAGCCAATCAAATGAAGAATATTCTGCTGTTTTTTTTCGTGCTCGCATTGATCGGGACAATGGTTCTATGGGTCCGTCACGGCGGTGGCGCGCCCTATCCGGACCTGTCGACGGCGCCCGCGTTGAACTCATCGTCACTCGAGCAGGTCCTGGAATACCCGGAGCCCGTCGGCAATGTCGCCGTCAACCGCGATGGCCGCATCTTCTTCACCGTTCACCCGGAGTCGCGACCGACCGGCAACAAGCTGCTTGAATATGTGCGCGGCGCCGCTATTCCGTACCCGTCCGGCGCCGAACAGTCCGCCTTGTTCGACACGGTCCTGGGCGTGGCCATCGATCGCTTCAATCGCCTGTGGACGATTGACCACGGCAATCACGGCACGCGTCCCGCACGCGTTATCGGAATCGACCTCAATACCAACGTCGTCATTCGCGAACAGTACCTGTCCCCGGAGATCGCGCCGCTCGGCTCCTTCCTGCAGGACCTGCAGGTGTCGGCTGACGGACGCACGATCATTATTGCCGACGCCAGCTTCTGGCGTAAATCGCCCGCCATTATTGTCTACGACATCGAGACAGGCGACGCGCGACGCGTCCTCGAATCCCACGAGTCCGTGTCGGCCGAGAACTACATGATCCGAAACGGCGATCGCGAGATGGAATTTCTTGGCGGCGTCGTGTCACTACGCGGCGGCATCGACGGCATCGCACTTGGGCCCGAATGGCTGTACTACGGTGCGCTGAGCGGTTCGGGCCTGTATCGCGTTCAGTTACGCGACCTGCGTAACGAAAAGCTGCCACCAGGACAACTGGGGAATCGTGTCGAACGATTCAGCGACAAGCCCCTCAGCGACGGCTTCAGCGTCGATGTCGAGGGCAACGTTTACATTACGGACATCGAACACAGTTCGGTCTTCGTCGTCGGCCCCGATCAGGATCTGAAGACACTGCTTCAATCAACCACAATGCGCTGGCCGGACGGTCTGTCCTTCGGACCTGAAGGCTATCTCTATATTGCCGACAGCGCGCTGTCGGAACTTATTCTGCAATCACGTGAACACATTGAGGCCAACGGCCCTTACCGGATTTTCCGGTTCAGGCCCGGCGTCGAAGGTGTTCCAGGACAATAGAAAGGGACGTTGAAAATGGACGCAAGCGATCTTCCTGACCTCGGCTTCGATTGGAACCAGGTACTCGAACTGATTCAAACCAAGGGTGTCGACTTCGGCATAAACCTCGCGATTGCTGTCGCGATTTTTTACGTCGGAAAGGTGGCTATCAGCCTGGTGGTGCGCGGTATGCGCAAGGTCATGCGGCGACAGGAAGTCGACAAGACGCTGGAAACATTCGTCTGCAATCTCGTCCGTATGGTGCTGCTCGTCGTCGTCATCATCGCGGCGATCGGCCAGATTGGCGTCGAAACGACCTCGTTCATTGCGATCTTCGGTGCCGCCGGCCTGGCCGTTGGCCTGGCGCTGCAGGGATCACTGTCGAACTTCGCGGCGGGCGTGCTGATCGTTCTGTTCCGTCCCTACCGCGTGGGTGACTTCGTCGAGGCCGCGGGCATCAGCGGCGTCGTGGAGCAGGTGCAGATTCTGACGACAGTTCTGAAGACCGGCGATAACAAGCAGATCATCGTGCCGAACGGCCAGATCATGGACAGCATCATCACCAACTACTCGGCAAACGACACGCGCCGCGTGGACATGGTGGTCGGCGTCAGTTACGACGACGATCTCGATAAGGTTCGCGCGACGTTACAGGAACTCGTCGACGCCGAAGAGCGCGTTCTCGACGAGCCCGCCTGCACGATCGCCGTCTCGGCACTTGCCGACAGCAGCGTCAATTTCGTCGTCCGGCCCTGGGTGAAGACCTCCGATTACTGGGGCGTCATGTTCGACCTGACTGAAGCGATCAAGAAGCGCTTCGACAAGGAAGGCATCTCGTTCCCGTTCCCGCAGCAGGATGTGCATGTCTATAAAGCTGACTGACCGCAACGCAGGTGCATCTAAACAGGTGAAACTCGCATCTCCACAGGTGTAAGACCAACTAATCGTGGGAGATCAGTATGGAAAGTGGAATCTTCGGCCTTGCCGCCTTTGGTTTCTGGATGTTCATCGCAGCCGTGTCCGTGGGTGGCATATGGGACGGCGTACGCAAGCGTGAGGCGGAGCACGAAACGCTCAGGCGCATGATCGAGAGCGGCAAAGCGCCTGACCAGGATCTCATCGACAAGCTACTGGGGCACAAGAAGGACCCGGCCAGGGACCTCAAGGTCGCCGGATTGATCGTCATCTTCGTTGCGCCGGGGCTGGCGCTGATGGGCTGGCTGATCGGGCTCGCGGAACCGAGCGCGATCATGCCGTTGCTCGGCGTCGCCGGCCTGGTCGGCTGCGTGGGCATCGGTCTCCTGGTTGCGTCGCGGTTTCTCGAACGTGCTCATGAGGCCGATTCTGCAGGGAACAAGAGCACCTTCAGGTAAGCCCCTTGCGCTACTCACCGGACCTTCTTGCCAAGAGTCCAGAGCCAGTCCTCGTCGGGCTTTCCCGGACCGGCAATCGCGACGCCTTTGCAGAGCTCGTGCGACGCCGCCAGACCTGGATTCGCAACCTCATGCGCCGCTGCAGCGGCGATGCGGTCCTTGCTGACGACCTGTCGCAGCAGGTGTTCCTGCAGGCCTGGCGATCCATCCGCCAGCTCAGCGACGCCGCACGCTTCGCGCCCTGGCTCAAACGCATGGCGATCAACGTGTGGCTGCAACACAAACGCCGCAACGATCCGCTGCGCGTGGCAGATGAGCATGAAGCCAGCGACTCCACACACCGGGATCAGGCCGGTATGGCCATGGACCTGGATCGCGCACTGGGCACCCTGGCGGACGACGTGCGCCTGTGTATCGTGCTTAGCTATCACGAGCGCATGACGCATGGCGAAATTGAGTCGCTGACCGGCATGCCCCTGGGGACGATCAAGTCGCACATCCGGCGCGGAACAAAAAAACTACAGAAAGAACTTTCTGCTTATGCAGTTATTGCTGAGGAAGCAACATGAGCAACGAACGTGACCCGAAATTGATGGCGCTGTTCTCGCAGGCTGAGGCGGACCTCGATGACGTGGAGTTCGCGCATGACGTAATGCGATCGATTGATGGTGAGCGACGCAAGACCATGTTCATCTGGTCCGCGTTTATCGTCGCTGCGTGCGCGTGCCTCGCACTATTCGCTGCGCCCGCTCTCACAGCAGTCAAGATGGCAACATCTTTCCTCCCGAACTCGCTCGTGAGCATCGAAGCAGACTGGCTGCAACAGCTGCTGGCGCCCGTCAACAGTGTCGCGGCTGCGATTGCGCTTGGATTCCTTGTCCTGCGCAAGCTGTACCGGCGGCTCTTCCGCTAGTCGGTCACGTCGGGCTCAACGAAGCACCATTTCAGTTTCGATATGCGCGCCTTGAGATTGCGCGGACTGTCGAGTCGTGTGAGCTTCCAACCATTGCGGGTTCCTGTAAACCGAATTCATTGTGGTGCGTTAATAGCATAATGCTGAAGCGGAATCTCACTTGTCTACTATTAGCGATCACTATCGCGGGCTGCGCCGCGCATCCCGATCCTATCGTCGATACCAAAGGGGTTGACCCTGAGAAGCTCGCGCAGGACTGGGATGAATGCGAGGCGTATACCGACGAAATCCTGATGAGCCGGGGCATTGCGAAGGGCAGCACCGTCGGAGCCGCTGTGGGCGCGGCAGCCGGGGCAATTAGCGGTAATGTCGGCGAAGGCGCCGCGAGCGGTGCACTCTACGGCGGAACCCGATCAGGCCTCGATGCCGATCGCGAAAAGCAGAAAGTCTTCAAACGCTGCCTGCGCGGCCGCGGCTACCGGGTCCTCAACTAAATCAGGGCGACTGTCCCCGGATTAGGGGGACAACCGCATTATCTGTGATACTGTATGTTTATACAGTATGCGGATGACCCATGACGACCCGTGCTCACAAGGGCCGCGGCGCGATTTCCACGCCCGACGGCCGCTTCGAACAACGACCTGTCGAATTCGAGGCCGACATTGCCTTCGAGCGGTCGCAGGAGGCGCCCGCAACGGTCGTGCGATCAATGCCGGCAAGCAGCATCATCAGCACGAACAATTCCCCCGACGTCCCATTCGACCAGTCGATCAACCCCTACCAGGGTTGCGAGCACGGCTGCATCTACTGTTACGCAAGGCCCAGCCACAGTTACCTCGATCTGTCCCCGGGCCTCGATTTCGAGACACAGATCTTCTACAAGCCCAACGCGGCGACCTTGCTGCTCAATGAGTGGGAGAAGAAATCCTACGAGTGCAAGCCCATCACGATCGGCGCCAACACCGACCCCTACCAGCCGACAGAGAAAGTTCACGAGATCACGCGCCAGCTGCTCGAGCAGTTCCTGGAGTACAGGCACCCGGTCAACATCATCACCAAGAGCAATCTTGTTCTGCGGGACCTGGATTTGCTGACCGAACTCGCCAGCCTCAATCTCTGCTCGGTCGCAATCAGCATGCCAACGCTGAACGATGAGTTGAAACGTGCCATGGAACCTCGTGTTCCCTCCGCTACCGCGAGGCTCCGGGCCATGACTCGCCTGGCGGAACATGGCGTTCCGACGAGCACACTTATCGCACCCGTCATCCCGGCTATCAACGACAACGAGATCGAGTCGATACTTGAAGCCGTCACCGGTGCCGGTGCAAACCAGGCACACTACATCTTCCTGAGGCTGCCTCACGAGCTGCTCGACATCTTCTCGGAATGGCTGACAACCCATTTCCCTGAGCGCAGGGAGCGCGTGTTGAGCCTGGTCCGGCAGGCGAGCGGCGGGCGCAGTTACGACCCTCGATTTGGTGTGCGCCAGACCGGCCGCGGAGCGTATGCCGAGATGCTGGCAAGCCGTTTTCACAACGCCAGCCGGAGACTGGGCCTCGACACCAGTACCTACCAGCATGCGCTTGATTGCAAACAGTTTTTGAAACCTGGAGCCCGGCAAATGGACCTTGGTTTCTGACGGTCTGGAAGTGGCTACCGTCACGCAGCGGCAGCCGGTATAGTGGGTACCGACACGCGAGCGCATACAGAACTAATCAGAGTGCGCCGTGTCTGACAGAAAACATCCGGCGCCGCAGGACGCTTCCAGGAGACCCAACCCGGCGAATGAGAAACTTCAGAGCCTTATACCTAGCTGCATCGCTGGTTCTATTGTCTGTTACCGCCAGCGGCCAGGAACAGCCGCCCGCCGATGAGGGCATCGGCCCCCTTGACCAGACCGTGCCGGTAGCCGACGAATCCGTACCGGTCGCAGACGAATCTGTACCCGTCGCAGACGAATCCGTACCGGTCGCAGACGAATCTGTACCCGTCGCAGACGAATCCGAGCCAGCAGCAGACGAATCCGTACCCGTCGCAGACGACGTCGAACTCGCTGCGGAAGAGGAAGCTGCCACGGCGCCCGTGCAAGGGCTTCCAGAGGATGTAACGGAAGAAGATGCGTACGCGGAGTTCGAGCGCTTCCGGCAATTGCTGGCGGATCGCAACTTCGACGAAGCCGATGTATCTGCGAAGCGTGTCGTCGAGATGTCGATCAGGGTATTCGGACCGCAGTCACACGAAACTGCGAAGGCCCTGAATAATCTCGCCATTGTGCAGCACAACAACAAGCAGTATTCAGCGGCTATCCAGAACTTCACGTCGGCGATCGAGATTCTCGAAGTCGTTCACGACCGGCTCAACGCAGAGCTCGTCAATCCGTTGAAGGGACTCGGCGCCGCACAACTTAGCAGCGGTCGGCCGGACCAGGCGATGAGGACCTACACACGCGCCACGCACATTACCCACGTGAACGAGGGACCACACAACATAGGGCAGGTCGAAATCCTCGAAGCGCTGGCGGAAACGAGTGTGCGGCTGGGCGAAATCGAAATGGCCCGCGACATGCTGAACCGCATTCACGCGATCAATGTGCGCCATTTCGAAGACGACGCGCTCGGCCTGCTGCCATCCCTGATGCGACGTGCGGACTGGCAACACCGAGCCGGGTACTTTAATGACGAGCGCATGACCTACCGCCGGGCTATTCGTATCATAGAAACATCGGCCGGCAAGAACGACCCGCGCCTGGTAAGTCCGCTGATCGAGCTTGGCAAGTCGTACTACTACTATGAGCCGCTCTCCGACGGCCAGTCCCGGGCCGGGCTCGCGTCATCAGGCGAGACCTATTTCCGGCGTGCAGTTCGTATCGCCGAAGGCGCCGAGGATTTCCCGTGGCTGGACCTTGCCAATGCACGACTCGCGCTCGCTGATTATTACATCGGTACTGAAACCCATAACCGGGCGCGAAGGATGTACCTCGAAATATGGAATGAATTGTCTACTGATGAGGACCGGTTGGAGATGCGCAGTGAGTTGCTCGAGCGGCCCATACCAATCCGCGAAGGCGGCCTCCCGCGATATGCCGGCAACAGCAGCAGCGGCAGCCCCGATGAAAACTTCCTGAACGGTATCATCCAGGTCGACTACACCGTGTCACCGAGAGGTCGCGTGAAGAATATCCGGACCGAGGCGGACCCCATTGAATTCACCGACATGCAACGCATGGTGCATCGCGAAATCAGGGCACGCGTATTTCGACCGGTGCTGGACGAAGGCGTGCCCGTGGAATCCGGCAACCAGGTATTCCGGCACGAGTTCTTCTACACGCAGGGTCAGTTAGACTCCCTGAAACGCAAGAAGGCGTTGGCCGAAGAGGATGAGAGGTAACGAGGACGATGAGTAATCCATTGCTGCCAGGACGCGCGACCGCAATGGCCGTCCCCGACCGCCATTTCGTCAACGGCAACCCATTGCAATCACCGTTCCCGAAAAACCTGGAACAGGCCGTGTTCGGACTCGGGTGTTTCTGGGGTGCCGAGCGCCGCTTCTGGGAAACCGACGGCGTATACTCAAGTGCCGTTGGCTACGCGGGCGGCAGCACGCCGAACCCGACCTACCAGGAGGTGTGCAGCGGTAACACCGGGCATACAGAAGTGGTACTGGTTGTCTTCGACCCGGCGGTCGTCAGTTTCGACGCCGTTCTGAAAATATTCTGGGAAAGCCACGACCCCACGCAAGGCATGCGTCAGGGTAACGACATCGGCACTCAGTATCGTTCCGCGATCTATACGTTAAACGATGGCCAGCAGGCTGCAGCCGAACAATCAATGTCGGCCTACCAGGCTGAATTGAGCCGCGCGGGCCTGGGCGACATCACCACCGAAATCCAGCCGCTCGACACGTTCTACTATGCTGAGGACTATCATCAGCAATATCTGGCGAAGAACCCCGGCGGATATTGCGGCATTGGCGGCACCGGCGTGAGCTGCCCGGTCGGCCTCGACCTCGATCAGAAGTCTGCGTAGGATACTCCCGAATCCAAACAGGACGCATTCCGTGGCGGCCAAGAAGAAAAAACAGCCCAAGCCTCGCAAGCCCAGTCGTAAGCAGGCTGAGGACGCCGTACGCACGTTGTTGCTGTGGGCCGGCGAAGACACTCGTCGCGAAGGCCTTGTCGATACACCGAAACGCGTCGCCAGAGCCTACGAGGACTGGTTCAGCGGTTACGCGGTCAACCCGTACGAATTCCTGGAGCGAACGTTCGAGGAAGTCGAGGGCTATGACGAGATGATTGTCCTGCGGGACATCACGTTCGAGTCCCATTGCGAACATCACATGGCGCCCATCATCGGCAAGGCGCATGTCGGCTACCTGCCGAGAAACAAGGTCGTCGGCATCAGCAAACTTGCCCGCGTGGTCGAGGCGTTTGCGCGGCGCTTCCAGGTGCAGGAAAAAATGACGGCACAGATTGCCCACTGCATCCAGGACGTGCTGCAGCCGATAGGCGTCGCTGTCGTGGTCGACGCGAAGCACCAGTGCATGACGACCCGCGGCGTCCACAAGCCAGGTGTGTCCATGATCACGAGCCAGATGATTGGCGGCTTCCGCAAGGATGCGAGGACCCGAGCAGAGTTCCTGCGCATGATAGACGCCAACCGCTAGCGGAACTATTCGTGAGAAAGGCCCTG
>Ga0224508_10001046_pt1 | contig 25283 bp, 22 predicted proteins | sample SF_Jan12_sed_USG_4_FD_170157 | JGI IMG/M metagenome (GOLD analysis project Ga0224508, IMG submission 170157) | Sediment microbial communities from San Francisco Bay, California, United States - SF_Jan12_sed_USGS_21 | ecosystem: Environmental > Aquatic > Marine > Sediment | place: USA... | reverse complement strand
GCCGACGCCGGGTTTGACGTGGCTTATACCTACGTGACGAATGCGCCCCAGAACACTGACGGTGCAAAGGCCTATTGCGCCGAGATAACCAGTGCCGATGACGTTGCGCGGGTGTTCACCGACGTGGCCAGGGATTTGGGCGGCGCGCCGCACTGCGTCGTGGCCAATGCCGGGATTAACGTGTTACCCGTGCCGATGGCGCAGTTCGAACCCGAAAATTCCGGCGCCTGGTGGAAGTCAATTTTGTCGGGGCATTCAACATCCTCAGCGAGGCGGCCCGGCAGGTGGTCGACGGTGGGACGATTATTGCGGTCACCACGTCGCTGGTTCGCTTCGCGGCACCGGGTCTCGGGCCGTACAGTGCCACTAAAGCTGCCGTCGAACGCCTGGTGCGCTCCATGTCGAAGGAACTTGCTTCGCGTGGCGTGCGCGTGAATGCGGTCGCCCCCGGCCCGGTCGATACCGATCTGTTCCGCGCCGGTAAGAACGAAGAGGCACTCAGGCGATCCGCGGTTCTCAGTCCGTTCAACCGTGTGGGACAGCCGCAGGAGATCGTTGAAGTGGTGAACTTCCTGGCGTCCGATAAAGCGTCCTGGGTGCACGGTCAGATCGTGCAACCCAATGGCGGGCAGGTTTGAGCCGGAACTGACCCATGACCGGCCGCTTACCTGACGGGTGATCGAACAGTGGAATATGATCTGTTGATCGCAGGTGGCGGCAACGCGGCGCTTTGCGCGGCAATCACCGCCGCCGAACTTGGCGCTCGCGTGCTCATCGCCGAGGCTGCGCCGCACTTCTATCGTGGCGGAAACAGCCGCCACACCCGTAACTTCCGCTGCATGCACACCAAACCCGTCGGTATGCTCACGGACGCTTATCCGGAACAGGAGTATTTCGAGGACCTGATCCGGGTGACGGAGGGTAAAACCGATGAAGAACTGCTGCGACTGACGATACGTCAGTCGCAGCAGTGCCTCGACTGGATGACCGCGCACGGTGTGCACTTTCAGCCTTCACTGTCTGGCACTTTGTCGCTGTCGCGCACCAACGCTTTTTTCCTCGGTGGCGGCAAGGCACTTGTCAATGCCTACTACCTTACTGCTGCACGCCTCGGCGTGGACGTGCTGTACGACACCGAAGTGAGTCACGTTCATCTGCAAGACGGTCGCTTCGAGCACGCCGTGCTTTCCTCGGGGGGTAAATCCGTAAACGTGTACGCGAAGTCTCTGGTTGTCGCATCGGGTGGGTTCCAGGCCGACACGGATTGGCTGATCCGCGCCTGGGGTCCGGCGGCGGAAAACTTTCTCATCCGCGGCACCCCGTACAACCGCGGCCGGTTGCTCAGCGATCTGCTCGACCAGGGCGCCGAACCGGTCGGGGATCCGACCCAGTGTCACGCGGTCGCGATCGACGCGCGGGCGCCGCGCTTCGACGGCGGCATCGTTACACGGCTCGACTGCGTCCCGTTCTCGGTCGTCGTAAACCGCGACGCGCAGCGCTTCTATGACGAAGGCGAGGACGTGTGGCCGAAGCGTTACGCGATCTGGGGGCGGCTGGTGGCGCAGCAACCCGGTCAAATAGCCTACGCGCTGATCGACTCGACGAGCCTGGAACTGTTCATGCCGTCGGTATATCCGCCCATCGTGGCAGATACGCTCGACGGTATCGCAGCCGAGTTCGAACTCGATGCACGCGTGCTGAAGCGGACCGTGGAAACGTTCAACGCCAGCTGCCGCACGGGCACGTTCAAGCCAACGGAACTCGACGGGCTGGCGACCGAAGGTCTCGATCCGCCCAAGACCAACTGGGCGCGGCCTCTCGAGAAACCGCCCTTTTACGCGTACCCACTGCGCCCGGGTGTGACGTTCACTTACCTTGGTCTGCGTGTGGATGCGACCGCGCGCGTGCGCATGGCGAACGTCGGCCTATCGCACAACGTGTGGGCTGCAGGTGAGATCATGGCAGGGAATATCCTCGGCCAGGGTTACACGGCCGGCATCGGCATGACCATCGGCACCGTATTCGGACGCATCGCCGGCAAGGAGGCCGTCCGTCATGCGCTCGGCTGAACAGGGAGAGACGATCACACCGGTTGCCTATCGCTTGCACGAGACCCGCGACGAGGCGCGCAGGGTGTTCAATATCTGTAACGCGTGCCGGTATTGCGAGGGCTATTGCGCCGTCTTTCCGGCCATGATGCGCCGGCGCACATTCGATGACGCCTCGCTCGACTACCTCGCGAATCTTTGCCACAACTGCCGCAGTTGTTACTACGCGTGCCAGTACGCACCACCTCACGAGTTCGCGCTCAACCTGCCGGCAACCCTCGCGGACTTGCGTGTGCAGAGCTGGTCCGGATATGCCTGGCCGCGCGGCCTCGGGCGCGCTTTCGCAGCCAACGGTCTCGTTCTGGCGGTCGCGCTCGCGTTGGGGATTGCGGCCATGATCTGGCTCGCCAGCCTTGTCGCACCGGCGCCGGGCGCAGAGGCCTTCTACGCCGTCATTCCCCATTCGGTCATGGTTGCCGTGTTTGCGCCGGTATTCCTGTTTGCGCTGCTCGCGATGGCAGTGAGTGTCGTGCGTTTCTGGCGCGCGACAGACAGCCCGTCAATGTCCGGGAGCGGGATCCGCAGAGGGCTCTCGGATACGTTTACGTTGCGGCATCTCGGCGGTGGTCACGGCGAGGGTTGTAACTACGAGGCGGCGGAGGAGTATTCCAACCAGCGACGCCTGCTGCATCACGCGATCTTTTACGGTTTCATGCTGTGTTTTGCTTCGACGGCCTCGGCGAGCGTGCTTCATTACGCGTTCGCTTCACCAGCCCCTTACGATTTGTGGAGCGTGCCGAAGCTGCTCGGCGTGCCGGGGGGCGTCGCGCTGTGCATCGGCACGGCTGGATTGTTCGTCTTGAAGCGGCGCAGCGCCATGGCACTAGGTGCGAGAGATGTGCGCGGCATGGAGACTGGATTTGTCGCGCTGCTGTTTCTGGCGAGCGCATCAGGACTCGTGCTGTACGCGTTTCGCGGCACGGCCGCGCTCGAAGCACTGCTCGCCGTACATCTTGGCGCGGTGCTCGCATTCTTCGCGACGCTGCCTTACTCGAAGATGGTGCACGGACTCTACCGGGTGGCTGCACTGATACGCAGCGCCACAGCCGATCGATGTGATTGAATAGAATGCAGGTTTAATATCCTGCACTATGAACATTGAACCAACACGTACTTTAAAGGACCCTCGATGACCCCTATCAACATCCAGTTCACACTTTTTTCAGCATTTTATTCACCGCTTATTGCCACGATGGCGGGCGGATTCCTTCGCGACGAAGGGCTGGAGCCCGATTGGTCGGTTGCACCTCCCGGGGTTGGCGCGCTGGCGGCTCTCGAGGACGGTTCTGCTCACGTGGTGCAGTCCGCACTCAGTCAAGGCTTTGGTCCGCTGGAGCGTGGAGAAGCGCCTGCGACCACGCACTTTGCGCAGGTCAACGAGATGGACGGTTTTTTCCTCACCGCCCGAGAACCCGATGCGGGCTTCTCCTGGGACAAGCTCGAAGGCGCGGACGTGGTCCTGTTTGGCGGTGGTCAACCGCTGGCGATGTTCAAGTACGCGTGCCACCGGGCGGGCATCGACTATTCGCGAATTAATCCGATTAACCCGGGCGGTGCCGCCGACATGGATCGCGCTTTTCGTGAAGGTCAAGGCGCTTACGTGCAGCAGCAAGGCCCGTTTCCGCAGCAGCTCGAAGCGGACGGCGTCGGGCACGTCGTCGCACAGGTGGGGCCCGTAATCGGCCGCTGCGGATTCTCCAGCCTCGCCGCCATGCCTGCATGGCTGGAAACGGATATGGCTGCCGCATTCCTTCGCGCTTACCGGAAAACCCGACTTTATATGATAGAGACGCCCGCTGCGGAGATTGCAGCCGCCGAGAAGTCGTATTTTCCGAAGATAGACGAGCCGGTGCTTGCCCGATGCATCGAGAGCTACCAGGGACTCGGCTGTTGGACGCCACACGTGGAGATTACCCGGGAAGCTTACAACGCGACTCTCGATATCTACGAATACAATGGGCTCATCACCCGGCGCCACCCCTACGAGAGCGTGTGCACGCTCGCGCCTGCCGGAACTTGATCAGTAGCTTACGGCTCTGCGTGCCCTGGGTTCGATTCGCGCATCGATGATGTGTCGCCCGTTGCTGCGAGCAACCGCCTGGCTCACGCTAAGAGCTTGCCCGAGTTCCTCATACGTATCGGCTGGTCCTGTTCCGTCGAAGCCTTGCGCCTTTGCTATAAAGATCAGATCGATTTCGGGTTTTTTCATGCGCAGGCCGATCCACCTGTTTACTGTGGGTCGTGAGGTTTAATCGGCAAACCCGATTTAATCCATCCTGGGCCCTGTGACCCACCGAGCATTCCTTCGTGAACATCGATAACCTGAGGAAACCATCTTTTGAGTTCCCTCTGGAGATGCGAAGAGCGAACTCCTTCCGCACAAATAAGAGCCAGCGGTTTTTGATTGTTTTCGCCCGTGACCTCGCTGAGCTGTTTCATAAAGTTTTTCATGCTTTGATGTATGGTGATGGGAATGGCGTTCAAGCCGATCCCGGTCTGGCGCCATTCGGACTCATGGCGGATATCAATCAGTACGATCTTTCCGTCGGCCGCCAGCCTGAACGCTTCGTTCACTCCGATCACGCGTGGGCTTGTGTTACCGCCAGCAAGCGGGTGCCCGGATGACGGCATTACCTCGGCCGCAGGTGTCTGCCGGCTACAGATGGACAAGTGTTCGAGCGCCTTACTAGTCCTGACCGGGTCTCCATTGAGTTCGAACGTATAGGTGTTTTGCGGTTCCCAGACAGGCGCGCCATTCTCGTCATAGTTTGTCAGGACATGCACGACCTCACGACCCGAGATTCGAACGGTCGATTTCGAAACCGTCTTGCCGTCGGCGCGGACACTGCTCGGGGCAAGCAGATCGAGATGCGCGTTCCTCGGAAAGATCTTCTTGGTCTGAAGGTCGTCCAACAGACATCCGGCGATACTCGGATCGAGATTCGCTAATGGACGCGGCCGAACCTTGATTGTGCAATTCTCCTGATCGACGATGGTGACCGTCTGACAGTTTTCATTGCCTTCAAATACATAACAGGCCGCTTCCTGAAACGTTTGCGCACAAACCGAAGCTGTGCTCAGGACGATAAAACAACCAGCGACCAGGCAAGTTGGAGCACGGTGCCGTCTTCCGGGTGGGTGGTTCATTACCAAAGCCGTTTATTTGGACTGACAACCATGTTCGCACCAATTACTCTGGCAGGCCAAATGGAAATCAATAGCCGGCAGGAAGCGGGTGCGCCCCGCGTTCTGTCTGACCGAAGCATCCGTCACTCCACGGGCGAACGGCGATGTATTTCCGCAGGCCGTTTGAATGGGTGTGGCTTTCGGAACGTTGGAGAAGAAGAAGCGATCCTGCCCACCATAACGGCGTATGGTTTCGATTCCTTTGGATCGCAGCTCACGGTAGGCTGTTGTACAGCTATTCAGTTGCTGCCTGCCACGATTCTCGGTAACAGCTCACCGATATTGCCGCGTAGTACCGCGTCCGCCAACTCGTCCATCTCCGTGGGTTCCGCGTTGACGATCACGATCCTGGCGCCCGATTGCTTGGCGGTGGGAACGACTGCCGCGACCGGGTAGACCGACAGCGTCGAGCCGACGGCCAGTAACAAATCACACTCGCGGGCCAGCGCCTCGGCCCGCATTAGATCGGCGGGCACCAGGGCCTGTCCGAACGAGACGGTGGCGGACTTGAGAATGCCGCCGCAGTCCGGGCAGTCCGGATCTGGCTCACCGGCGTGCAGTCGCTCGGCAATGACCTCCATGGGAACGTAGTAGCTGCACGACATGCAACGCGCGTGTCGCATCGTGCCGTGCATCTCTACCACCTTTTCCGGACGGTTGCCGGCTATTTGATGAAGCCCGTCGATGTTCTGCGTGATGATACCGCTGAGCTTGCCACGTTCCTCCAAGGCGACCAGTGCCGCATGCCCGGCGTTCGGACGCGCTTCCCAGGCCGGGGAATCGAGCCGCGAACGCCACGCCTTCTTGCGAATCTCGGGGTCGGAGAGATAGTACCGGATGTTCGAGAGCTTCTCGGCGTCCGGGTCCCGCGTCCACACGCCCTGCGGGCCGCGGAAGTCGGGAATGCCGGACTCGGTTGAGATCCCGGCCCCGGTCAGGGCCAGAACGCATTGCGCATTGCGCAGATAAGACTGCGCGCGCGCCAGCGCGGCGTCGGGTGGGTCGGCGTCCGGGCTCATCCGCCGCATTATCCACACACACTATGCGTCGATCGAGTCTGATGTCTCCGGGAGCATGTTTTCGTTCATCGATTCAGTCTGCCCTGAAGTCGACTAAACTTGACTGTGCCACGCCGAGACACAAGCGTCGATATTTGACACTGGCACGGAGGGACGGGACATGAAGATCGGCCTGTTCATGGCACCGCAATGGTCACCGCACACGAGCATCGACAGCGGACTCGCCGAAGTGGCAGCCCTCGTGCGCACCGCGCGCCACAACGGCTTCACGTCGTTGCTGGTGGGACAGCACATGGTGCTTGCGCCGATTCGAATGTTCCAGCCGATACCCCTGCTCGCGTGGCTTGCCCGCGAGGCAGAGGGCATGTTGATCGGGCCGGGAGTAGCACTGCTGTCGATGTTGAATCCTGTCATGGCGGCCGAGGAGGCGGCGACCCTCGACTGGATCACCGACGGTAACTTCGTGTTTGCGGTCGGGCTCGGCTACCGCAACGAAGAGTTCACGGTGATGGGCGCAAAACCGAACGAGCGCGTCGCCCGCTTTACCGAGGCACTCGACGTGGTCAAGCGCCTGTGGGCCGAGGAGCGGGTCACCCACCACGGCGAGTACTTCGAACTGCCCGATGTCGGCGCGAGCATCCGCCCTAAGCGCAAACCGCGACCGCCGATCTGGATCGGCGGCGGCGTCGATGCGGCAGTACGCCGCGCGGCCCGCCTCGGCGACGCCTGGATCGGAGCGCCCGCAGTCACCGTCGACGAAGGCTTGCACTTTCTCGAGCTGTACGCCGACGAGCGCCGGCGCCTCGGTCTGGCGGTGGAGAGCTGCCCGCTCATCCGCGAGTGCTTCGTTGGCAGGGATAGCGCGCACGCACGTACGGTCAGCCGGGGCCCGCTACTGTTCAAGTACGAAGCCTATGCGTCCTGGGGGCAGGATCACATTGCTGGCGTGCCACTCGCCGAGCGCTTCGACGAGTTCTCTGCTGATCGCTTCATTGTCGGCGATGCGCACGCGGCACGCGACGAACTGCAACGCTACACGGAGACGCTCGGCGTCGACCACCTGCTGCTGCGGGTGGAGTGGCCAGGCCTCGAGCACAACGAAGCCCTCGACAACATCGAGCGCATCGCCGACGTGGTCGGCGGCCTGTGACGGCGATGCGAGCCTGCGAAATCCGCTTCTCTGGCCGGGACTATCAGGGGGCGGTTGCCAAACCCCAGTAATTGTATGACGCAGGGCGCCACCCGGGAATATAGTCCGCATCGATAGCGGCGATTCTGAAGCCGCCTTGCTCAATCAAGTCGGCAATTCTGCGATTCAATTGGCACCCGCCCGCCACGCGGCTCCAGACCGGATTAAGCCGATCCTGCCAGATTCTGACATTCTGATCGGGCGCAGCGCCATGTTCACAGAAAACCAGTTTGCCGCCGGACTTCAGTACGCGAATCATCTGGCCCAGGGCCGCTCGCGTATCGGGGATGCTGCAAAGCGTGTAGGTCATCAGCACCGTGTCGACGCTGCTGTCTTCGAGCGGAATCTGCTCTCCAGGAAGTCCGATAAACTCAACGTCGAACGGGACTTCCCGCGCAGCCTTTTGCGCGAGTGCCGTCATCTCCGGTGAGGGGTCTAATCCGATCACCTTGGTGACTTTTCCCGGCAAATAAAAGGGCAGGTTCAAACCCGATCCAATACCGATTTCAAGAACAACGCCGTTCGCGTTCGGCACCACCTTGCGGCGTTGCAGCATGTTCGGCTTCAAGCCGCAGGCAAAGTGCATGACCCTCGGCAGAATGTATTTGTCGTAGATGCTCATAACGACTCTCCCGGACAGGAAGTTTCAGGTATTGCCATACCGGCCAAGGAGCATACATTCGCGGATGTTTGTTAGCAGTTTGATGTCTCGTGGCATGCGTTTTACAGGCTGCTTAATCGACCGATGCAAGCTCTGCGGTTTGCATGGCGCTGCGAATTGGGGCGTTGGCCGCGCCGAATCCGCGATAGCCGTCGCGCTGCACGACTTCGAAGCAGAATCGCCCTTCGAACAACCGCGTGTACAATTGCTGGTAACGCCCGGTGTCGTCTTCGTCATAGAGTATTCCAAGCTCGGCGAGCAACGCTATCCGATCCTCGTCCAGACCGAAACGTGCCTGCAGGTCGTCATAGTAGTTGCAGGTAAGTTTGAGTACCTCTACGCCGGCATCGCGCAGGCGTTTTGCGAGAGTGGTGATATCGTTCGTGGCGAACGCAACGTGTTGCACACCCGCGCCAGCCTGTTGGGCAAGCAACTGGCGCGAGAGTGTTCTTTCCGCGTCCGAGCTGTTCAGAGCGAAACACACTGCGTCGTCGGCGGTCCGCATGACCTGATTGCGTACGAGCCCGCCCGGGTCGAACACATTCACCGTCGTAGCAGCCCGCATGCCGAACATCGACCGGTACAGGAGCAGCATCCGTAACATTTCCTCATAAGGCATCGTGATGGAGAAATGATCGATCCGCTGCAGGTAGGCCATTTCCGTTGCGGCGGGCTCACAGGCATCGAAGTCACGCTCCCAGATCGAAGGTGACGCGCGGCCGACAAAGTAGAGCAGTCCTTCCGACAAGCCGGCGATGGCCGGATTACCATAGGTGTCGTTGTTAGGGTCTCCATAAAACGCCGGGTAGTTCAGCTGTCGTGCCCGTGTCACAACGGGATCGACATCATCAACCTCGAGCGCGATTGCGCAAACGCTCGACCCATGTCGTGCGTAGTGCTCCTGCGCGTAGCTGTTGTCTTCGTGGTTCAACACCAGGTTGATGCCGCTCTGACGCCAGTGCTCTACAGCCTTGTGCCGGTGCAACCCCGAGCGCACGAAGCCGAGCGCGCCCAGCAGTGCTGAGAATCGGTTTCGCGCCGGCGGTTGGATGGCAAACTCGACGAACGAAACGGCCCGTGGGTGCTGAATGGGGGCCAGTGCTTGCGGACGTTGATGCTCGGTGCGGCCGGCCAGGTAAACCAGTGAACGATATCCGTCCGCCGCGGTTTGTTCCACATCACCCGAACGAAACTGGTCGTTGAAAATCTCCAGCGACAGCGGCCCCGCATAACCGGTGACCGCCAGCTTGTTCATGAACTCGGTGAGCGGCAGTTCGCCTTGCCCGGGAAAGCACCGGTAGTGCCGGCTCCAGGACAGAGTATCAATCGACAGGCGCGGCGCGTCGGCGACCTGTACCAGAAAAATTCGATCTCCGGGGATGGACTCGATCGCGTCCAGCGTCGTTCTGCGAGAAAAAATATGGAAGGTGTCGAGGCAAAGTCCGACCGCGTCGTGGTTGGCCCGCCGCACGATCTCCCAGCTGTCACGGTAGTCATTTACGTGTCGGCCCCAGGCAAGCGCCTCGTACGCCACCCGCAGTCCCTGGTCGGCGGCGAGTTCCCCCAAAGCGGCCAGATCCTCTGCCGCGCGGGTTATCCCGCCGGCGGCATGCGGAGAGACGCTGCTGCAAACCATCAGCAGGCCACAGCCAAGCTCGGCGGTCAATTCCAGCTTTCTCCTCGCGCGTTCCAGCGCGCGGGAGCGAAGCGGCTCCGGTAATCCTTCGTAATCTCGGAACGGTTGGTAGGTCACTACGCTCAGGCCGTGATCTTCAACCATTGTCCGAAGCTCGCGCGCCGGACCGTCGTGCATATTCACATCGTTCTCGAATAGCTCGATGCCCCGGAAGCCGGCTTTTGCGATTGCCGGGATCTTTTCGCGCAGCAGCCCGGACAGGCAAACCGTCGCGATGGAATACAGCATTGAGGAATACCCCCCTGTAGTGATGCAGTGGCCGGCAGCGATTACTCGCTAGTGCTCGAACCGGGCGAGCTGGCGGAGTTGAGCGGCGGTTGTTGTGCCGAACCCGAAGAACTCGAGATAAGCCGGGATCTGCTCGAACAGCATGTCGGTTCCGATCTGGAATTCACAACCCCTGTCGCGAGCGGCACGCAAGAACGGTGTTAATTCTTGTGACAACACAACTTCGCCTACAAACGCGGTCGGCTCCAGGCGGTCTACGTCGATGGGGAGGGGGTCGTCGGTTTCCATGCCAAGCGGTGTGGCATTGACCACGATGTCATGCCCGGCCGGGTCGTTAGTGTCCACCGAGACGGAGAGTTCGGGAAACTGCTCGCACAAGCGTCGCGCGAGGCCGGCCGCCGTGTGTTGCCTCACGTCGTACAGGCTGAGGTGAGCAACGCCCGCCGCAGCCAGCGACGCAGCGATGGCCGAACCGACACCACCGCTGCCGGTTATCAGCACGCGCGCGCCCTTGGTCTGGCGGCCATTGCTGCGCAGACCGCGCACGAAACCTTCGCCGTCGAACATGTCGCCCAGCAGTGTGCCGTCTCGCCGCCGGACGATCGCGTTGCAGGATCCGGCGATTCTCACTGCCGTGCTGCTGGCGTCGAGCAGGTTTACGGTCGTGACCTTGTGAGGCATCGTCACTAGCGCGCCATGAAAGTTCGTCACTCGAGCAAGTGAACGCAAGACCTGCGGGTAGTCATCGGCAACGACGCCCATGGGTACTACCACCGCATTGATCCGGCGTTCCACGAAAAACGGGTTGAAGATCATGGGGGCTTTGAACGATGTCGTCGGGTAGCCTAGGTGTGCGATGAGAGCAGTGTTACCGTTGATCAGCACGTTTGATGTCCGATGCGAAGGTCAGTCGCACTTCAACGCGGCGAAGGCCGCCTTTGAAACCTCTGCCTCGGTCGGGAAATCCGGCAAGGCAACGGCCGCCGTGAAGACGAGATCCGGCGCGTCCTGCTTCACGACGCCGGTATTGTGGGCATTTCCCATGATCAGATCTATACCTGCGTCGGCGGCCGCGGCGGCTTCCTCTGTCGTATTTGCGGTGGTCTGGGTCAGCTTCTTTTTGCCTTTCAGCGCGCGTATGTCGGCCACGCTGAAGTTGCGCTGGGCGGGCTTGGCGTCCCAAGTGTATATCCGTTTCATTTGCACTGTCCGATATCGATGTCGGCATCGCCGTCTTCGATTTGACGGCTCTCGGCTGCGGCAGTCGAGCGGGCCGGCATGCACACGGCATTCGATTGGATAGTCTAGCACCGGTCCATTGGCGAGGTGGATTTTCTCGCGGGTGCACAGTGGTTCTGGTCCAGCTGGGCCATGCGGCTGGTGTCGCCTTGAGCGAATCGAAACCTTGACCAGGCATCGCGCGGACAAGCATGCTTCAGCGTTTAAGTTCAGTCGACAAAAGACCTCCGATGGCTAGATTGATGCTCGTGCGCCACGGTGAGAGTGAGTGGAACCGGCGGGGTCTGCTCCAGAACTGTACTGATACACCCCTCATTGCGCTGGGTTCGGCGCAAGCGCGTACCATCGGCGTGCGCCTTGTCTCGAAGGCGCCGAACGAGGGGCAGGTGTGCGCCACGCTCGTCGCCATGGGTGGGGGCGCGTGAATCCATGACTGCGCGCGTAGCGTTGATTGCCGGTGTAACCGGTGCAGTTGGCACGGCGCTCGCGCGCGAACTCGCCAGTCGATCCGGCTGGACCGTCTACGGACTCTCGCGCACACCACCGCAAACCGCTATTTACGGTGTCCAGTACATTCGCGGCGACATGGCAGACGCCGTGGGATGTCGCGAAGCGCTGAGTGGACTGACGGCACTGAGTCATGTGTTCTATTGCGCCCGCGCCACCCATGCCGAGCAGGTACTCGAAAGTGCCGAAGACAACCTGCAGTTGCTTGACAACGTAATCACCGCGGCGGAATGTGCCGCTGAACGGCTGCGGCATGTACATGTCGTGCAGGGTGGCAAGTACTATGGCGTTCACCTTGGCCCGTTTCCGACGCCCGCACGCGAGGATGACGCACGGGCGCCGATTCCCAATTTCAACTACGATCAGCAGGATCACGTGGCCGCGCGCGCCGACGATGGCGGCTGGCAGTGGACGACTTCGCGTCCAAACACTTTGCTGCATTTTTCACCGGGCAACGGCCGCAATATCGTCAGCACGCTCGGGGCATACGCGGCAATCTGCCGTGAACTCGGCGCCGCGCTGGATTTTCCCGGTCATCCGGGCGCATGGGACAGCGTGACCCAGATGACCACCATCGAGGTGCTGGCACGCGGTATCGTGTGGATGAGCGAAACTGCGGCCTGTGCGAATCACAGTTTCAATATGACCAATACGGATGTGTTTCGCTGGCGTACCCTGTGGCCGCAGATGGCTGCCGTGTTTCAAATGCCATTGGCAAGCGTTCGACCGCTGTGCCTGCGCGAGGTGATGGCCGAACGCGAGGACCTGTGGCAGCAGATATGCTCGCGGTACGGGTTAAAGCCTGCGGCGCTGGCACAGGTGGCAAACTGGGGCTTTGCCGACGCTACACTCGAACGTTACTGGGACGAAATACTCAGCCACAACAAGTGTCGTCAGTTTGGCTATGATGGCTGGGATGACAGCGAGGCGAGAATGCTTGGCCTGTTTTCTCGCTACCAGCAAGAGGGGGTGCTGCCGCGATGAAAGAGGATTTCCCGTTGCGCGGCATCATCGGCATCGTCGCGAGGAGCGCCGCCGAAGTGCAGGCCGCGATAGATGCCCGGCTCTCGTGCGTCGAGATTCGCGCTGATCTGCTGCACGATGCAGGTCTCGATCACGCCGATGTCGAGGCCATTGTGCGTGATGCCAGCGGCGCAGGCCTGCAAACCCTTTACACCCTGCGTCATCCCGACCATGGTGGAACCTTCCGTGGCAGTGAATCCGAACGGGCCGAGTTGACGCTTGCGGCGCTCGCTGCCGGTGCGAATCTCGCCGATCTCGAGTGGCGCAGCGAAGCTTCGCGGATTGCGCTCGAGGCAGGTGCCCGACTGATTCTGAGCCACCACGATTTCAGAGCAATGCCGAACGAGACCGAGCTGGCCGCCTGGACAGAGTCCATGGAGGCAAATCAACCGGCCGCTATCAAAGTCGTGCCAACTGCGGGCAGTATCGACGATGCCGTGCGCATGTTGAACTGGGTCGCGCAGGCGCGTGACTGCCCGCGTATCGGCTTTGCGATGGGCAGTGCCGGGGCGTGCAGCCGCATTCTCTGCATCGCCTGCGGTGCGCCAATTACCTACGCAGCGTTCGGTCCTGCCGTGGCACCCGGCCAGCTCAGTATTACTGCGTTACGCGATACTTGTGGTGCCGATCGACTCGATGCGAGCACCCGGGCAATCGCGATCGCAGGTACGGCACTGGCAGAAGAATCAGCTTTGCATGCCCTGCGCGCCGCACACGAGTATCGGCCACCCGCACACACCTTCGTCCCTGTTCCGGTCAACGACAAAGCCGAATTAATCCGCAATGTTGAAGCGCTTCGAATTGATGCGGTAGCGATGGATAGTGCCTGGGGCGGTGACGGGATAACCCTTGTTCCGGCGCACGACCTTGTTGCCTGAGGCTCGGGGGACGCTATGTACGACTGCGTCATCATTTGTGGCGGCTCCGCCGGCTGGGTAGTCGCGGCGCGGCTCGGGGAGATCGCGGACGCGCGGTTTCTGCACGTACAAAGAGCGCGCGCGAAATCGGATACATTCCATGGGAGGTCGGCTAAATCGGCGGTTCCCCGGATGCGACCCACTGCGCGAATTCACGGCGCACACGCTCGCTGGGCGGATAGAGACCCTCAAGCGGTTCGCCGCGGGCGAGCCGCTGCTGGATGTAACCTTCGATGTGATCCATGGCGAGTCCAATCTCGGCGACGCTGGCCGCGAGGTGGGCTGGGACGCAAACCACGCCTTCCTCGTCTGCCACGATGACGTCTCCGGGATACACCGGGACGCCGCCGCAGCTGACCGGGCGTTCCGCGTCGACGGCCATCAGCTTCGTGAAACTCGGCGGAGCAGCAATAGCGGTGACGAAGACTGGTAGTCCGATCTCGGCGATCTCCGGGATGTCGCGCATTCCGCCGTCGGTGACGACGCCGGCAATGCCGCGTGCTTTCATGCGGGTTACCAGGTTACCGCCGAGCATGCCGACGTCGTTGCGCTGGTTAGCGTCGAGTACCGCTACGCAGCCGGGTGGCATCGATTCCACGGCCGGTGTGATCAGATTGTCGCGATGGTCGAGATACTGGGCCGGCTTGAGGTCTTCGCGAAGCGGGAGGTAGCGAATGGTGTATGCCGGGCCGGCGAAACGGCAGGCACTGGTACTGCAAGGCCAAACGTTGCGAATTGCGGCGTTGTTGATTCCATGCTCCTTCGTCAGCACCGTGGTGATGGTCGGTGTGGTTACCCGGCCGAGTTGTTGGATTGTCCGTTTCGACGGGCGACGGGGCTTGCGCATGGATACCTCTACTGTTGTGCGTGACTCGGCGGCGCATGAATCTCCAGCCAAACTACACAGGATACCGGTTCCCACCCGCGATTATCAGTCCCTCAGTCCCGGTCCGCGAGTCGGTCCAATCTTCTCGAACTTCGACCAGTTGGCGATCATATCGACATCCTGGCCGGAGTGTCGCGTGGCAACCTGAACGAGTTCGGTTGAGCGATGTCATCGGGATAGTCGAGCAATCTGACGCCGAAGCCGGCGATTGACGCCGGTGACTGCTTTCGCTGTATCATCGTCGCTTTCCTAGACGCCCGGGGGGCGCTATGTCGAAACGTGTCAAGTCCGAGGATCTGCGCAGCCGCCACTGGTTCAATGACCCGAGCGACCCGAGCTCGACGGCACTGCACATCGAGCGCTACACGAACTTCGGCATCACTGCCGGTGAGCTTCGTTCAGGCAAACCGATCATCGGTATCGCGCAGACCGGGAGCGATCTGGTTCCCTGCAACCGTATTCACCTCAATCTCGTCCACCGCATTCGCGAGGGGATCCGAGAGGCCGGCGGGATCGCTATCGAGTTTCCGGTTCATCCCATCCAGGAAAGCGGTAAGCGGCCCACCGCCGCGGTCGACCGGAACCTGCAGTACCTCAGTCTCGTCGAGGTTCTGTACGGCTATCCGATTGACGGTGTCGTATTGACTACCGGCTGCGACAAGACGACGCCAGCGCTGATCATGGCGGCGGCTACCGTCAATATCCCGAGCATTGCGCTCAACGGCGGACCGATGCTGAACGGGTACTGGCGCGGCAAGCTCGCCGGGTCGGGAACGGTCGCGTGGGAAGCGCGAAAACTGCACGCCGAAGGTGAGATCGATGATGAGGAGTTCATACAACTCGTCGCCGACGCCACACCTTCGCCGGGGCACTGCAACACGATGGGCACGGCGACAACAATGAATTCCCTGGCCGAGGCGCTCGGCATGTCGCTGACCGGAAGCGCGGCGATTCCTGCGCCGCACAAGCAACGGGCCAGCAAGGCTTACGAGACCGGCAAACGCATCGTCGAAATGGTCTGGGAAGACCTGACGCCAGCGAAGATCCTGACACGTGAGGCCTTCGAGAACGCGATCGTTACGAACTCGGCGATTGGCGGATCGACCAACGCACCGATTCACATAAATGCGATTGCGCTCCACGCCGGTGTCGAACTCGACGTACGTGACTGGCAGACTCGTGGCCACAACGTTCCGTTGCTCGTGAATCTGCAACCGGCCGGGGAATATCTAGGCGAAGCGTACTACGAGGCTGGTGGCGTCCCCGCCGTCATGAACGAGCTTTTGAAAGCGGGCCGGTTGAACGAAAACGCGATGACCGTGACCGGCCGTACGATCGGGGAAAACGTCCGTGGTCAGGAAATCAAGGATACGAAAGTCATCAAGCCCTTCGATGAGCCCATGATGAACGATGCCGGATTCGTCGTGCTGTCGGGTAACTTGTTCGATACTGCCGTCATGAAAACGTCGGCCATAAGCGACACGTTCCGCGGCCGGTATCTGCAGCGCGCCGGCGACGAGAACGCGTTCGAAGTCCGCGCGATCGTTTTCGAAGGGCCCGAGGACTATCACGAACGAATCAACGATCCCGCGCTGGAGATCGACGAGAACTGCGTACTCGTGATTCGCAACGTCGGGCCCCTCGGGTATCCGGGCTCGGCCGAGGTGGTCAACATGCAGCCGCCCGATGCGCTGATCAAGGCCGGAATCCGCGAGCTGCCGACCATCGGCGACGGCCGTCAGAGCGGCACATCCGGTAGCCCGTCCATTCTCAATGCGGCGCCCGAAGCTGCTGCCGGCAGCGGATTGGCGTTGTTGCAGACGGGTGACACTGTCCGCGTCGATCTGAACAAGGCGACAATCGACATGCTGATCGACGACGGAGAACTCGCGCGTCGGCGTTCGCAGTATCGTCCGCCGGAGTTCGACAATCACACGCCTTGGCAGGAAATCTACCGCAGCACCGTCAGCCAGCTCGATTCGGGCGGCGTGATCAAACTTGCGACGAAATATCACAACGTGCGCGAGAGAATACCTCGGCATAGTCATTGAGCGTCGTGCCGATCTGATGGACGAGGGACAGCCAGGTCACGCAATCCTGGCAGCCTGCTGAGCGTGCAGTTGTTCGCAAGCCGTGGATTGCGCTTCGGTCTGAGCCAGCAATAGCGAATTCGCCACCAGCCCGTCGGCCGAAGTTAGCGGCCTATCCCGGGCGCCTGGATTAGAATGCCTGTGAACAACATATCCAGGTCGTCAACGATGTCGGTGTGATGTTGAAAAGACGTGCGTGAATCGCTGTCTTGGATTTTGGTGTATTTTCGTCTATGAGTTACCGGTTCGCCAGGGACGAGTACGGCGGGCCGATTACCTGTGCATATTCTGAGAGAATTGCGCTGACAAAATTTTCTAGTATGCACACCATGAACCGGTGGCGCAGCCGACTAGCCTGTTTGGCCATCGTCGGCTTGCAGCTGTTCGCCGCACCGATTCTTGCCGCGCCGGTTAATTACAGAGTGGACATCGAAGCTCCGGAAAATCTGTCCGGGGTGCTGCGCGACAACCTCGATATTGTCCAATGGGCGCAGCGGGAGGACGTCACCGACGATCAATTGCGGCAACTCGTCAAAACCGCACCTGATCAGATTCTCGGCTTGCTGGCGACGGAAGGCTACTTCTCGCCGGTGGTCAAAGCGCGCCTCGATCAAGAGGAAACAGGCTGGGTGGTCCGGTTGCTGGTGGAACCGCGGGAGCCGACCAAGATATTATCGGTTGATTTCCGGATCACGGGCGCAATCGAAACCGACCCCGACCGGGATGCGCGTATGCGCCAGGTGCGCAATGCATTCATTCTCAACGAGGGTATGGTCTTCCGGCAGGGTGACTGGGATGCCAGCAAGCAAGGCGCCACGCACAGCCTTCATCATCTGCGCTACGCTGCTGCACGCGTGACCAACAGTCGGGCGGAGATAGATCCGGAAACACGCCAGGCACGGCTGTCGATCGAGATCGACAGTGGGCCGCCCTTTACTTTTGGCGACGTGGTGGTCGACGGATTACACCGCTATCCCGCGTCAATTGTTCTCAACCATAGTCCGATCCGTCCCGGCGATCCCTATGACGAAGAGCGGTTGCTCACGTTCCAGAAAAGACTCCTCAGGAGCGGGCGGTTCGCAAGTGCCACTGTGTGGGCGAGCAGCAACCCGGTACGCGCAACCGCAACGCCCATTTACGTCAACGTTGTCGAAAGCGCGGCGCGCAAGGTAGAACTCGGCGTCGGATTGAGCACCGACCGTGGACCTCGTGGTCAGATAGCATACACTGATCGCCATGCACTCGATCGCGCGCTGCAGTTCGACACCAGACTGCAAATCGACCGGCTGAGCCAGAAACTCGTCGGCGCACTCACGCTGCCGGTGAACGAGGATGGACGGGCGTACAGCATCGAAGCCAGATACGATAAACAGGACATTCAAGGAGAGAAACGCACGGACTGGAGCGTGACCGGCGCACGTACCTACCTGGTCGAGGAGTACAAGTCGCAACAGTTACTGCAGCTGCTCGCGGAGAAAAGAAGCCTGGTGGATGGTTCGGTGAACGATGTTGACGCCCTGTACCTTGCGCAGAACTGGAACTGGAACAATCTGGACGATGTCCTGGCACCTCGTGCAGGCTATTTCGCTGGTCTCGAGGTTGGCGGCGCCAGCCGCGAGATCGTCTCCGACGATTCTTTTGCACGTACGGTCGCAAAGGGTTCCTACTTCCTGCCGGTCGGGACATTCGGGACGGTGGCGCTGCGACTCGAAACAGGTGTGGTGTTTGCTGAAAGCAGCGAGAATATTCCATCCGCATATCTGTTTCGTACTGGTGGCGATACCACAGTTCGCGGCTACGAATACGAGAGTCTTGGCGTCGACGTGGGTGGTGCCGTTGTCGGTGGCCGTTATCTGCTGGTCGGCAGCGTTGAGTACATTCAATGGGTAACCCAACAACTCGGCGCCGCCGTCTTCTACGATGCGGGTAACGCTGTCGACGATATCTCCGACTACCAGGCGGCGGTGGGCTATGGTGTCGGTGTGCGCTGGTACAGCCCGATCGGGGCAATCAGCTTAGACCTGGCGTATGGTGAAGAGGTAGACGAATACCGCGTTCACTTTACTGCGGGGTTTGTGTTCCGGTGAAAATCAAGCGTTTTCTCATCTGGCCATTTGCCAGCACGATCGGTCTGGCGTTGCTCGCAGCCGCCGCCCTGTATTGGGCGAGCCGCAGCGAGACTTTGTTAGCCTGGGGAGTTGACTTTATCGCCGCGTCGTTGCCCTGCGCGCTGTCGATTGAAGGGATGCAAGGTGCTGTCACGGAACCGCTGGTTGTAGAACACAGCGTGTGCGAAAACGCAGATTTTCGCGTCGAAGCACACAACGTCGCTCTGGTTTGGTCGCCTTGGGAGTTGGTCACCAGCCGGCGGATATCAGTCGTCAGCTTGCGAGCTGAGAGTATTTCTTTCTCGTCGAAATCCGCCGGTTCGGGCCCATTGAAGGTTCCGGATGAGTTTGCCATGCCGATCGCAGTCGACGTCGACCTGGTTGAAATCGGATCCATTCTGATCGCAAGTGATGGTGCAGCGGTTGAGTTGGACGGATTGAACGCTTCCTATAACGGCGACAGTCGTCTGCATCGGCTGACGTTGCATGGTGTTGCGAGCCAGTGGGGCCGGGCACGGGCGGAAATTACCATCGGCACGTCAGCACCACTGCCGATCGCTGCCAAGGCGGCAATAGAAAGCAGCCGCCTCGAGGATTGGCCGATCAGCGCGGAAATCGATGTTTCCGGTAACCTGCGGCTAATGACTGCGACGCTGCAAGGTAGCGCAGGACAGTTACGCGTCGCAGGCGAAATCGCGCTGGCGCCATTGGATGCAAGTCCCGTCGTTTCGCTAGCAGCGAGCACTTCGGATGTCGATATCGCGTGGTTCGATCCACGGCTTCCGCACACGGCGGTCGCGGCGACGATGTTGGCACAATCGGTGGGGACGTCGACGTTAAGAGGTACGTTACGAACGGGAAATGCGCAATCCGGAAGGCTGGATCAGCAGCGATTACCTGTGCAGAGGCTCGCCGCGGGCTTCGAACTCGACACGAACGCTTTGCGTCTGTCCGCCATGCAAATCGATCTCGGTCCGGCTGGACGAGCCACGGGATCAGCGGTACTCGCACTGGACCACATGACGCTTGCACTCGACGTGAGTCAGCTCGATCTCAAGGCGGCGCATGCCGGTCTGCATGCAACTAACCTGACGGGTTCGGTCGGTATCGGCCACCGCGAGAATCGTCAACTCGTCACTCTCGACCTCCGCCAGAAAGACATGCGCCTGGAAGGCAACGCTGAGGTGACACCGGAACGCGTCGACATTCAGCACATGCTTGTTCGAGCGGGCGGCGCGCAGTTGCGTACGAGCGGATCAGTCGGCCTCGATGAACATTTCACCTACGCGCTTGAGTGCACGCTAGACAATTTCGATCCGGCCCTTTTCGGCGATTTTCCACAAGCCCGCATCAACGGCACATTGCATGCCCGCGGCCAATTGCGCCCCGAATGGCAGGCTGATTTGCAATACAAACTCGGCCCAAGCCAACTGACTGGCGTTCCGATTGCCGGTAGCGGCGCGCTGTGGATTTCGCCCTGGCGCCTGAGACAAGCCGACATGCAACTGGACTACGGCGGCAACGCTCTCAGCCTGACCGGAAGCTTCGGCGCTTCCGGTGACGCACTTGCTTTCAGGGTGGATGCGCGCCGATTGGATCGGCTGGATAAAAGAGCGACCGGTCGCGCGCAGGCCTCCGGAACCCTTACCGGCACCCTGGAACGTCCGGCAGTCACAGCGGACATCCAGGCGCAGGAGATCGGGTTCGAGGAGTTTCGCATCGGGGATGCAATGGCAGAGATTTTGGTCGAACACGAAGACGACCCCACGATTCAAGGGCAAGTCAGTTTGCGACAGCTCGCGCGTGGCGAGTTCGCCCTCGAGACGGTTGACGCCAGCATCGACGGGACGCTGGCCGCACATGGCATCGACCTCGCGGTGGCAGCGCCTCACCTGCAACTGAACAGTCGTATCGAGGGCGGCTGGGATGTTCCTCACCAGGTCTGGACCGGTGTGATGACGAAACTCGAAAACGCGGGAGACTATCCGTTCAAGATCACACGGGCGGCAACGCTTGAACTCGCAAAAGATCGTGCGCTGCTTGGCGCAACCGATGTGCAGTTCGACGACGCCGAACTGACCTTCGGCAGCACGCGCTTCGAGGAAGGGAGTTTGCTGACGAAAGGCACCGTCAGAGGAGTGCGTGCCGCGCGTGTACTTGCGCTCATGAAGGAACCGCCCGCGATCGACTCGACGCTGGTACTCGCAGGTCGCTGGGAAATCCGTGCAGACGAATCGTTGCACGGTTTCGTCGAACTCACCCGAATGGATGGCGACGTCGTCATCCCGGGCGACGAGCCGCTCGCGCTTGAACTCGAGGAACTTCACGTCACCTTGCACGCGGTCGCCAACCGGATTAGTGCTGAAGCCGTTCTGCACAGCACACAAATCGATGGGACATTGTCAGCGCAAACGCATCTTGAAAAGCGCAACGCCCAATGGGGCGTGCCGGGAACCGCACCATTGAATCTCAAGGGCCAGCTTGAAATGCAATCGATTCGACCGATTGCTGCACTGGCTAGCCGGTCAGTGACAGCCGACGGCAGCCTGAGACTCACCGTGACAGGCAGCGGCACTGTTGCGGCACCGCGATTCACGGGACGGGTTGAAGGTGACAGTCTCCTGTTCGAGGACGTCGCCAGGGGGGTATTCTTTCGTGACGGCACTCTGCGGGCGAGTTTCGGCGACGACTCTCTCACCCTGTCGGAGTTCACCTTGCAAGGCGGACAAGGCGAACTGAACGTGCGGGGAACATTCGCCGCGCGCGCGGGCGCGCCGGTCATGGAACTCGAATGGAGCGCCAGCGAGCTTACGGTGATGCAGCACCCGGATTTGCGCCTGACGGTCTCGGGAGCGGGAGAATTCGAGTACAAGCAAGCGCGTTTGTCCCTAACAGGTGAATTGACTGCGGACCAGGGTCGTGTCGAATTGCGCAATCGCACCTTTCCTGCGCTTGGCGCCGACGTCGTCGTGTCCGGCTACGAGAGGAACACGCAGATTGAGACCACAACAAGACGTGCCGATCTAGACATGCAACTGGACCTTGGGACGGATTTTACCGTCGTCGGGCGCGGGCTCAATGCGCGCATGGCCGGGCGGATCCGGCTCACCAGCTCGGCGTACGAACCGCTTACCGCTGATGGCGAGATTCGCGTCGCCAGTGGTACATTCGAGGCCTACGGACGACGCCTGCGCATCGAACAAGGCATTCTCTTTTTTTCCGGTCCTGTCAATAATCCCGGACTCAACATTCGCGCGATGCGCAAGAATCAACCGGTCGAGGCCGGTGTCGAGGTAACCGGAACAGCGCGGAACCCGCGCGTGCTGCTGGTTTCAGATCCCGAGGTGTCTGACCCGGACAAGCTGGCGTGGCTGGTGCTCGGACGTCAGGCCGAAACCGGTAATGCGCAGGATAACCAGGCGTTGCAATCATCGGCGGTGGCGCTGGCCGCGGGCCTTGGCACCACGCCATTGCAACAACAACTGACGCAGATCGTGGGGGTGGACGAGATCAACTTCGTGCCCGGTGCTGGTCAATCACAAGGTGGCGTGGTAGCCGTAGGTAAACAGATATCCGACAAAGTCTACGTCACGCAGGAATTCGGTCTGAGTGCAGCGGGAAACACCCTTCGCGTCAGCTATCAGTTATCGCGCCGCTGGTCGCTGCGAACCGAAAGTGGCGAGACCGACGCCGTCGACGTCTTTTTCACTCTCTCTTTCGACTGACGCGAAACGACAGTAAAACTGTCGAGGTTACGGGATCCGAATAGAATTCGAAGCATCCTCTACGTAGGCGTCCACCTCGCGCTGACGATCTCGACTAGTCGTTCAAGTAGCGCGCCGGTTAGATGTTCACGCAAACGCGAAAAACCTGGCTTTGTCGCGCGTTTCAGTCAGTTCGTGGAATGTGCAATGTGACTGGCGTCATAGAAACGTCAATATGACGACGCTGAGAGTCAACACGAGAACTATGAGCAGTGGTTGACGGTAGGATTGGCCTATGTGCATTTGAGAAATCGCTGTTGTAAACAGAGAGTCGATTCCGACCTCGTCGGTTTTTGTATCAGGTCCGTTCGACTCACGTCCGTGCGGCAGCATACATTGGCTGTCGCGGCGGACAGCAACGATCCGTATGCAGTCTCGCTTAGCATGAGAACTTTGCTGGCTGTTGTCGGTGCGCCAGTGTACATTGCAGGCGGTCGTCGGCTTTGGTCCGGTGTGCTGACTGCAAACCATTCCGCTGGCGGCGGTTCGCCGGTCGTTGAGGCAGAGCAGCTCTGTCAATAGCCCAACCAGTCACCCCTCTCATCAGAGCCAGCGTGACAGGCACGAATATTTCATACATTCAATGAAAAGGGTTGGAAACGCTTGTTTGTGTGCGGGAACGTACATATCCTGCGATAATGGCAGGGGCGCTGATGGCGCTCGGAGATGGAACATATGCTCGCCGTTTGCACGGCAAAAGTGTGGCCACACCGTCCGGCGACAGCAGCGTGATGGCCGACCAAGGTGGAATCGCCGAAAACAGGCTGCTTGCGGCCCTTCCCACAAATGTTCGCGAGCGTCTGCAACCCGATTTAGAGTCAGTTACTCTCGCCGTTGGTAAGGTGCTGTACGAGGCGCATGATGCCCTGTCCTACGTCTACTTTCCGACGACCGCGATCGTCTCGTTGCTCTATACCATGGAGAACGGTTCAACCGCCGAGATGGGGATCGTCGGCTGCGATGGTGTGGTGGGTATTGCCGTGTTCATGGGGGGCGACACAACCCCAAATCGGGCCGTGGTGCAGAGCGGGGGCGACGCCTTCCGGTTGGCGTTGAAACCGTTTCGCGTGGAGTTCCGGCGCACCGGGGAATTGCATCGATTGCTGTTGCTGTACACGCAGGCGCTGCTCACTCAGATGTCGCAGGCCGCGGTCTGCAACCGACTGCACTCCGTCGAGCAGCGATTGTGCCGCTGCCTGTTGTTGAGCCACGATCGACTCGAGTCCAATGAGCTGAACATGACCCAGGAGCTGATTGCCAGCATGCTCGGTGTGCGCCGGGAGGGCGTCTCTGTCGCCGCGCATCGTCTCCAGGATGCGGAACTGATCCGCTACAAACGCGGCCACATAACGATCGTTGATCGTCCCGGACTGGAGTCCAGAGTGTGTGAATGCTACCAGGTCGTCAAGACAGAATGTGACCGATTGCTCCCCTACCATACGAAATCGTCCGCAACTGGCGTCTAAGCGATTGAATGTCGCAATGTGCGTGAGCGCGCAGAGGGCTCTTCTGTACCGTCCATCCTCGAACTTCACTAATGCGCGAATCAGATTCCGACGCAGGGGCAACGAGAGTGCCCGAATTGAACGGCGCGGTAGGCACGAATGATTTATCGCTACCCGGCAACCGGCGACCAGGACCGGTGCCCACCTCGAACACGATGATCTCCAGAAACCGAATCCTGTCCAAGCTGCCAACAGCGAGTATAGGCGTCTAAGGCCCAGTTTCGAGCAGGTTGCATTGCATGTGAACGAGGTCCTGTTCGCGCCGGGCGATACCGTCAGACATATCTACTTCCCGGATGATGCCGTTGTGTCGCTACTCTTCGATGTTGATGAGCGCCGTACGGTGGAAGTGGCCATGGAAAGCAGCGGGGAGGCTTCGCAAGCAGAACCTGATCGACTACCGTCGGGGGCGAATCGAAATTCTGGACCAACCCGGGCTGCGTGCGACCTCTTGCTCCTGTTACGGGATCATCAAACGCCAATACGACAGCCTTCTCAAATAGACAAAAGCGGCCTGGCGGACGCTGCCAGTATTACCGGAATCGCGCATATACTGCAGCGTTCGCTGAGCTGGACTGCACTGGTCGACGCCGAACCTGGTTCAATCATGAACCGGTCATCGTGGATTGAAATCTGGGCGTAGGCAGCGAAATGTATGCGTTTCCGGATAGATTTCGCTTGTCATAGCTGCCTTGAACGCACATACTTTCACCGTTGATTGTCTTTCGGCTAGTTCCTCTCAGCATCCGTGCCGGATGCCTCAGTTGATCCTCTCCGATCCGTCATATTGATGCCGTGCACAGTGTCGTGCCCAGCCTGATCTTACTTTATACGCAGGAATATCATGCCTACTACAGGTACAGTAAAGTTTTTTAACACTGCCAAAGGCTTTGGCTTCATCGCACCCCAGGACGGCTCCAAAGATGTTTTCGTCCATATCTCGGCGGTTGAACGAGCCGGATTGAACACGCTCGCCGAAAACCAGCAGGTATCGTTCGAATTAGAGCGGGGGAAAAACGGCAAAGTGTCCGCCGTCGATCTCAAGTCACTGTAAACAAGCGAGAAAGCAGCCGCCTGCTTACGGTTTCCGTTTGTTGATCTGTCATTGCACAGTCAACGCGGCAGGCCGGGGATGCTGTGCACCAGATCGCGCAACG
>Ga0224508_10001045_pt1 | contig 25285 bp, 22 predicted proteins | sample SF_Jan12_sed_USG_4_FD_170157 | JGI IMG/M metagenome (GOLD analysis project Ga0224508, IMG submission 170157) | Sediment microbial communities from San Francisco Bay, California, United States - SF_Jan12_sed_USGS_21 | ecosystem: Environmental > Aquatic > Marine > Sediment | place: USA... | reverse complement strand
TGCGGTCTCGGGGCGGAACTCGTAGTCATGGACGATGTTGCCGCTGGTCAGTTCAAATGCCAGCAAGCGGGCATTGCCGAAGCCATGATTGCCGTGATCGATAGTCCATAACCAGTCGCGTGCATCGATCACCGCTCCCAGTACCGTGTCAAAAAGGTGTGGCTGGACCGTGCCGCTGGGGTAGGGGACAGCCGCGCCGTCCACCCATTCGAGCAGCTTGTTGCCCTGCGGCCGCGATTCGGGATGCACCGTGAAAAAGATTCGGCCTTGCTGACTGATAGCAACGTTGCCTATCGGTTCGGGGTAATTGAGGACTTCTTCGAGCTGGGAGTCGTTCAGAAGTGGCGTCGAGGACAGATCAGGGTAGCGGTCACCGCCACCATAGCGCACACGCAGAATGATGGCCGCAACCAGCGCAATCGCCAACAGGATTAGCAGGAAATTCCTCAACGCAGTCAGGCGCTCCGGGGACCGAAAGAACTATCGGCGGATTCTACAGCCAGAGAGGCTGTCAGGCCCAGAGCTACAGTGCAACAATCCACGCAAAGACGACAATCGAAACGGCGGCGATTCCGCCGCCGATCTGCAGGGATCGCTGCTCGAGGTATTTTGCGGCCAGCGTCAGGATTGCGCCGGATCCAAAACCGCAGACGAAACCGGCGAGATGAGCGCCGATGTCGGTGTTGGCATCTCCGGTGCCGGTATAGGCAAGCAGTGCAATGCCGCCAACGATCGGACCAAGGCGGTATGGCCAGCGGTCCTGTGCCATGAGTTTCGCGCGCCAGCTAAATCCAGAAACCAGGCCAAGCGCTGCGAACACTGCTGTCGACGCACCAATCGCTCGATGCGTTGATTCAAGCAGGGAGATATTCAGAAAATTTGCTGCTGCGCTGGCAACTACAATGCTGAACCAGGCAATCCCGGAACCGACGATCCGCCCGGCCAGCAAGCCAAACAGAATTCCGAAGACAATATTTCCGGCAAGGTGGCGCACACCCGAATGTAGTGTTAACGCCGTTATGGTCCGCCACCACTCGCCGTTGCGAATCAGCGCACCATCAACACGTCCGGCCACAAACCAGTCCGTATTGAAAAATGCCTCGCCGGCGAACCAGGCAACCAGGCAAATGACGGCGACGTAAACGGTGACACCCGGAACAGCATTTTGATAATTAATGCTAAGAGGCGCAGCACCTTGTGGCCGTACTTTGTGGTTCTCCTGGTCATACTGCCACAACTCATATTTTGCTTTCTCGGTAAACTCGGCCGGCACGACAATCATTGACTGCTGATCTGTCGAAAGTATTTCGTATGGAATGCCGATGGCGTGCAACACCAGCGCGCGCTCTGAACACGCGCTTTGTGCGCCGCTTTCAAAAACGATATCCCAGCCTTCCGGCAATTTATCCTGTCCTTTGTTCTCAGGCAGCGAGCCGACTAACGGTATCCGCCAGGAGCGATGCGCAGTTCACCGTCAGTTTATGGGTCGCAAGCGTGTCCGCGCGGGTATGGCCACGATTCACAATTGCGATGGGCTTGCCGTCCTCATTGGCGTAGCGTGCAAAGCGATAACCGGAAAAAACCATCAGCGATGAGCCGACGACCAGTAACGCGTCCGATTGTCGGAGAACCTGTTTCGCTTTCAAAACCCGTGACCCTGGTACCGGCTCACCAAAAAAAACAACATCGGGTTTGACAATGCCGCCGCAATTCAAACATTCGGGAATGTCGAATGACTGGATGTTGTCAGCTGAAATTCCGGCGTCACCATCAGGGGCGATCGCTGTAATTTTAGCGCTCCAGTCAGGATTGGACGCCCGCAATCTTTCCTGAAATGCAGCACGCGAATCAATAGTGTCGCAGTCCAGGCAACGTATGCGTTGCAACACGCCGTGCAAATCGATCACTTTCCGGCTACCAGCGGCCGTATGCAGGCTATCCACATTTTGCGTGATGACGCCGGTCGCAAAGCCGTAGTGCTCCAGTTCAGCGATGGCGCGATGTGCCGCGTTCGGTTTTGCATTGGCTATCCTGTGCCAACCCGCAAAACTTCGTGCCCAGTACTGCCGACGTTTGTTCTCGACGCCGACGAAGTCCGCATACTGCATTGGCTGCCGGTGTTTCCATTTGCCTTCGTCGTCCCGGTACTCGGGAATACCCGACTCCGTGCTGCAGCCTGCGCCGGTCAGAATGGTCAGGCGCGGATGCTCGCGAATGAAGTCGACCAGGCTTTTGGTCGCTGATTTTCGATCCGGGTCCTGGTGCGCCGACAATTCAATAACCTCTTATTTATCAATCGATTATGAGGGTCACTCTGTGCTTCAGTTTGCGTTCAGGTGCAATACCGATAATGGAATTGCAGTTTAATACTTCGCCTGGAACCTAAATGAAACTAATCAAGAAATGTTACTTCGGCAGCGCGGCCCTGAGCGTCGCGTTTTTGCTTGAGACTTTCCTGCCCATACAGATATTCTGACATACATCCTGTCTGCTGGTTTGGGTTAAGCTTGCGTCGACTGGTTTTCGATACGGTGTCGGGCATGCCTCCAAAAATTATCAAAAACTTTGTCACTACCGTGGCGGTATTGGTGATGTGTGCGCCGTTGTCTGCTGCGCAGGCTGAGGTCCTGGACGCGGACGGGCACGGTTTCACGATCCGCATCCATACCAAAGTAAACGCTGAACGTATGGCCGTATACAAAGCGGCGGTCGAAAACGTTGGCAGCTGGTGGCATGGTGACCACACGATATCCGGCTATGCCAACAACCTGTACATCGATGCCAGCGTGCCGGGATGTTTCTGCGAAAACCTCGGTCAGGAAGGCGGCATCGTTCATATGCTGGTGACCTACGTAAGTCCCGGTGTCGTAGTGCGCCTGACGGGTGGCCTTGGTCCTCTCGGACTGATGGGCGTCGACGGCAACATGACCTGGGAATTTGACGACGCCATAGAAGGAACCGTCGTAACGCTGAACTACTCGGTCGGGGGCTACTATCCCGACGGACTGGATTCGATCGCACCCGCAGTTGACGGCGTGCTTGAGGAAGCAATGACACGGCTTGCCACCTTTGCGGAAACCGGCAGCCCGGAAAAGCTGCAATAAATCTGCAGCGCGAAACTCGCGGATATTGGAATCAAAAAACCATGAGCCTTGAGGGAGGGAAGATAAGCGAACTTGCCCCCGGTGTGCGCCGGCTGCTCGCACCGAATCCCTCGATGATGACCGGTCCCGGCACCAACACTTATTTGCTGGGAAGCGATGAGATTGCGGTCATCGATCCAGGCCCGGCGTTGCCAAAACATCTGGATGCGATACAGGAATTCGCCGGTGGCCCGATTAAATGGATACTCGTTACGCATACCCACCCTGATCATTCACCGGCAGCGACGTTACTGGCCAAGGCGACCGGCGCAGATCAGTACGGCCGAATGCCACCGCAAGGACGGCACCAGGATCAGACATTCAGGCCCGACCACATACTTGCAGACAGTGACGTTTTTGAGACCGCCGAATTCAGTTTGCAGGTCATACATACGCCGGGGCATGCATCGAATCATTTGTGTTACATGCATCAAGGGGAGCGCTTCCTTATTACGGGCGATCACATCATCAACGGCTCGACCGTTGTCATCGATCCCCCTGATGGCAGCATGGGTGACTACCTGCGTTCCCTGGAACGGCTCAGGTCAATGAATATTGCTGCGATTTTGCCAGGCCACGGAGAAGTCATCGACGAGCCACAGGAAGCGGTCGACTGGCTGATCAATCATCGACTGCAACGCGAATCCAAAGTAATCGCTGCGCTAAAAGAGCGGCCGGGTTCGACATCGCGGGAGCTTGTGCCGCAGGTCTATGAGGACGTCGATCCAAAGTTATACGAGCTCGCTGAACACTCGCTGCTGGCACACCTCATCCGGCTCGAAGAAGAGGCGCAGGCCAGGATGGAGAATGGACGCTGGCGACTGCTCCGCTAGTCGCGCCTACAAATACTGCATATGCAGTAAGGGAAAGGGTTTGCCAAGACTGTCCAGCGGCGACCGGCTGATCACCTCGAAGCCCATGTGCTCGTAAAAACGGACCGCCTGTCCGTTTTGTTCGTTCACATCAACCTTCAGAGCGTCGAATTCCGACATCGCGTGGCGCAACAGAATTTTGCCGTATGATTTTCCGCGTTCGTCAGCATGCACGAACAGCATTTCGATCTTGTTATCTGCGATTCCGGCGAAACCGGTAATTCGTCCATTCGCGTCCTTGGTACAGAACAGCGATAAGGCATCGAGGTACTGGTTCAGGATTAACGGTTTGAAGTACTGGATATCCTCTTCCGACATGAAATGATGGGTCGCACGAACCGATGATTCCCAGACTTCGATGATCTCGTGGTAATCCGTTTTCCGTACCGGGAAGATGTCATGTTCATCGGTCACACGTCAGCCTTTGTCGAAATCCGAAAAATTCTGTCCCTTGTCGGCAAGATCCTTAAGCAACTCCGGTGGTTCCCAGAATTCAGCGCCAAAACGATCCCTGAATTCGCAGATCTTTTCGTAAACTGCTGCCAGCCCGACAGTGTCGGCATAGTGCATCGGCCCGCCACGATGGCGCGGGAAACCGTAGCCGTTGGTCCAGATAACGTCAATGTCGCTTGAACGTGCCGCGATGCCGTCCTCGAGGATCCGCGCCCCCTCGCTAATCAGGCCATAAATGCACCGTTCGATGATCTCCCGAGGCTCAATTTCGCGACGTTCTATGCCGAGCTTCCCCGACGCCTCATTAATAAGTGTCTGCACCTCGGGATCCGGCGTCGGGTTACGGGAGCCGTCGGCGTACAGGTACATACCTTTACCGGTCTTTTGCCCAAAGCGCCCTTGTTCCACCAGTAAGTCCGCGACCCGGTAAAAGCGCGGATCATCCGGCAAGTCGGTACGTTCCTGCCGGACCTTGTAGCCAACGTCGAGGCCGGCAAGATCGCCCACGGCATTTGGCCCCATTGCCATGCCCCAGTCATACAGCGCCTGATCGATCTGTTCCGGTGCCGCGCCCTCCAGCAGCAGGAACTGGTTCTCGCGGCCGTAGCTGTACAGCATGCGGTTGCCGACAAAACCGAAACAGTTGCCGACAACGACACCGATTTTTTGCAGTCGTTTCGCAAGTGCGAGTGACGTAGCAATAACCTCGCCGGATGTTTCCGCACCGCGCACGATCTCAAGCAGCCGCATGATATGCGCCGGACTGAAAAAGTGCAGGCCGATCACGTCGTGTGGACGCCTGGTCGCGCCGGCAATTGCGTCGATGTCGAGGGTCGAGGTGTTGGTCGCGAGAATCGCGCCGTCTTTGCAAACCGCATCGAGTTTTTCGAAGACTTCTTTCTTGATGGCCAGGTTTTCGAACACAGCCTCAATGACAAGGTCGGCATCAGCGATGTCGTCGTAATTCGTGCTTGTATTCAGACGGCCGAGGCCTTCAGCCAGTTTTTCTGCGCTGATTTTGCCGCGCGCGACACCACCTTCAAACAGTTTTCGAATTGTAGTCGCACCCCGTTCGAGGCCGGTATCGTCATTGTCCAGCAAGTGCACGTTGAATCCGGAGGTGAGGCAGTTATAGGCGATGCCAGCGCCCATCGTGCCGGCGCCGAGAACGGCAATTGAGCTTAGATCGCGAACGGTCGTGTCCTTGCCGATACCTGGCACTTTGGAAACGGCGCGCTCCGCAAAAAAAGCATGACGCAGGCCATCCGATTGCGCTGAGCTTTTACATTCAAGGAAAACTTCGCGTTCGAATTTGCATCCTTCATCGAAACCGACCTGCGTTGAACTCTCAACGCATTGAATGATTTTCTCGGGCGAGATCAGTCCACGCGTTTTTCTGGCAATCGCTTTCCTGGTTTCATCGAAAAGATTGCCATCAACATCGGGGACGGACATATCCCGGATTCGGCGCGGACCGTCGGCGACTTTCGATACAGCAAATTCTATTGCCGTATCCAGGAGTTTATTATCGTCACAAATCTTGTCGATCAGTCCGTACTCGAGTGCTAACGCCGCATTGACCGGCTTGCCTGAGAGCATCATGTTGAGGGCTCGCTCCACGCCGATCAGGCGCGGCAGGCGCTGCGTGCCCGAAGCACCGGGCAACAGTCCAAGGTTAACTTCAGGGAGACCGAGTGCAGCAGATAACACTGCGACCCGGTAATGGCATCCAAGCGCAACCTCTAGTCCGCCCCCAAGTGCGGTGCCATGCATCGCCGCTACCACGGGTTTTTCCGATGCCTCGATTTGCGCAATTACGTCCGGCAAATGCGGTGGCACAATCGGGCGGCCGAATTCCCGAATATCGGCGCCGGCGATAAAAGTACGACCAGCACAGATGAGCACGATCGCATTGACGGTATCGTCGGTGGCAGCTTCTTCGAAGCTCCGTTCGAGTCCTTCCCGAACGGCCTGAGACAATGCATTGACGGGCGGATTGTCGATAGTGACGATGGCAACGCCGTCACGGCGTTCGATACTGACCTGGGTCATTCTTTTCCTCTTAACTGGATGGGAATTGGGGACAGTTTACTTATTTAAGAAAATAGGGACAGAAAACGTTTATCAGGGCCCACTGAGCAAGGATAAAATGTCCCCGAGGTTGATCTGGATCAGCACTTCTAATAGCGTTACGTCCGCATTGACTCACCAGGACCGCGTTCATGACTTTTGTCGTTACCGAAAGCTGCATCAAGTGCAAACTGACTGACTGCGTGGAGGTCTGTCCCGTGGATTGTTTTCATGAGGGCCCGAACATGCTGGTCATCGATCCGGAAGAATGTATCGATTGCACTTTGTGTGAACCGGAATGCCCGGTCGAGGCGATTTTCTCGGAAGACGAACTGCCCGAGAATCAACAACAGTTTCTCGAGCTCAATGCAGAATTATCGGAGTCCTGGCCCGTTATCACCGAGATGAAGGATGCGCCGGAAGACGCCGACGACTGGCGGGAAGTCAAAGAAAAATTCCAATATCTTGAACGATAAATTATTGATTTTATTGATATTTTAATCGACTCTTGCGAAGTCGACGACGAGCCGGGCTAACTCGGATCCCTTCTCCTCCTGCAGAAAGTGCCCGGCGTTCCTGATGGTCGTGTGCGGCTGACCATGGGCGCCCGGCACCTGCTCACGAAAGGCCTGGTCGCCACCGCGGGTAATCGGATCGCGATTGCTGAATGCCGTCAGGAATGGCTTATCCCACTCTTGCAGTGATTTCCAGGCGGCCCGGTTGGCTGCTGCGGCAGGGTCATCGGGCGTCGTCGGCACGAGCAATGGGAATGCACGTGCGCCGGCCTTGTAGGCCCGTGTCGGGAATGGTGCGTCATAGGCTGCGACGACTTCGGGAGCCAGCTCGGCAATTGTGCCCGACTGAATAATCCTGCCAATCGGAAACCAGGGACTGAAGCGTGCGAATGCGCGCCAGATGCGGAAGGCCTTCGGCATTTCCTGATCGCCGGTCGGCAGGCCACCGTTCGCCAGCACGATCATCGCAAATCGTTGTTCAATCTCTGCAGCGAGGCGCAGGCCAATCAGCGATCCCCAGTCCTGGCAGACCAGCGTGATCTCGGTGAGATCAAGTGCCTCAAGAAATTGCCGCATCCAGTTCACGTGACTCAGGTAACTGTAATCGCTGCGCCTTGCTGGCTTGTCCGATTTGCCGAAACCGATCAGGTCCGGCGCGATAGCGCGAAATCCGGCGCCCGCGATGGGGCGAATCATATGTCGGTAGAGATAACTCCAGCTTGGCTCGCCATGCAGCAAGAGTACCGGATCGGCGTTGCGCGGCCCTTCGTCGACGTAATGCATGCGCAGCCCGTCAATATCGACATAGTTGGCGGCAAAATTGTAGCCGGGCAGATTCTCAAATCGATCGTCGGGTGTACGCAGGGCATTCATGTTCGTGCGCCTATATGAGTGTCCGGCCGACAAACCAGTAAACGCCGACGCCACACAGGCTGGCAGCCAGCACCGGTGTGAAGACGGGCAATATCCTGTCCCGAAAAATGGTAGCGAGGCCTAGTGCAACCGCAACCAGCAGCAATTGCCCGACTTCGACGCCGAGATTGAATCCGAGTAGCGGAATAAACAACGATGTTCCCAGAATGCCTGTCTCCATCAGGAATCCGGCGAAGCCAAAGCCATGCACCAGACCGAAGCAGGTCGTGGCGACGAACAGCAACGTAGTGGCACGCGCGGCCTGGTGGCGTTCCAACTCGTTCGATGCGACCAGGTAACAGAAAGCGAACACTCCGAACCCCGCGAACACAAAGAATGCGCGACTGGTAATCAAGTCGAGCGTGAGCGCCAGCAGACCAACCGCCCAGGCAACTAACATGCTGCCTGCGGCCAGTGTCAGCACTGATCGTTTCGACTGACTACGTAGCAGGAAGTATTCGACGGCTACTAATGCGACGGTAAATCCGATAAATGCTTCGACCAGTGTGCTGTCGGCATGTACATAGCCAAGTACTGCAGCACCGAGGCTAACGCTGTGTCCAAGCGTGAATCCGGTGACTGCAATAATGCTTCGACCGATCGAGCCGGCGATCAGGAGCATGCCTGCCAGGAATGCAATGTGGTCGACGCCGCTTGCAATGTGCTCGATACCGATGGCCAGGAATGACATGAAGGAATAGGAGCCGGCGTCACCGATGTCTGCGATGTTCCAGGTGTCGGACGTATCAGTGATCAGCGTTTCGGCCCGAAGGACGCCCTCTCTGTGCAGTTTCGCGTAATGCACATGCGCTGGCGCACTATCGAACAACGCCCGATACTGAATGAGCGCGGGTGCATCCGTTCCACAATCGAACTGCATTTCGATACGCACGAAGCCGGACGCCGCCTGCAATATATTGATGGCGTCAGCGCTACAAGCGCCGGTGTCACCCGACACTTCTGTATGCGTAATCAGCTGATCCCTGAACAATTCTGCAGGTGGGAGATTGCTGCCGATGGTCTGGTTTTGATAGAGCAGCATCACCTCGCGTAGCGGAATCGTGATCGTGCCCGTAATCGAACTGTCGGACTGATGCCAGTGGGAGTAACTTTCACTGCGCGTATGCGCTGCCACATCGAGGAACAAGCAAAGCACAGCGACTATGGCTACTGCAATTCGGATAAGTGATCTCATGGCCGGATCACATCAACCTCGGCGCGACGCCGCAAATCGTCCAGGTAATCCTGCAGCGCCTCGTCGGCAAGCTTGCGCCGGTAGTCCAGCAATACCCTGTTACGCACCGCGCTGAGGTCGGTGATCACAGCCGATTTTTTCGCAAGAACCTGGACGACCAGCCACCGGCCGCGCCGCGCGAAAATTGCACTGCTGCCCTCAGGCATTTCGGAAGCTGCCGCCGCAATACCTGGCCCAAGGTAGTCGCGTAGCAGCTCGACCGGCAGCATACCCGGGGGTAGATCGGGTATCGGGCCAATCGCATCCGAGATCGTTACCTCACCGTAATCCCGCAACGCAGTTACAAAAGTTTGCGCAACGGCCTCGTCGTCTGTTTGCCATGCCGCTACAGACATGTTTGCCGTATAACTGAAGCGATCCGAATTCTCGTCAAGGTACTGTTGCAGTTCTTCGTCGGTCGGGCTCGCCGCATCCGCTTCCGCCGTGACCGATGCAACCAGCGAGTCGACAATTGCGTTGCGCACCGTGGTATCCGACTGCGCCATGCCAAGTTCAATGCCGCGCTGGACCAGCAGTTCGTCTTCGACAAGGCGTTGTAACATTCGCGCGTTGTCATCATCGGACAGCTCGCTTGCGCCGAGTCTCAACACTGCGCGGTCAAATTGATCGCGCGTAATGATCTGTTCGTTGACACGTGCCACTGCACCGGCAGGCAATTCGCCGCCCGAATCAGCCTGTCGCAGTAAGCCGTAGCCTGCCGCCAGCAAGCCCGCAACAGCGCCGGCAATTAACCAGCGCAGGTCGGGTGCGCCTGCTCTTTTCTCCTGGTTTTCCCCCACTGGGTTTCTCTGATTATTCTGAGGGCTGATATGCTACCGCAATGACTGAACTAAATAATGCAGCGATACTCGTGACCGGCGCCAGCGGTGGTTTTGGCCGACAAATGACGCGGCAATTCCTGAACGAGGGCGGTCGCCTGTTGCTCACGGATATCGATGCAGCCGCGCTTGAGTCCCTGACCGGGGAATTTCAAACCGACGATGGCCGGATTCTAGGCAACGTTGCCGCCGATCTCGCAGACGAGGCCGGCTGTCATATGCTTTTCGATGCAATTCAGGCGATTGGTATCAAGCCGGACATACTTATTAATAACGCCGGTATCGGCGTCGGCGGACGATTTGATCATGTGCCGCTCGACCGCTGGGAACAGGTGGTGCAGTTGAACCTGCTGGCGCCGATGAGACTCAGTTATCTGTTTCTGCCGCAGATGATCGAAAGAGGCAGCGGGCACATCGTCAACATTTCGTCGCTGGCGGGCTGGGTCGGAGCTTCCGGTATGGCGTCGTATTGCGCCACCAAGTTTGGCCTCCGTGGATTCGCCGATTCGCTCGCCTCGGATTACGAGGAAGTCGGCATCAGACTCTCGACCGTCTATCCGTCATTCAGCCGGACACCCATACTCAACTCGGAGCAATTCGGTTACGAGGAACGGCACGAAGTCCCGGAAGAAATGTTGTCCGATCCGGCTGATGTGGCCGCAGAAATCGTTAGGGGCGTAAAATTAAATACCCGCGATATTTTTCCGGACAAGACGTCACGACGTGTTCACTACCTCAAGCGATTTTTGCCGTGGACTATCCCCGTGATCAGCCGCCGAATACGACAACAAATGCTGGCTAAAACAACAATGTGAGGAAGGACTTGCGCGCCTCCAGCCATTGGTCTTGCGATACGATATTCTTGCTGACATTGCTGATCTCCTGTCGTAGTTTCAATAATAATGCCTGACAGGACATGGAGGAATAACCGTGAACGCACTCAACATTTTGGCAATCGCACTGCTTGCGCTTCTGTCGACGACGAGTTCAGCCCAGCAATCCGTTGCCAAGGGGCTGTTTCAGACCGACCTGCCCGACATCGAAGGCCGCGAGGCTGTTATGCTCGAAGTCGAGTATCCGCCAGGAGTTTCGTCAGCCAGCCACCGGCACAATGCGCATACCTTCGTTTATGTGCTTGAAGGCACGGTTCAGATGCAGGTATCCGGCGGTGAAATTAAGACGCTTACCGTGGGGCAGACGTTTTACGAGTCGCCCAGCGATATTCATTCGGTATCGAGAAATGCGAGCGAAACGGAGCCCGCAAAGATCCTCGTGGTTTTCATCAAGATGAAGGGCGCGCCGGCATCGGAACCGGCTCGCGACTAAAAGCCGGAGTTACGTTCGGAATTGTCATACATCCGTGTAAGAAAAGTGCGGATGGCGGGCTCCGCTTCCTGGCGTGTCATGAGTTTTTGTTGCTCAAGGATCTGGGCCATGTCGCCAATCGTTCGTTTGCCGTCGATCAGGGACATTACGAAAGCGTAGATCTGCGTGGACATTGCCTGGCTTCTGAATGATTGCAGCAGCGGGACCGGTTCTTTGCCCGTGACGATCCAGTCGGGCAATGCCTTGTGCCGTGCGGGTGATTTTACGTTTTTGGATTTGCTCGCTGAAAATGTAAACACGGTCTCCTGCCGGCCGTGACGGCTCGCAGGTGAGCACATGTAGGGAATCGATTGCTCGCGCGATTCCGGCGTTGCAAAGCCGGCTTCTTCGACGATGGCCAGCGCTTCCTCGGAACTGTAGCGCCGCGCACGCACGGGGTGATCGAAGGCGAGCGAGCCGAAATTTATCCAGCGGCCCTGCGGTTTGAGCAGGTTGTTGATGCGAGCGGCCTGTACCGGCAGCGCTTCATTGACGATATCGATGATCCAGGGAGTCACGACGGTATCGAGACTGTCCGCCGCGAATGGCGGTCGCAGGGCATCTCCGAAGACGAGATGAAAACCTTCGCGCACTGCTTCCGGTGCCGACAATTTTCTTAGTACCGCAAAGTCGTCAAGCGACTTTGGTGCGAGCGGAAATTCGTAGAGTTCAGTTTCATCGCCTCGCATGACGTTTTTTGCGACCAACAACAGCAGTGGGTTGAAATCCATCGCGACCGTTCTTTTTGTGTCGAGCTGCATGTGGATGTCATAGGCAAGACGGCAGGCGCCCGCGCCGAGTATCAGCGTGTCGCCGAGTTGACCTTTATCGCCGATGATCGCCTTGATCTCGTTGACCGAGGCTTCATTTTCGGTGTCGCCCCATGACCAGTCACGGTGGATGTTTGCATAGTAAGTCTGAATGCCCTGGTCGATCGGCAGGCGCGTCCTGAGTGCGAGGTAAGACTCGTTGCTTGCCTGCATTGACTGTATATCCACAGGCTCCAGTATCCCGCGCAGCTTGTTGCGGTGGTCATCGATGGCTTTCACCTGACGTTGGAGACGCTTGCGGGTCAGTACATTGAGGTCGTCGGCTGCAAGTTCCGCCTGGATGCGTTGCGAATCGCCCGATAATTGCTGTACAGAAAAATGCAGCCTGTTGCGCCACTCGCCGAGACTGGCATCGGGTTCGGCGAACAACCATGGAATATCCCCGACCGCCGGGTAATCTACCTTGCAGGCGCTGCAGCGGTAACCACCGCCTTTTTCAGAAAGCGGTGTCTTGTCGCAGCGCGGGCATGCGATCAGATCGGCTATGTGGTTTTCGTCGGGCATCGATAGTCAACGGGACGCGAGTTCGGAGGCATTCTATAAGATACCTGGCGACATGAATCAGGATCAGATCACATGCAGGCACAAAAATCTCGTCACCAATATGTCAGGATTCTTGGCTTTATCGTACTGCGAACGAAAAAAAACCAGCAGAGGTGGACCCTGCTGGTTTCTTTTTCGCGGAGACTATGCCGTTTGTTACGGCACAGCGGGGGGAGGGATAATCCCGTTCACGATTTGCTCGAACGCCATATAGCTGTCGATGTTGCCTAAACCATGATTCGGGAAGAGCGATGCGAAATTACTTTCATCGCCATGCAGTGCCATGTAATTCAGGATTACTGAATTCACGAGAAGGTTGACGTTATTCGCCATCGGGGTTGCACCGCGTTGCACTGAAGCACCGGCATCCATGTAACCGAGCTGCTGATGCTGCGCGGCAGTCTTGCCCGGGCTGGTCCTGAGTATCGCGCGACCTCCAGGGTTGTAGACCATAAAGAACGCGCCGGCGGTCGATGAGTTATCACTTACCCATTCGCCCTTGCCGCGGCCGTCGATAGAATTATCGATCGCACCGTTACTGGACAGCGAGCCGTCACTGAATACGTACATCATCAAAGGTACACCGATGCGAGCTGCATACTCGATGCAGGCACCCATGCAACGTCCGGCGCGGAAGTCTTTCACCTCGCCTTCGGCGCGAGCGCCGCCATGGTAGTCGTAACCACCCATCTCGATAACTGCGGCGCCGGCGAAACCGTTCATCACCAGTTTCATGACTGATGCGGTCTTGCGGAATTCGCGACCGTCACGGCCGCCGTCATTGAATTCGGCCGTCGTGAACGGCCCGGTAACATCGTTAACGATCATCGGATCAGCACCCGGGTCAAGCGGTGTGTTGCCAAAACGATCCGCAATGTCAGCCGCCTTCAGGTAGCCACACTCGATCATTTGTTTCACAACCGCATCGGCCGTGACATTGGTCAACTTGTCTTCACTGATACGGTAGATCGATTCCATGACCGCAGTCGCGTCATCGGGTCCCAGGATGCCGACAAGTTCGCCGGTGTCGACCAGGCCCGTGACGTCACTCGGTCGGTCGACCTTGGTTGGACGCAGTTCCGGATCCATCATCATCGCCGGAATCATCGAGTTGCCGCCGGAATCGCTATTCTCGGTACCTGCCAAGGTCACGATCGAACCATCCGCTCCGGCTTTGGCTATGCCATAAAGCGGGTTGTGCGGATTGTTGCCGGTGTCGTTGTCCGAACGGGCCGGAATAATGGCGCCATTCAAACTGGCGGCGCGTGAGATATCCATGCTGGCTTCCATGCCACGCTTGAATGCGCTGTCCGCGTGAAAAGCCAGGCCGAAATCTGTATTGGCATAGGGACCGACAGCCGGATCCGGATCGACCAGTCCAGGGACCATATCGCCCGGCAGGCCAAGTTTCTCGTAACCCGACGTATTCAGGAAGTCCATTTGACCCCCTTCACCACCAACCAGGACGTTGGAGCCGGCAATATTTGCACCGCCAGCGAGGTCGAAAGCGATGAATGGAATCTTGCCGGCACCGGCGGTCGCAATCTGGCACGGGTTGGCCAGCAGCGGTCGCAGGTCATCCGACAATGCCGCATAAGCTTCCCGCGGATTTGAGAACAGGCTCAATACGCCACCGCCTAATGCCAGTGCTGAACCAGACAGAAAACCCTGTGACACGAAGTCGCGGCGCGTAACCGGTCTCGCGTGATCCGGGTGACGAATCGGATCGTCATAATTACGTTTCTTAGCCATTAGATATGCCTCTTCTCTAAATCTGTCTACTGGATCAGCATTGCTGCGCTGCCGAGAATGGCGGCACAGGTGCCTTTGGAAATTGCACGCGTATCCGTGCCACCCGCGATCAGTCGGTCGATCAGGTTTTCCGGTTGCAGGGTAATCGGATCGAATGCGTTGTTTGCGAGTTCGCCTTCAACATCGACCGCATCCGGTTGCGTCTGAACGCCGATACCCATGATTCTGTCAACCAGTGGCCGGACGAACGCATCGCGATTAGCAAATGCGACGCCTGGTGCTGCATTGAAATCGAAGCCCGGGAAATAGGCCGCGGTCGAGATCGTGCCGCGATCTTCGACCAGGGCGTTGCAGTACTCAATCGCGAGCTGCGCAAGGGCAACCTGGTGAGACGACAGGAATGCTGCCGGGTCCTCGATCGCCGGCAATGATTGCCGCAAGCTCTGGAATACTGTGTCGACAGCTCCGTCCTGGGGGCTCACACCCGTGACAGCGCTCATCGTCGCGTTGATCTCATCGAAGGTGCGCACACCAATTCGCTGCGCTGCAGGAAGATCCGACTCTGAAATGACCAGCGGCGGATCGTCGGTGCGCACAAAGCTTTCGGTACCCAGCAGGTCGAAGGTCAGGAAGAATTCATCGTCCGCCGGTCCGCGCTCCAGAGGAATCACGGCTCCGAGCGTACCCAACGGCTGCCCAAGCTCGGCGAACTGCAGGTAATCCAGCATCGTATCCATGTTGGCGAAAGACTGGCTCTTATCGACTTCGATGCCGTTAATACCAATACGCATGCCCTGGATGGGAATATTCTGAGGCGTCTGTGTGACGTCCAGTGTAAGGAAATGCGGCCGGGTAAACAGGTAGCCGTAACTGTCGAACTGAGCAACTTCAAACAGTATGTACGAAGTTGGTACGTTGATGATGTCCTCGATGCCGAACAGCAGGTAGAACTTCTCGCCAACACCTACATCGAAGTTCTGGGTAATCTGCTCTTGCGTCAGCTCACGGTTGTGCACAGCGACGAGGCGCAGGGTGCCCTGGAACAGTCCGTTTCCGGATGCTTCATTACCGATTACGAAAGCAAACGTGTCCTGCCAGGCTTCGATCGAATCTGTCGGGATTGGATCCGGCTCCGTGACCAGGTTGCCGTTGACGAAGATCTTGCGGCCTTCGACCGGTGAGTAGGTTGCAACCACGTGTTGCAGTGTGGCCTGCAGGACTTCATCCGCGTCGGGCGTCGACAATGCTGCCGGATCGCCATTCGGGTCAGTCGAATTGTTGCGATGCCTGAAATCGTAGTCGTACAGATTTTGTTCCAGCGTGAAGTTTCGTGCCGTATCGCCAGCCGAATAGGTGACGATGCGAGCCATTTCCTGCGTGACGTTATTCGGCACAACCCAGGCTTCGATCGAGTACTCGCCCGTCGCCTTGATCAGGTCATGCAATTTAGCGCTCGAGCCCGTGTCGCCCTGGGCGCGACCATCGTTGATCGTTATGCCCCAGCCGCCGAACCAGTCGACGTCACCAATAAGCTGCAGGTTTATCGCCGGTTCAACACCACTGGTGTCGAAGGCCGTTGTGCCGGTACCGGTCTTGAATTCCCACAGACCGATCTGCGCGTTCTCATAACGGTTGCCACCTGAGGCGACCGTGCCGTCGATGAGGCGCAGCGCATTGCTGTTAACAAGGTTCTGATCAATCTGTGTGATCGGAACCGTCTGGGCAAATGCAGTGATCGCCGCCAGCATTTGTGCCGCGTCATTCGCACAATTGCCACTCCAGCAGTTGTGAGACTCGTCGCCGAGGCGAATTACGAACCGGGAATTCGTCGGATCGTTGATGTCCATTTTCGATTTTGCCGCCTCAAATGCTGTGACATAGGCGAGCGGGTCACCGTTTTCAGCAAAGAACGGCGACTGCGCAGTTGCTGAAGAAGAGCTGTGGCAACCGGAGCAGTACTGTTCAAGTCCGCCCCAAGCCGGCGAGTAAACGAGATCGCGGAAACTGTCGGCAGTTGCATTCGCATAGCTGCGGCTGTCGCCTGGCGGAACCGGATTGGGTGCCTCCAGCACAATCTGGCGTCCGCCACCGGAAGTGGCGCCGGCCCAGCCTTCGATCCAGGTCGTCATAATTGACGCGCAAGCGTCGTCGCTGGTCAGCCAGCAATTGTGGCCGTTGCTCAATTTGCTGACGAGCAACGAATTTGAGGGTAGCGCCAGGTCAGCACGTACGTTGGCTTCCTGGTAGGCAAGGTTGATGTCATCGTTGCGGGCAAAGTAGCCGTTGCCGGTTCCACCCTGGGCGTGACAGTTGCCGCAGCGGTTGCCCGACTGGATGTTGTCCCAGACATTCAGTTTGAATGCCTGCACATCAGCGGTCGCCGGCGGCGGACCATTGTAGGTCGACGGCGGCGTAACGCTCGTTATCGGGTTGTCGGTCGTCTGAGCACCGCCACCACAAGCCGCGAGGACTACACTAAAAAGTCCGGCCACGAGGGTGAAGCGCAAAGCACGCGTAATTTGGCCAGCGAATATTCGAGTCGGGGCCACAGCAATTCCTGTTGCTCTATTCATTGTCACGGTCTCCCTACTGGCCCATGCAATAGACAGCCGCTTCCGCGAATGTCTGTTTCATCTGGTAGCCTGCCTTGAATGACGGAACCATCACGTTGTCGACCTGCGTACGGTCGGCAAGGTTTTCCGGTTCCCTCAGGCAAACCGCCCTGAATACTTTCTTCACCTGGCAACGGGCGAACGCATCGCTGTTGGCAAGCTCCTGACCCATCGACGCAGCACCAGTCCCGCTGCCGGGGAGGGTGTTATCCCAGCCAAGGAACTGGTTCTGTCCGTCGCGCCAGTAATTCACCCACGAGTCATCTGTCGTCCGGTAGCCGAATTCAAAGTTGGTGTCGTTATTGAAGTACTTCGACTGAACCGCACCCGGTGTGTATTGGAGACTTTGCGTGGTTTCGTCGAAGTCGTAGTAAGCGAATGCACCGGCCAACGGATCCATACCATTATGGCAACCGATGCAGTTATTCAGGAACAACCGGCTGTCGCCACCCGGGCTACGGCTGACGTCCTGGCGAATGCGATCCGGGGTGCGCTTGACGTCGTGCACCTGCTCCATGTCATTACACATGTGATTGAGCATCGTGAAACGGAACTGCGCCCGGTTAGTGCCGGCAACGAAGAATGCCTCTGCCGCCGCACGTGTGGTCCAGACGCCGGCAGTCGCATTCCCAGGCAGACCAGTTATCTCAGTCTGCGTCTTCTTCACGAGCATCGACATCATGTCGACCCCGCGACTTTCGATCTGCTCGTAGTGATTGTTGTCACTATTTGAGTAACCTGGAAGATTCGGAACTCCCTCGGCCACATAAATTATGTTGTCGGAAAACAGGCCGTTGAACGGTTCGCCGTCCCTGATCATGCCGATCACGGTGGCGATGTAGTCGTTTAAGGGTACGAATACATTCTGGTCACGGTTTGTCCACGGCGCTGCAAAATTCTTCAACGTAACATTGTAGAAATTCGGATTGTCCATTGCTGCGTATGCCGCATCAATGGCTGTACCGGTCTGCCCGGAAACCTGCGCTTCCATTGAAGACAATACTGTCTCGGTCGGTGGCACACCCGCCAGGCGGTCGTGAATCCGTTTTGCCTGTTCACGTGGTCCGGCCGACGCAGTGGTCACCAAACCAACGCTCAGCAGTCCGAACGTCAGCAACTTAATCAAGCGTCCGGCTTTATCCTTACCGTCAGCGTGTCTGTTTTTTGTCCACGTTCTGTTATTCATATCAATCCTGCTCATGACTAGTACGATTCAACAACGTGCGAAAACGCTTTTCGACGACAAACTTCATCGTCTTTACGGAATGTTCAGGGGATAAGTGAGAACGCCAAATCTCTTTGACGCGTCGTCCACCTAATCCTGGCAACTCCGCTAAGCGACCGTGCCTTTTTCAGTAGTCCGTTTTGTTAGAGGTTCTTCCCTGAACAATCTGTATGTACAAACAGGTGGACTGTCTTCAAAAGTGTGCCTAGGTATTTACCGAATGTCCGTGAATACATTCACAATCCACGTTTCTCCCGTAATCCCCAAGACACAAACGCAAGTGCTCTGCTGTATACAAAGCAATTGCTGTGCCAGAATTTGAGGCCCGCTCGAAATTGAACAGAAAGGTCCATAAAAACAGTCAGTTACGGTAATTTAATGAAGCGTGGTACGGCGCAATATATGTCAAGTCATTGTCGTCCGTTTCGCACACATTTGACTGCAACCACCTTAAGCCACTGATTGTGAACGGGCTCATGCCTGTCGCGGAAGGCAGACAGAAAGTCACCTGTACGACACCGTCACTCAAATTTCGCACTTGATCCGCGGCCTGCTTCGCGTTCACCTTTTACCTGGAACGCGGAATCAGTACGCAATTTCCATTATTGATTCAGGAACGACGAAACCTTTCCCGGAATTTTTTCGTCGTTAATTATGAATGGAATTTTTGCTCGATGTTGAGCAGGCGGAACACTCGTTTTTGAAATCAGTTAAAACAGAATTTTACTTTGCGTACTGTCGTTCTTTCGAGACATTACATTATTGATTTTGCTTCATTAAACTGATGTCAAGAGGCGGTCTTTTTGTGATCGCGTTAACGGTAACTCCGGCCGTGTGCGTCCACTATTACACGTTACATCAATGATGGAGTAGTGCGCATCAAATTTCCGAATCAGCAAAGTATATGGACACACTTTCCTGATTCGCAGAGGTGAAAGGTATGAGCATGCTATCGCAGATTAAAATGGATGGATCCAATCGTTTAGGAAAGCACCTTGTTGCACTTATTGCTGCAACTTTCGTGATTGCAGCCTGCGATGGCGCCAACCAGGGCGTACAAATTGGTAATGGCCAGGCGCCGGATCCCGTTGTTGTGGATTTTCCGATTGCCTACATCAAGGCACCATTACCTATCGACGATCAGGGCGAGCTCATACAGACAGATGCCAGAGAACTGATTAGTTTCGATTTTGGCGCCGATCTTTACTACAAGGATCGTGCTTCTCCAAGTTCACTGGACATAAACATTACGGGTGCGGTGACCCAGGGTCTTGGCGCAATACGTGACGTCGAGATCGCCTATGACGGTAGTGCAGTTGTATTTTCGATGCGCACTCCGGTTGATCTGAACCTGGATATCGACGACGAGGATCAGCCGACCTGGAATATCTGGGAATATGTGTTTGCGACACAGACTCTTCGCCGGGTAATTACTGCCGATCTGATCGCCGAACTCGGTCATGATATCTCGCCACACTATTTGCCCGACGGGCGCATCATGTTCTCGTCGACACGTCAGCTTCGATCCAATGCGGTTTTGCTTGATGAAGGCAAGCCACAGTTTTCCGCTGTTGATGAAGACGACAACGAGCATGCGTTCGTACTGCATGTAATGAATGCAGACGGCTCCAGTATGAGTCAGGTGTCCTTTAACCAGAGTCATGAAATGGACCCGTCCGTACTTTCGAACGGACAGGTCGTGTTCAGTCGCTGGGACAATGCCGGACCGAATAACGCCATCAATCTTTACAGGATGAACCCTGACGGCTCTGCACTGGAATTGTTGTATGGCCAGAACAGTCACGATACCGGTACCAACGGTGAGATTATTCAGTTCCTGCAGCCACGCGAACTTGAAGACGGCCGCATCATGGCGTTGGCGCGACCTTTCACCGATACCAGTGGTGGCGGCGACATCATCACTATCGATACGCCGGTTTATCTCGAAAACACACAGCCGACAAAAGACAACGTCGGTATGACTGGTCCCGCACAGCAGCCTGCGACCACGCTTAATGTATCGACACAAGCCGGTGTACCGTCACCGGGTGGCCGCTACAGTTCGGTCTACCCGATTCAGGATGGCACCGGGCGCCTGTTGACCAGCTGGAGCCAGTGCCGCCTGACTGACATTGTTGATCCGCTCGTGCAGCCGCCGCTTCCGGTTGTTTATTACCCGTGTACGGCAGAAAACCTCGCTAACCCACTTTATGAAGAAGCAGATCCGACCTACGGTGTCTGGATCTACGATCCGCGTGACAACACGCAGCTGCCGATCGTTATAGCCGAGGAAGGATTCACCTTTACCGAAGTGGTATCAGCGGACCCACGCCCGACGCCGCCGGTCATCCTCGACAGCATCAACGTATTTGCCGACGACCCTGACCTGGCGCTCGAAGGTGCTGCGGTACTGAAAATACGCAGCGTTTACGATTTTGACGGTGGCGCCGTGGCCGATATAGACAGTTTGGCTAACCCGGGAATCACTACGTCGGCAGACATGAGACCGGCACGTTTTGTCCGCGTTGTGAAAACCGTTTCACAGCCCGACGATGATGTGCGGGATATCGACAACACCGCGTTCGGTCCGGCTCGTGTGCTGGGCATGAAGGAAATTGTCGGTTATGGCATGGTTGAACCGGATGGTTCGTTCATGATGAAGGTGCCAGCGAATACCGCGCTGGCCGTCAGCGTCCTGGATGGCAACGGCCGCCGCATTACAGCGCGGCACCAGAACTGGATTCAGCTGCGTCCCGGACAGCTACTCGAATGCAACGGCTGTCATATTGCACAAAGTGGTCTGTCGCATGGTCGTTACGACGCATTCGACTCGGCCTATGCCGGCGCCGCGAATGTTGGTGAGTTCAACTCCGGCACGGTTGACGCGTTATTTGTCGGAACGCCCGGCGAAACGATGGCTGAGGTTCGTGCTCGCATAAGCTGTGCGACGGATTGTGCCTCCATTGAGCCGTCACTGGACGTCGAGTTTTCGGATGTCTGGACCGACGAGACAAAGTCCGGTCGCCTGGCTGACCCCAGCTTCGCCTACGCCTACGTGGATCTTACAACTCCTGCGCCCGTCAACAACGTGGACTGCATCAATGTCGCGTGGATTTCCAGTTGCCGGATAATTATCAATTACGAGACGCACATTCATCCATTGTGGGGCACGGATCGGCCGGTGATCGACCCGAATACCGGGCTCCAGGAAGTCGATCCGGTCACCGGATTGCCGTTGACCAACAACTGCACCAACTGCCATACGATCGTCGATGCCGCCGGTATGGCACGAGTGCCGGATGGCCAGCTGGACCTGACAGATGGACCGTCAATTGACGAAGCCGACCAATTTAAATCCTATCGTGAGTTACTGTTCACAGATTTGGAACAAATAATTGACGCAAATGGCAACTTAGTTGACTTTATGGAAGTGATCGGCGTGGATGCAAATGGTAATGACATCCTTGCGCCGGTAAATGTGAATTCCTCGATGAGCGCCGGTGGCGCCAATGCTTCAAATCGATTCTTTAGCCGGTTTGATAATGCGGGGGATATGCACAGTGGGTTTATGTCTGACGCGGAGAAACGCTTGATTGCGGAATGGCTGGATGTCGGAGCGCAATACTACAACAATCCCTTCGACGCACCGGCCAACTAGATACTTCTGGTTGGCGGTCCTGGCGCTATTGTGCGTGCAGACCGCCACTACCGCACTAGCTCAGGTTACCGGCGAATTTCGAACTGTTTCGGTAGCTGACCCCTACCTGGAAATGCACACGGGACCCGGTTCCGGGTACCCGATATTTCATGTCATTGATCGCGGCGAGACCGTCGAGATCCTGATGCGTCGTACCGACTGGTTCCAGGTACGTGGCCCCGACGGCACGGAAGGCTGGGTCGACCGTGCCCAAATGGAAAGAACGCTGCAGCCGACTGGTACGCAGATCGAATTCGCCCAGGCGAACCAGCAGGACTTCACCGATTCGAAGTGGGAACTGGGCCTCCTGGCCGGAGATTTCGGCGGCGCAAACATCATTTCGCTGTACGGCGGGTATTCGCTCAACCCAAATGTCTCAATAGAGGCATGGGGTTCACAGATTTTAGGAAATTTTTCGAACGGCTGGATGGGCAGTGTTAACGTGGTTCACGAGACCTGGCCTGATTGGCGGATTTCGCCGTTTTTTACGCTCGGTGCAGGTGTGATTCACACCGAGCCGAAATCAACCATCGTCCAGGGTGAAGATCGTACCGACCAGATCGCTCATGCGGGAGCAGGCTTCCGTATTTATGCGACGCGTCGCTTCATCCTGAGGGCAGAATTCAAGAGCTACGTGGTATTCACGAGCCGCGACGACAATGAGGAAGTGGAAGAATGGAAACTCGGTTTCGCCTTCTTTTTCTAGCATTACCCATCATGGCCTTCGGGCTGTCGGGTTGTGCTGCGACGAAGAATCTTTTCGGCTGGGGTGAAGAGGAAACGCCACCGCCAGCGGAGATTCCCGAAGGCCAGGTTATCGAGCCGCAAGTTGAAAGGCGCGAGATCAGGGAACCGGATATCGATTCCGAGGACTTCGAAATCGGTGCGTTCGTTGGTGTGATGGGCATAGAAGATTTCGGATCCGATGTCGTCTACGGTGTGCGACTTGCCTACCACGTTACGGAAGGATTTTTTGTCGAGGGTTCGGCCGGCCAGGCCCAGGGCGGATTAACCAGTTTCGAAATACTGAGTGGCGGTGCGCCGTTGCTATCCGAAAGCGAACGCGATCTGACTTACTACAACCTCAACGTTGGCTACAACATTCTGCCGGGTGAAGGATTTGTCGGCGAGGGTCGTGCTTATAACACCGCGTTATATGTCAGCGTTGGACTCGGTTCGACCCGGTTTGCCGGGGATGACCGCTTTTCCGTCAATTTTGGCGCCGGCTATCGCTTCCTGTTGACTGATTCGGTTGCCATGCACGTCGATTTTCGTGATCACCTGTTTGATATCGATCTGCTCGGCGAAGAAAAGACCGCCCATAACCTCGAGGGTTCGCTCGGCGTAACGGTGTTCTTCTGAGGCAGGGTTCACGGTTCTGCCGCCACGTACCACGATATTCTTGGAGTATGAACATGTATAAAGCTCGAATTGCACGCGTTCTGCTCACGTTGCTGATCGTATGCGGCATGTCTGCGTGTAGCAGCATTGAGCCGTGGGTCAAGCCTTACGAGCGTGACCGGCTCGCCGATCCGATCATGTTCCTGGATGCGGATCCGGTCTCCAGTGCTTACATTTATCACGTCTACGAAGCCCGTGAGGGCGCACGTGGCGGCGAAGGCACTGCCGGAGGTGGCTGCGGCTGTAACTAGCCTGCGCACCCTGGATGCCCGCAGCGATGAAGTCAATTCTCAAACGCATTCTGGCAACGGCCGCATTGCTGGGGCTCGGTCAGGCTGTTCACGCTGGCGTATTGCCGGACGATCGCTCCGATGTTTTGTACCACCAGTACGTCGGTGGCGGTGTGGAGATTGACGGGCCATCAATCCTCGTTCGCAAAAGCATTGGCAAGAGCGTTTCTGTTTCAGCTAATTACTACGTTGACATGGTGAGTTCTGCGTCAATCGATGTCATTACCACTGCAAGTCCTTACACCGAAGAACGCACTCAGTATTCCCTGGCCGCCGACTACCTGCGTGGCAATACAACCATGTCGATGGGGTATACCAACAGTACCGAAAGCGACTTCGATGCAAACACTTACAACCTGTCAATCGCACAGGATATGTTTGGCGACCTGACGACGTTGACCCTTAGCTACGCCTACGGTGACGACACCGTGCGGCGTTCGGACGATCCGAATTTCTTTCGTGACAACACGCGGCAGCATTACGGCGTTGGTGTTACACAAATTCTTACCAGAAACCTGATTTCCGCGCTGAACTTCGAAGTGATCACCGACGAGGGATTTCTGAATAATCCCTATCGTTCGGTACGTTACCTGGATCCAACGAATCCAATCGGTTACAGCTTTGAGGCCGAGCTTTACCCACGGACACGCACGTCGACTGCGGTCGGTGTCAGGGCGAAATACTATTTACCGTACCGGGCCGCGCTGGAAGCGCAGTACCGCTTCTTCACGGATACTTGGGATATCGAGGGGCACACCGCATCGATTGCTTACACACATCCGTGGCGTGACTTTATCTTTACGGCCAAGTATCGCTGGCATGACCAGACGGGCGCCCATTTCTTCCGTGACGTTTTCTCCCGTTCCGAAGCGACGAATTTCCGTGGACGCGACAAGGAACTCAGTCCCCTGACCAGTCAGACGCTGAAGTTTTCTGTAGCCTACGAGTTCTTTAGCAATGGCATGGGATTCCTCGACAAAGGCACCGTCAATTTCTCCTACGACCACCTGATGGTCGACTACAACGAGTTCAGCGATATCTCGACCGGTGCGGTCCTCGGCAGCGAGCCTCTCTATCACCTGGATGCGAACGTGTTCCAGTTGTTCGTCTCCTTCTGGTACTGAAAAGACCGCCCGACCTATTACGAACTGGGGGGGTCGGAGCGAATTTCTTGATTAAAGATGGCTCTCCGAACGGATCCGATCCGTCCCGTGCTTCTATAAAGGCCGAATGTCCGCTATTCCCGAAAGCAGCCGTTCAGATAAGTGAAATATAAGGTTTTTGAATGTCTGCTTATGGTCGAAAGCAGACATCGACTACATCGGCGATTCATCTTCTTGGTAGACCCATGCGCCAACAAGGGCGGCAATAGGGGCCTCAAACACACCCCAAATGATTGAGATAGCGGCGAAGCCTATGGTCACTAATCCGTTCGCCCAAAGTGAAGCGAGAAACAGTAGGTAGGCGATGGACTAAAATGTTAGTCGCGCTATGACAGCTGTTCTCGGGCCCGGCCCAAAACGGGGACTAAT
>Ga0224508_10001044_pt1 | contig 25296 bp, 23 predicted proteins | sample SF_Jan12_sed_USG_4_FD_170157 | JGI IMG/M metagenome (GOLD analysis project Ga0224508, IMG submission 170157) | Sediment microbial communities from San Francisco Bay, California, United States - SF_Jan12_sed_USGS_21 | ecosystem: Environmental > Aquatic > Marine > Sediment | place: USA... | reverse complement strand
TGATGATTTTACAAACAAGGCAAGCTACGAGAATCCAGAAAACGGCTTAGACTTTTACAACAACTACAAAGAATTAGTAACAGATGCATCAAAGAAAACTCAAAAATCACATGTAATTATGAGTATTAGAGGACTGGTAGACAATCAAGACAATTCAACAGAGGAACAATTAATTTCATTTTCAGATGTAAAGTCAAACCATGATCATCTTACTGAATATAATTACAAATACAATTCATTTTTCAACAACAAGAAGCCAAAAAAGGCAGGTTCTCCAATTAAAATCTCTGGCAGAAAGAAGGATTATCAAAGAATTTCAATGTTTGAGCTTAGACTCATACCATCGCCAAAAAATATGATGAATCAGGCAATCAAAGACTATTTTGAAAAGACTGTTCTTTTTGGAAACTATAAAACAAGAAAGCCATTACCGTTTCTAATTTTAAATGCAGATGAATTACCATTACTGATTCATCTACCTGATCCAACAACTACACAAAACATCCAGACTACACGAAACGTATCATTACCATCAAAGCAGACAAAAAAAGAAGGATTTAACATCGGATATTTTACAAAAACTGAGCCTGAAAATAATGAGAATTCAATTTACGGTAAACTGGTAAAGTCAACTGATGAGCAATGCTCAGTAATAGCACCTGTTGATTTTTCTAGGCATGGATATATTGTAGGTGGAACTGGTTCTGGAAAGACAACTTTACTGAGACAGATTGCCAAACACTTAGAAATTTCAAACCTCAATGGAGTATTCCCAAATAGTTTCATTTACCTGGATCCAAAGGGAGATGATTCCCTAAAATTCATCCAACAGTGTGATGAAAAATCTATCAACAACAAAAATGTGCATTTTTTGGATCCCAATGAAACAAACTTTTCAATCAATCCATTAGAACTCCCAAAATATTCTCCTGAAAAAAGAGAAGAGACAGTATCACGATACGTAGGATATTTCATGGAGATAGTAAAGGAGTGGTACAATCAACAACAGAGTTTTGTTCAGATGGAGAGAATCTTTCGCGTGTTACTGTTTTACATGTATCTCAAAAATGATGCGCCAACATTTCTTGACATGTATGACATCATCATAAACTTGCAAGAAGAACAAGAGAAATTTCTACAGGTTATGTTCAAGACTTTGGGAATGCCAGGTGATGAGCTAAAACAAGCATTGACATCGATTGCAGCACTTAGACCTGAATCATTTACTCCATTATTAAACAGGGTTGAGCAGTTTGCAACAGATCCTATTCTAAAAAAAGTGTTCTGTGTCAGACATGGTACCGTCAAATTTGAAGATTTGATAGAGCCAGGTCAATATACAATAGTTAGAATCTCAGCATTGCATCTGGCACATCACATACAACCGCTGGCAATTCAGGCCTTTGTCATAAAATTATGGTTTACAATACAGGAGCGAGCTGCTAGAATCAAAAATGAAGAGGATAGAAATTATGTCATACTAGCTTTGGATGAGTTCCAGATTGTAAAAGACTTGCAGATACTACCAATGATTCTATCGCAAGCAAGATCATATCATTTAGGGTTATTATTGGTACACCAAACTACAGCTCAAATTACAGATTCTTTACTAGAAGAGATTACTGGAAACTGTGGTACTCAACTAGCTGGAAGAATCTCAGGAAAAGATGCATCAAAGATTGCAAATATCTGGGATCCAAAGTTCTCAAAAGAGTTAACACAACAATTAGCATCCCAGCAGGATTTCAGGTGGACCATAAAGATGAGGGCAGCTTCAGATGAGGAGCAGCCAACTCCATTACAGTTCTGGCTTCATAATCTGCCAAAATTACGTATAGATGAAGAGGAAATGGGGCAATTCATCAAAAATCAGCGTGATTTGTATGGCCATGCCAAGGTCAAAGAACAAACTGATTGTATAATGTCTGATGAAGAATCTGGGCAAAAAGGGTTTGAAATTGATGAGAACAATGCATCCCTTCTACAAATATCAAAGATAGAAAAGGACAGATGGCTGCGATACATCACAGTTGACTTGCCAGAGACAAAACAGCACTGGCAGATTCTACTAATGTTGTATCAAGCAAATAATGAACCACTACAACTAACACAAATAACTGAAAAGCTCCAGGCAAAGACCCGTGATGATGTTGTGTTAATCCTAAAAAAGATGATAAAAGATGGTTTATTAAAAGCAGATGAATCCAACAGAAATGTAAAATATTTCCTGTCAGAAAAATCAATTCAAAACTATTTTACATTTGACCCCAAAGACATTGGAACTGCTGATGACATTCCACAAATTACAAAACATGTTGTAAAATCATACCTTGACATGGGTTTGTTTGTTACAGTTGCCCTACAAAAGATAGAGAAAGACGAGGACAGAACTGATTTGATAGCATACTCTTATGATTCAGACAAATCAATTAGCGTAGAAATAGAATCAACAAGTGAATTACTAAGTCATCCAGAACATGCCATATACAACATGAGAAAGTGGCCTAAGATGGGATTTGACATGTGTCATGTGTGGTCTGCAAGCAAAAAGTTACAAGAGATTTATGAAAAACAGATTGATGATACTGAAAATGTCAAGGTGTTTGTGATTAAAGCTTCAAATTCTTGAGAGGGTTATCAAATTCTTTTTCTGGTTCAGGAGATTTATCTTCAACAATAACGGATTTCTCATCAGTATCACTTTCATGTGAAACAATCTTGTTTAGATCAACTTTTGATATCTGTGGGTTAATCTTTTTGATTACAATGATTGATTCTTCAACAAGTTCAATGAGTAAGAAATCGTTCTGACTCAACTCCATTTTTTCAATTATCTGAGATGGAATACCTAGATGCATTGTTCCATTTGAGTTAATCCATGTATTTTTGATAAATCGTAATCTCTCTTTTCCCATGAAATACTATTGGGGTTTTGATATAACGCAGTAAATGCAGTAAATACAGTAATTGCAGTAACCGATATTTTGAATATTTTCATAACAATATGGCTATTCAGGCATGAAATTAGCACAAAAGTTCATCATTACAGTTCACTAACATGGTTCATCAAAAAGTTCGCAATTATACCTATAACATAATCTATAACATATTTTTTAATTTCAAATGATCTATTTTACAAACCAAATTATTCCATTTAGAGAATCTGTCAAAGTCCACATGTTTTAGCCCTATCATACTATAACATAATCCATAACATAATCCATAACACAATTTTTAATTCTCTAATTCAGTGAACCATCTCATTGATTCACATCATTTAACAATTACAAAATCCAATTATTTCTCAAATGATTGATCCTAAAAATCTACGAGTCTGTATAGAGTGTGGAACTGTATTTACCAAGATTACATCAGACAGAATATTTTTGAAATGTCCCAACTGTAAAAGTCCAAGAAGAGATAAAATAAAATCTGAGGAATCCAAGTAATCTAATTTTTTCAGTGTTTTCTTTTCTTTTTAATTTCTAATTCCTTTTATCACTGTCCTAATAATTTGGTTCTTAAACTAGAGAACTAATCGCATCTATTCTATATCGTATCAGAACTAGTAGTGTTTACAATGTTCAGGGCCTTTGATGGACAATCTCTAACTACTTTACTAATCTCTTCTTCACTAGCTCCATCCTGTGTTATGACAAATTTAGAGTCTCTTACTTGGAATACTGACGGTAAATTTTTGACACACTTTCCTGAATGAATACATACTTTTTCATCATATGTTATCTTCATGGTTTTGTATATCTGAAATATCTAATAAAAGATTCTAATCAATCCCTAAACTTTCCTTCTTTATGTGGTTTACATTCTACCAATAGTACACCACCAATCTCATCTATCATACATCCACACTGTAGTTCCATGAAATAAATTGGATTACCATCAATTAATCATTGATTTTAAGCTACGGTGTGGTTTTGTTAATATTTTTTTATCTATTATCATTCATGGTTCAAACTAATTGATCCTGTATGAGTTACATAATTTACATAGATTGACCAAAAATTCTTGAGAATTCATTAGTCTTATCAAACGGATTTAGATCCTCTTTAGGAGGATCAGTCATACCTTGACATACAAGTCCAAAACAACTTCACCACAATCAGTATCCGTATTTTCTAACCACGACAAATTCCTCCCAACTAAATCAAATGTCTCAATTAGTGATCCTCGGTTAGTATCGTAAATCTCGATTCTTCTGGCCTTGGGTTTCACTATTACCTCCTCTGGCAAGTGATGTACGCTGACAATTTTACCGCTCTGAATTATTCGAATATTCAGCAGTTCTGTGTTGTATTTTCTCTGGTCTGATAATGATGATGACCTTGTCTTCTCAATGGAGTTGACTTTGTTATTGTTACTCCTGGATGAAGGAGGCAGTTCTGTCTCACTTTCATCCAAGAGTTTTTGGACAGGTTTTTGGGAAGCATTTGATGAAAACAAACAATATCAATTCCACCAGTGATTATTTGAGAATATTTTCCAGTTTGTGGCATGCCTCTCTACAAGCTGATAACTTTCCTGTGTTCTGAATCTACGATTCCATGAGCCATGATTCCAACAAATCTATCACATCATGGAAAAGTCAAACATTCCAAAATTATGTTCTATCAAACCAAAAATTAGAACAAGCTAATTAGGTTCCTCTAATTTTCATATCCTTTAAATCAATTAACATGTATTATTCCACATGAATATTTCATGTAGAACCTGTGGAACTACACTGGAAACAAACCAAAAATGTGAAACATGTCATGAGCCAATAGAGTTTGTATGTCATTCTTGTGGAAAAACCACTGAGAAGAGAATTCACTTTGACTGTACGTACAACAGAAAAGTACTTTCAGTTACAATATAATAAAACAATAAATTAAAAATCAAACTGGAAATGTCCTAGACTAATCCACTGTAACGTGATGTCGTGAAATAAAATAAAAATTTCTAATTTAGGAATGTCTCTTTTATTCCCAACAGAATAGTCTCTCGACTAAAATCATCTTCTTGTTCTTTTTGTATCAGTTTTTGTTTCATGTTAATTATAGTTGGTAATTATTACTATTAAACCACATTAGATTCGTTTTGAAATTATCACTAGAGTACTCTGTATCTAATTTTTTAATATTAACATCCGTATTTTATGGCCCATTCCTCTTCACCAAACTCTGAAATTCCACAGAATCTCTTGTAGATTGTTCCATGATTGTTTTCTATTATTTTTTCATTTAGAGATTGTTCATATCCTTGACAATACACTTTGGCAATCATTCTACCATAACTTCCTTCTAACTGATTGTCATCTTCATCTACATGTATTATAGATCCTACAGGACAGATAGATTCTAGATACTTTTTTGATTCTTTTCCTTTATTGGTGTTCATCTCTGGAGAATCCACAAGAACTAATCTAATGGAATTTCCTGAGCCATCATGGATGGTGTCTCCATCTACTATTCTGGATATGGTATCTGTGTAACAGTCTCCTTTCTCCATGTTGACTATTTTACCATTATCTGAAGTAATCAAACAATCTAGAGGAGATGAGGATGAGTCATCTTCTGGAATCTCAATTATTCCATTTTTTATCATGTACTGTAAGGCATTGATAAATTCAGAATCTGATACATTTCCTTCAACCCAAAACTTGGCTGTGTTTTTTATCCAATCAGGAATTAGTGATTCATCTTCAGCAGAAGTCAAAGTTAGTAATGGAATAGAACCTAAAAGAAAACCCACAATTAGAAAGATAATTGATTTTTTCAATAGTAGTATTGTCTTTTAATTTAGTTTAAGATTTTCATCGTTAAAAATTCTTGAGAGAATTCATCAAAGTCCACAAGTCTTGACAGACAGTCTTAGATCCTCTTGAGGAGGATCAAATGGATTTCCCTCAAGGAAATCAACATGATAATACAAGGTTTAGCCCTTTTGTCATTCTCAGTATCGTAGAGTAACATTATTTGACTTTTCTAAATAGATTGTAAATAAAGATCTGACTTGTCTTGTGTGGTGTAATGTGTTCTTCTTCAAAACTTTTGATGTGCTCAAATTCATTTGAAAGTAATCTTTTCATAGACTCTTCAGAATACTGTCTGGTATCTAATCCACTACACATCATTGGTCCTTTAGTAGAAAATGAAGAGATAATTAGATGGCCTCCACTCTTTACATGTTTTCTTATCAATTCCACATAGTTTTGTATTTCTTCATTTGATGTTAGAAAATGAAATAACGCCCTATCATACCATATGTCATATTTTTGCTCTGAATCAAATTCCCTTATGTCACACTCTATCCAGTTTATCTTGTCTGCTTTTTGTCCAAGTCTTTCTTTTGTTCTTTTTAATGCCTCAGAAGAAATATCCAATACTGTAATGTTTTTAAAATTCATCTCTAGTAATTTATCAACTAGTCTTGAGTCGCCTCCTCCAACATCAATAATATGTGTACTTTCTCTACTGGGATTAGTTGACAAAATCAGATCAAGTGATTTCTTTGGTTCTTCCTGATACCAACTTACCTCATTAGATTTTTTCCTAGTCCAGACATTTTCCCAATATTCTTTAGCATTGTATTTCATTGTATTTTTTATTTTTATTTTCTCTTCTAATAGTTCTATTGTATTAATTTTTTTCACCATACTTTAGTCCAATAGACAAAGGAATGACAAAAGCTAGAAGATAGTAAATATATACATCCAAATCATAATAATTCTCTACACTAAAACCTTCTACAAGAAAAATATAATCAAAAACAATGGCTTTGATGATACTCTAAGAATTTCCAAAATACTGCTAAATGATAAACATGACTTGATTCACAAGGCAGTTGGATGGACGCTGCGAGAAATAGGCAAAAAAGACATTACAGTAGAGGAAAAATTCCTGAAAAAACATTATACAAAAATGCCAAGAACTATGCTTCGCTATGCAATAGAGAGATTCCCTGAAAAGAAACGTTTGAGTTATTTGAGAAAATAATATTGTGATAATCTACTTTTCAAATTAATGGTTCAATGACTGATTTGCAGCATTCATCTAGCAATTCTGCATAGCGTTTTGCATCATAATTTTTTCTTGTAATGTTATCACCCTCATCTTCTTTTTGTTTTACAATCTGTATCGGAATGACTCGTTTTGATTTTTTTCTTGTGTAATAATCATTAATTATATATCTTATTTTTTGACCTTGCACTATTTCGTGTTGACCTTCCCACTTTAGTTGATTTACAGCATCAGCTTGAATTGTATTGCTGGTATAGTTACCAGTTGATTTTGTCACCTTGTTGGTAAAGACCAATTCTTCCAAAGGCACATCATACTGGAATAGTTGTTTTTCATGTCTATCTTGGATAGATTTAGCCTCGGAAATTGCCAGTTTTAGCTCAGAAATAGTCCTGCATGATGAAAATAATTGCAATATTTCCAGTTGACATTTTTTGAAGAATTGAGGAGTGTCTCGTCTTCTTGACTCTATTCCCCTAATTTTGATAGAGCCATCTGTTTTGGTACCAAAGTATCTATTTGGAACTGGAATCATTTCATTTTGCTTTGATGGCAAAAACACAATCCAGTTGTAGATGTCAAGTGACATGTCAAAACCTGTTTCCAGTTGAATTTGCCTCTGCAAGTTTTGATAGTCTTTTCTTGTTGCATTTTTTTTGTAAAGCCATAACGAGTCAACTATTCCATGTAACACTTGGAAATCATTTTGTTCTGCAATCTTGACTGATTGTAACAATATCTGTCGTGCAAATGCGCAGACTGCCATATGTGCATCTATTCGTCCAAATTTTGCATTGTTGAATCCCAGATATCCAAATGATGTTACCAAAATCCATTTCAGTGCTGCCTTTCTTGCCTTGTAAGTCTCTAGCTGTTTTTTCTTTTTTGGAATGTTACCTTCTATTAGTTCCGTATACCTTTGTCTTTTCTCAAGCAAAATGCTAATTGATTGTGGCACAATTCCTTCTCTCTTGCATATGTGATAGCCAAGTTCTGGAACTATATCTTCAGAACCACAGCAGCATTCACAGTTTATTGTCTCAGCTGAGACATTCTTTTTTAGCATTATACTTCCAAACAATGATGCAAAATCAAGCTCTGCTACATTTTCATACAATCCAATTTTTGGTTCTAGAATTAATCCCCCTCTGTCACCAATTAGTAAATCCATTCTTGACTTGAATTGTTCTGCTACAGTTGGTTTCCAAGGAATTAGTAATTCTCTTTTTGTAGCATTGTAGAATTGTATGGAACTCATGCACTTTCCAATTGATGCGCGAGATGCAGTATGTAATGGCAGACGACATGTCCTTGCTATCTCAAAGAGTCCTTGTTCATTTTCGTGTGTTTGTTCATGCTCATAAAAAAAACAGTTTGATGTATCAATGTGGATTCTTCCCAAGAGTTTGGTTGTGGTGGGCTTGTAGTATATTTGGCCATATGCAAAAAACGAGGTTCCCTTTCTTTTTGGGCTCAAAATAGGCACATTTTTCTCTCGTCCAAGTATCAGTTTTTCTGAGATATTGTTGATTTGTGCCCTGTGTGCCAGATATGGTAAATCCCATGAATCTCCATTTTGCGTTATGACAAAATCAGGATCTATATTTTTAATTGTCTTGACACATTCAAGAATTGTATTTTTTTCAGAATCTGATTGAATTGTAATTATTTTATCGTCATCTTCTTTGATTTGAATTGATTCTATTTTATCAGAGAATTGCGGCAATCTTTTTTTCTGTGAGGATGTCGTCTTGGTGGCATTGACCTTTAGAGTAATCTTTGAGAACTCTGGTAGAATATAGTCAGTGTCATGTATGTTATCAAGTGCAATCCATTTGTTGTCATTTTTATTATCTATCTTGTACTTTCCCAATACAAGCAAATCATTCTCATAAAGATAGATTTGTTCAGGTGGAACATCTACATTGTACAATCTGTAAACACCATATGGTTCTGATTGTTCAATCTTTTTTGCAACTGAAACTAGTTTGGATGAATCTTTGACTGTAATTTTTAGGACTTGAGATTTTCTTAAATCAGATATTTTCTCAAAACGTTTTACCCAGGAGATATCTTGGATGAATGGTTTTATCATTGTGTTTTGTAGGATTCTTTCTAGTTTTGCCACAATATCAGATGCAACATATAGTGATGGACTCCAATCTTTCTCTATTCTGTGATTGTTTCCATCTGCATCTTTTACCCAGAGAACTATCTTGTCTTGTAAAGAATATACATCAAAGAGCCATCCTGTGATGATTTCTTTGGAAGTATTATCTCCCTCCTCCTTACTGATGTTATCATCATTATCAACAATCATTGTCTGTTGTTGTTACTCTTTTCTTGCAGTAGAAATTCTATCAATTTTTGTTGTGTCAGTATCAATGACATCAACAATGACTCTGTAGAATAGTTCTCTCCCTTGATGTTGATTGCATTTGTATACCTATAACAGTCCTGAATCATCTTTTCAAATAGGATTCTGTCTTCTTTTCTCAGGGTTTCACCAAAGGACTTCCATGATTCAATCTCCTTTGCAAGCAGGTCATCATGTGGAAATAGGCTCAATTTTGCAGAATTTCTCCTCTTTTTTGCAGTATTTGAGAGAGTTGCTTGTAGTGATGAAATATTATAGACATCAACAAAGGATGAATGACAATTGGCTTGTGTGCCATCATTCCTGATGATATGTACAGTTTTGTAAAAGAGAACATACCATCAAGTATCTTTTTGTCCTGTCTTGATAATTTTGATCTAAAGTCTTTCCATCTCTTTTCTTCTTGTGACAGTGCGATGCGAAATGATGGAATAGTTCTACCCATTATTACTTATTCTCCTTTAGTTACTGTATCTGTAACTATCATCATCAAAACTTACTGGCATAACAGTTTCCAATTCTTTTTTGTCTAATGTAATGCGTTGTTGCCGGCTTGTTTCATTTTTGTGGTCACCATTTGTAATTTCTATTGATAGTATATTGACATGTTCAGACTTTATATGAATGGTCTTTGAGAATAATTTTTCTAATAGTTTTTCATACTGGTAAGATGTCATTACATTTTCCATCTTCCTCCTATGTTCTAATGAAACTATCACAAGACATTCCTTTTTGATCTGCTGTAATGACAAAACTATCTCCTTGAGAATTAATTTCATCTCTTGTTCATCAAGATATGTAGAGTCTTTACCTGCAAAAAAATACAGTAAATCAGAAATTATAACTATTTTGGAATTGTATTGGCATATTGTTTTTAGAAGTTCATTTGTTATTAAATTTGCAAGCTGATATACTGTAAATGCACGTGATGATATGATGTTTTGCAATACTTTGTTTACATTCATACCGTACAGTTTTGCAAAATCCGTGCACTGATAAATATCAGAACTGTTTGCGCCATCAACTACCAGTACAGATGAAGCATCAAACCCCCCATATCTTGTAGGCATTTGTGCTCTGACACACAACCTTTCAATTATCTTTTGAGTGCAAATTCCTGAAATGCAGACTATTTGATTAGTCGATAAAAAATGCAGTTCTGAATCAATCTTTGGTATGCCAAGTGTGAGTTTTGGAATAGATGAGGCCTTTTGAAATATGGTTTTTTGAGGTTTGGATTGATGAGATATCCTAGATGATAATGATGTCATTTGTGGCTGAATCTTTGGCCTTTTTTGCAGCGTATCTAATAGTGGCATATCACAATACGGGCATGGTTCTGCAACATCTGCACCGTGAAAGGCTAGATCGCTATCATCTGATTCCTTGAGTATGTTGTTGCAATTTTGGCAATAGTATTGCAGTACTATAGTGCGCTTCATTTTGTTTTATGGCTTTTTCAGATTAATAGATCAAGGTAATCATATGATAACCTGAAAACAGATCGCAATGACAAAAAGAAAGTGCATTTTCGTTTCTTTTTATTTAATAATATTATACTATTTCATGAAAATTAAATGTAAAAATTGTTCACACAGTCAAATGATAACATATGATGGTTTAATTTTTGAAAATGAAGACGAAGAATTGTTTGTAACTTATCTTAATTCTGAACTAGTAAAATTACAAAAGACGAATCATCTCCCAAAGGGAGATTATAACTCGAAGAGTAATATTCTAGAGGAGAACAGAAAATGAACGTTAAATGTCCTTGTTGTTCTCATAAATTTCCAGTTACTGAGGATGACATTATGCTAGACTATTCAGATGATGTTGATTATGATTCAGAGAAATATGTTTGGGAAGAACTTCCTTTACTTAGATCCTCTTTAGACTCTAATCGATTCTCTTTAAGAGAATCTAATGATTTTCTTGAGAGTAGTGATTCTTTGGAGAAGAATCTACCGTGAGTATCATTCTTTTGGAGGTTCTGATGTGCGTTGGGCTGGTTTATCATCAGTTATTTTATTATCATCCTAGAATGATTCACAAAAATTGATTTGATCCAATAATTAGAATTCTAATCTTCAATCAGGGTATTCTCATATCTGGATATTACATCGTCAATTAATTAGGGACTTCAATTTTATTCTGTCAGTGATAAATAAGACAATTCTAGTCATAACTATATCAGCTATATTGATGGCAGGTACAATTCCAATTAATAATGTGTTTGCAGTTACTGAAACTCAAAAGATTACAGCCTCAGATGCAGCAGCATTTGACCAATTTGGCAGATCTGTCTCCATCTCAAGCGATACTGTAATAGTTGGTGGAGATGGTAGTGATACGATAAGAGGCAACATTGGTAAAGATGTGATAGATGGTGACGCTGATAATGATACTATATCTGGCGATATTGGCAATGATGTGCTAGATGGTGGTACTGGAGATGACACAATAAAAGGTGGTAATGGTATAGACGAAATAGATGGAAATCAAGAAGACACTTGTGATACGGATAACCAAGACAAACCCACTATCAGTTGTGAAAACATAATTTAGAAAATTAACACTTTCACTATTTGATTTTTCAAATTAGTTTTTAATTTAATTGACTCTTCTAGTGTGATTTGCTTTTAAAAAAAATAATCATTCCATTTTGTGAAATCCAGAATATTCCTAATCATATTGCTAATCTTGGGAACGTTTGTCATTCCGTTAAATGCCAATGATACTTTTGGCGATGAAATACTGTTATTCACCATACATCAAGTTGCAGGAAGTGGAGATATTAACACTGAGAATCTGATCAAAGAGAGATGTTTTGTACATGTAAAAATAGATGTGTTTTCAGCTCATCATGGAGCATTTCATAGAAACAATCCAGATAAGACATTCTATCCAGGTGATGCATTTGACTATCGTACCACAACATGGAAGGATGGGTGTGGTGCATTTTGGCAGCCATGCCCCATAGAATCAACCCCGAACAATACAGTGTCAAATGGCGGACCATGCATCAAGGGTGGTACAGTAGGACCAGACAATGATGCAGGGATAGGAGTTATTGATCCTAGATATGCAGATGGTGCAGTCTCATTATCAAAGCAAGCATTTGCAGAACAACGTGTATGCCACAAGACAGAAGACGGATGGGATTGCGACTGGGTTACAATCACTGCGCGTGCAACTCAAGGAATTCCTATGAGACTTCCCAATCTAACAGTAGACATGTGGACAGTAGGAGAAGAGTTTACTGAAAGTTCAGGATATACATCAAGAAATTTAGATGAGTCCTACTACGTCTGGGATGCCATAAATGTAGTTCACAACCCATTATACGAGTTCAAAAATGAACGAGTCGGAACCATCTTTGTGGAATATGAAAAGATTCATGATCCGCTAGTTTTGGAAGATGAATTCTTCTGTGACACTGCACTATGTGTCAATACAATGGAGATACCAGGATTCTTACCATGGACTGAAACATTTGATTACGGTGGCGGCAACACTGTGTTTAATGCAACTTCTTTAGATGATGTTGGAGAGCATGAGATAAAATACATTGCAAGACTGTACAACATTGCACCACAAATTGATGAATTCACACAAAGCATTGATGAATTGGTGGTAGAATATTTTCCAATATACCAGAGTTATGTGTATCCTGTACTAAGAGATGATGAACAACTAGCATTTGAAGATAGAGTGGGTTATTCATTACACTACTTTGGAAATGAATCAACGGAAGCAAATCCTGACGATGAAGTAGGTGTACATGAAGATAGAAGATCAAAGATAAATGATTATTTTTATTCCACTTGGGGTGCTGACCCCTGGGCATTTGATTTTATTGATGGAACAGTTGGAGCATCAGAATTTTCTGATGATATTCAGCTAACGTGGGATGAAACACATCACGTAGGTATTATCACAAATGAGGTTCCAGTTGGAAAATCCGAAGAAATTGTAGGTGAGTTGATACCAACTGAATTTCCTGAAATAATTCCATATGAAGTAGGTCAACATGGTACTTCCAACTTTTTGAAGGCAGGATACGGAAAAGTAAATTTTAGCTATGACGGTTTGCTGGATGTCGTATTAGATCCAATCAAAAAAATTCCAAGATACGAGAATGCAACTGTATTCAACACGTTGGAATCATCGTATTTTGCAGGACACGAAGTATCATTTTTGACCAACGATGAATACATGTATCCAGAATCATTTTTCCACAATATGATAAATGTAACTGCAATTAATTCAGATGGAGAGCAAGATGATTCTGTAAATATTTCAATTAATGTAATTCCAAGAGAAGACATTGAGGGTACCACTCAATTAGATCAATATATCCATGACAAAGTTATCTTTGATACAGACGATGATGGATTTGCGCAAATAATAACTGGGTTGGACATGGATGGAAATGACATTGTAGTTATTAATGACCATGAAATCTATCCACTTGACAATTTAACTGTAGAAGGAAATGGCAGCGTTACACTTGAAAAGACTAGGCGTGTATTATCCTCCTTTACACAGTATGATACCATAATTGACCAAACCTTTGATCCAAATGAAGTAATTGATATCTCTGACAAATATTTACTAGATACAAAAGATGCAATTTTGCCAATTCCATTAACCACTGGACTTAATGCACTATCTCCCTATGATTTGGAGATTACAGGGAGTAATGGAAAAATTGAAGTGACAAACATCATAGAGCATCCTTGGTACAACTTTTCAATTGATTATTTTTATCAAATTAACATAGATGATTCCAATATACTAGACATCAAACGAGATCCTGCAAATCCAAGAGTGTTAATTTACAAGTATGATGAGAACTTTGGTACCATACAATCATTGGAGATTAACGGTATTGTATATGATAATGAAAATGACGGGGAAAAGGTGCTACCATCATGTTTCCAAATAAAATCTACTGGAACATGCATTCTATCATTATCTGAATCAGAATACCTAGCAGAACTTGACATTACTGCAACTAACATCTGGAATGGTGCATCTGTTGCAATATTACCAGAAATTGATCCTGTGATGCTGAATCCTTCACCACCAAATCCTATTACTTCAATATTTGATTTGGTTTTGTACGAATGGATTGTAATACTGTTAGTTCTAATGTTTACTGGTTGGATTCTCTACAAAATCTTCAAAAAACTTTGGAGAAATGTTCAGTGAGATAGGATAAATTCTATTATGATGATGATTGACAAACAATTCTCTAAAATTTATCTTGATGAAATCAAATTTTTAATTACATTAATTTAGAAAAATTCTTAATTGCATTGTTTACAAGACATGTTATGAGTGATTTTCTCAAAGCCATATCCATGGATCATGTAAATATGAACGTCAAGAACTTGAAACAAAGCATACAGTTTTACAAAGATCTGTTTGGTTTTGAGGTGAGAAAAGAAGATAATTCTCCAAACAAGTTGGATGCCCCTTCAAAAATTATTGGCAATGACTACATCAAGCTTTGCCTGTATGAAGATCCTCAAATGTCCCCAAATAGTGGAGGAATAGCCCACTTTGGTTTTCATGTTGCAAACTTTGAAAACATTATGGAAAAATGCAAGGAATTGAATGTAGAGGTTCTCTATGATGGCCCTGTGGAATTTGAAAAATCACGGTCAGTCTACATCAAAGATCCTAGTGGATATGACATTGAGCTAAGTGAAATTTCTGGTGGCGGATTATAATTTTAATTCTCAGTATGATTTGAATCCGCTTACTTGTACTCAAGCAATATTTTATATCATAAAAAATTAAAGTTAAGCAAGAAGAAATATGATAAAAATTACACATGCTAGTCCTGGAATTGGTTCGGCATTATCTGAAGAACAGGTAAGTGATTTTCTGACAAATTCAAAACTAAACTTGCTTTTAGGAACTATCGATGAAAAAAGTGAACCAAACGTCCATCCAGTATGGTATCTTTATGAAAATAGCAAGCTGTATGTTGAGACTAGCAAGACTGCAAAGAAAGCTCAAAACATTCGCAACGGCAAAAATACTGTATACTTTTGCATAGATGACGAGAAAATCCCATACAAAGGAGTTAGAGGCAAAGCATCTGCATCAATCATTGAAGATATCTCAAGGATGCTTCCAATTGCAGAGAAAATTATGATAAAATATACTGGTGATTTGGAAAACAACGTAGCAAAGTTTCTGCTAGATGGAGTCAAGAATGGTTCTTCTGTACTTTTAGAGCTAGAGCCAAAATACTTTGCAACATGGGATCACAGTAATGCTTTCTAATTTTTGATTTGCTGTTTTTAAAGAATCTCAGATATTCTTTTTATGAGTAGCAACAAAAAGGTCAAACTACAACACAGGACATACCTTGGTGCAGATCATACCACAAAATATCTTCAACACAGAATCAACATTCCTGATGACATCATCAAAAGACTAGGTTGGAACAATGAAGATCAAATTATTCTAGATGTACATAACAAAAAGAAAATCATAATATTGGAACTTAAGACCGACAACGTTTGACGGTAACATTTGGAGAATGATTATTTCATGTTGTCTCGGTGACAGCTCCAACTGGAATGACTTTGCAGGAATAGTATTTAGATCCTACTGATGATTCATCAGTTTACCTTTTATGCAAATTATGCAATAATTTGTTCATACCTGATGTGATGGAGTCATTATTCATCCGTTTAGCCAACTAGTACGTCTTATAATGGGTTGGGCAGTTTTGGCCCAACTCTAACTTGAATCTCTTCAATCAATTATTTCTGATGATAGTTTGAATGAACGATTTCTTCTTGAATGTTATATACAAACTTTGGAGTATCTTGGTATTGCAAACTACAACTATTTGGAAATGTTACCGGTGTGACATGATCTTTACAAAAGAATCAACATCCATTCTTCATAAAGACATATCAAAACATCCAATACAAAAGATAGAGACTACATTGTTTGCTTGAATCTTTCTTTTCTCCTTTTAAAGAAATCCATATAGTCTTTCGTGAAAAAAACAAAAATCTATTTGCCACTGTTTTTGATTGTTGTAACTTCATTGGGACTAACATTTGATGTGATAATTCCAAATGCTTACTCTCTTTCTTACAACGAACAAATCTCTAATAAGACAAACAACATGTGGCAATTAGGCAAGAATCTTGAGATAGGTGATTCTTACACCTACAAGATTTGTGATCCTGGTGCCATACTGAACTATTCGGCTGAAAGCTACCACTATTTTACAAAGAATTTAGAACATAATTCGAGTCTGTGCTATACTGTGACGCTGAATTTTGCCAATCTTATTTCATCTGATGAGAACCAGATTAACAGTGATATCTGGATAGTTCAGGCGACAATTGTCGATTATTTCTCAGGTGAAATCAGAAATTCCATCTTTCACATTGATGCTGATTCTTGGAATGTCAGATCAGCTGACACCATCCATCCTGATACTGCAAGATATGCAGATTCTATTCAAAATACTTTGTTTTCTCTCCACAAGTATACTGCACAAGAGTCAAAATTATTACAAGAGGAAATCAAGTGGGGCGAAGTTACTGAATACCATGATCTGATGCAAGACAATCCATACATGGCTATTCTAGATGATCAGTTAAAGTTTGAAGTCACAGAATTTGTACGCCTTTCCATTTTATCAATTGACAATCTAGGAACTCCACAAACAAGAAGTCTAGATGTATCAAGTGTCGGGTATGAGATTGATATTATTGATGTTACAGAAGATGAAGATAATGATGTAACAAACTCTTATCTTGTTAATTCGGATCTTTCATTTCCTGTAAAAGCAGTCTATTATAGTCCATCACACATTGTAGAGCCTTTCAAGGAATATGAGTTTCAGTTGATTTCATTTTTTGATATGAGCAATACTTTGGAAAGCAATTCGATTAATGCAGATGCTGCAGTAGGTAATGATGATGACACAACAGATGATGACCATGTCATTGTTGAATCTGGAACAATTGAATTAACCTTCCCAGATGTTGATAACGATATCGATGATACTGTTGAGAATATGGATGATACAGTAGACAATACAGAAGATCAAAACTATGATAATGATATCATAGAGACAGATGATACAATCCAAAACAATGATGATTCTATTGACAACGTAGAAGATCAAAATGATGATAACACAACGGATACAAAAGACACCAATGATGTAGTAACAGAAGACAGCAAACCAAAATCAAGTTCGATGACTCTGTTGGTTTTAATTATTGGAATTGCATTAGCAGTAGGAATCTTTGTCTATCTCAAAAAATTCAGAAAAAACAACTCTGCAAGCTTTGGAGTATTTGGAAAAAATGATGATGATAACTCTAAAACACAAATTCCAGAAAAGAAAATGATTCAATTTGATGAATCCATTACAATTGACATCCTAAGCAAGGATAGCGAAGTAATTTCATGACTAGAATTCCCCTTTTAAGCAAATCATTTATCATATCTTGAGAACATGACACAGGAAATAGAGTTAGTGGTGTTTGAGAATGTCTCTGTAATACACCAAAAGGCATTATCATTACCATTTGGCAAGGTCTCACTAAGACAGCTCCTGATGTTATCAGCAGGAATGATTGGGGCCGTAATTGCATATTCTGTTACAGGTGAGATATTGTATCCTGCAATTGTTTTTGGAATGTTTGTTGCATTGGGGATGGTTAGTACCAAGGTGTTGACACTAGATCAGATGATAAAAAGTATAATTTTATTTTTGATAAGGGGAACATCACTTTCAAAAAAACCACAGTACATGATAGATGAAAAAAAGAGAACAGCAAATACTGATAATGTTGGTAATGATAAACAATCAAACAAAGAGATTCCTGCAAAAAACAAAAATATCATACAGCAAGCAATATCTAATATAGAATTATTGTTTGGAAAGAAATCAACATATGAAGAGGATGAACAGATAGAAGAAGGAATAGATGATGATGACAATGACCTTCAAGAAGGGAAAAGATTTTCTGTTGATGTGAAACTAGAAGAAGATGAAGCTACAGTAATAACTCAACTACAAATCTCAAACATGCAAGACAACTACTATGACTATTCCAATGATATTTCAAATCAAAATATGTTAGATAAAATTATCAACATGATTGCAGGCAAGAAAAGTATCAACAGCAACCAAAACGAATTGATTCCAGAGATATTGACAGTTTATCTGAATGGGACAAAGATTGCAGCAACTGATTATATCGTAAACGAAAAAGACAACTCGATATCCATTCCATTAAATTATGATTCAAAATACTCTGTCAAGGTAAATGATGAAAACAACAGGGAGACTATGATTGCTGAATGATATTCATCATTCTTATTCAAAATTATAGCAATAGTGCTTAGATCCTACTGATTTGCATGAGTGCATTATTCCTGAATACTGTGTATCAATTTTGTAAGATGGAATGATATTTTGATCAAGAATTAAAATGATTTCAGAATTATTCCAAGAACAATTTAGAACAGTTGGTTCTGAAAATAATTGAAAAAGTAATATACAGATGCTCAAACTAGTCAACGTTTGATTCCTTCTCATGGTCTTATCCCGTCATCAGTAAATCGCAGATTATTGTTTGCAGGTGTCTTTCTTGCCTCACTTTCAGGAATTGTTCTGGAGATTGCGCTGACAAGAATATTTTCAGCAGCAATCTGGTATCATTTTGCATTTGTAGCCGTATCTGTTGCCCTGATAGGCTTGGGTGCATCTGGACTTGTGGTACATTATAGGTTAAAGAAGATCAAGGAAAACTGGGCAGGCGATCTTACCATTGCATCATCCATAGGCATTGCATTTGTTCTACCACTGTCACTGTTTGTAATGCACGTTTTGGCATCAGACATCACATATCTGTCATTGTTCATGCTTCTTTTTTCAGTTCCTTTTTTCTTTGTGGGAATTATAATATCTGCAGCATTTAGTGCATTCGGACACGTTGCAGGACGGCTGTATGCATCAGATCTGATTGGTGCGTCACTAGGCGCATTATCAGTGGTTGCATTACTTAGTGTTTTTGGAGGGGAAGGGACTCTCCTTTTGGTGGGTGTGATATCTGCAATATGTGCAGTTGTCTTTTCTGCTGCATCAAAAAATAAAAAAAAGATTTTGATTTCACTTGCAGTGATTGCATTTGCATCAATGCTACTAGTAGTAAATGAAACAAGTCAGACATTTTCCATTCCGACTGATTCTCGAGCTCAAAAGGATCTTCCTATTTTCCTTGGAGAAAATCCCGGTACAGAGATTGTCAAAACACAGTGGAACTCTTTTTCAAGAATTGATGTCGTTGAAGGACCTACAGGTGACTGCGATTCCAGTACGGTGGATCCGATATTTGGCCAACCACAATGCGCCAGTGAGGGCCTTGTCGCAAAAATCTTCATTGATGGAGGAGCCGGCACCAACATCATATCATGGGATGGTTCTGCAGACAGCAGGCAGGAACTGTCATCATGGATGCAATATCTGCCTTTTACTATGACTAATGATCCTAAAACACTCATTATCGGTTCAGGTGGGGGAAGAGACGTAATTGCAGCAGTGACCAGCGGCAATACTGATGTCACTTCTGTTGAAATAAACCCCATGATCTTTGATACCGTGAAAAGCTACGGCAACAAAGCAGGTAACTTGTATACGCATCCTTACGTTGATGCAAACGTAGACGAGGGAAGAAGTTTTGTTTCACGTTCAGTTGAAAAGTATGATATAATTTATATTCCGTTTGTTGACACATGGGCATCAGTATCGTCAGGTGGTCTTGGGGTTTCAGAAAATTTTCTATACACTGTTGAAGGATTTCAGGAATACTATGATCATCTGACAGACAAGGGAAAGATAGTCACAATAAGGTGGCTAATTGATGCCCCAAGATTTGTTTCCACGTTTGTCACCTTGTTGGAAAATAACGGAATCTCTCAAAGTGGTGCCTACAAGCACATCATAGTTGTAAGCTCCGAGTCTCTTGAAGAAGATCCAAGCGTGACAATGTCAGTTTTCTCCAAAGAGCCATTCACTGATGATGAAATTAAATTCTTTACAGACGCATTTTCAGATAAGGGTTACAAGCCTATGCTGATACCAGGACAGGTAATGGTTGAACCGTACTCTAAATTATTAAATGAAGAGATAAGCCTGGAGCAATTCTATGACCTATTTCCGACAAAGGTGCATCCGGTAACTGACGACAGTCCATACTTTCTTTCATTTGAAAAGCCATTTCCACCGATATTAGAGGATCTACTTTATCTGAGTCTCGGGATTGCGGGAATCTTTTTGATTGCGCCGTATGTCTGGCTAAAGAAAAGCAGGGATCCTGGCATTAAAAATAACAGCAAGGGCGTTGCGACAAAGAGTGTTGTTATTTATTTTGCTGCGTTAGGATTTGGATTCATATTAATTGAATTGGCCTTGTTGCAGAAATTCATTTTGTTTTTGGGTAATCCTACAATGACTTTTGCATTGTTGTTGTTTACCATACTGTTGTCAAGCGGTATAGGAAGTTTAGTAAGTGCAAAAATGATTAGACTGAATACAAAAAATCTAATTTTTGTAATATCTGGAATAATGGGTATAGGGCTGGTCTATGTACTGATGCTGCCTCCATTAATCTATGCTGCAATCTCCGAACCATTTGCGCTAAAGGCCATAATGAGTATTGGGCTTTTGTTCCCAATTGGATTTCTTATGGGAATTCCGCTGCCAACTGGAATGAGACTGTTAAAATCACATATTCCAACATTCATCCCTTGGATGTGGGCAATTAATGGTGGATTTTCAGTGCTAGGTGCGATTCTGACAGTAATACTAAGTATAATTTATGGGGGCTCTTATGCAATGCTTTTAGGAATTTCTGCTTATGTGATTGCACTGGTTGTCAGCCTAACTTGGAGGCATCAAACCATAGAACTTACCGCAGACAAATCATAATCAAGACGTTAGACAGTTATGCAAACAAATTTTCCTTCTCTTCCCCTTTTATGCAAACCATTATTCTCCTTTGAGAACTATGTTAAAGACTCGAAGCCAAGACTCAAAGGGCGACGAAGGGGGCATCGGCAAGTTTGTTGTCATGCTGATTGCCGGAATCTTTGCACTGATTATAGTCACTATAGTCGTGCCAAACGTTCTGGGTGTCAGCATCAACCACCTTTGTGTAGTTCCTGACTCTGTGTTTGCAGATACCACCACCTTGCACTGTGAGGTAGACGGTGATAGCGTGGCAACAGGTCCGCCAGCTGATGGCTCTGTATTTTTGCCTGAGAATGTAAGGACGATAGTTGCAGACCTTGTGAGTACCCTGCTTGTGGTAGTGGCAGTTGGTATGATTCTCGTTGGAGCCATAATGACTCTAAGATACAGAATTGTTGCTGGTGCAGTACCTGCAAGAAACACAGCAGTAATAGAGATAGCATAAGAAAATGGACAAAATTGACAGATTCAGAGAAAGGTTTGCAAAAGTCAAAGTCTGTCAAGGTTTATTTTTCTCATTGCTGTTCTCTCCTCTCTTTTTTTATTTTATTTTGGAAAGACCTGAAATTTCGCATGTTGTTGTAATTGGACTGTTTTGTTTTTGGATCCTATCTTTGCTGTTGGATATGAAAAGCACCTTATCAATAAAAGACAAGATAAAGAGACATGAGGCAAATCATGTTTTTAGAATTTTGTATACTAAACTGCATCCTATACATGTAGTAACAGTACAAATTGCAATTGAGGTTTCATTTGTGATGTTGCTTCCAACTATATCTACAATTAGAGAAGCAGGTTCACCATTTGAGATAGATTGGACTGGTTCCGCAATACTTGGAGGAATAGTTGGTGTGTTGCATGTTGTGGCATGGTTTCAAAACAAAGAGACAATCAAACATCTTTGATCAAAAGTATGTTTAGTCTATTCTTTGGCTTTCAGATATCTTCCAGCAGTGATCATATGTAAACAAGTCTGCTCCACCCAACCTGTCAATCCATTTTGGTACTGTTGCATCTGTGCATTGCTGTGTTATTTTATCAGCATATATCTGAAATATCAGCCAAGGATTCTCAAATCCGACCTCTTGTCCTATTGCCATAAAGTCAACTTGCTGATTTGCAGTGGATGCGTTATCTTGAATGTCTTGAAAATACTCTTGTTGGGTTTTAACATCCTCTGAAGTTCCCAAACGTGTCAAATGTCCACCAATGAATGTGTCAAAATCATATTCCAAGATTTTGTCATGTGCTGCAATAAATGCAGGTACGTCTTCAGCCATTGCTAAATCCTTGAATGGCACCCAGCCAGGAAAAACTACGTCAACTAACATCAGAACCTTTTGGTTTGGTGCATAAATGAAAATATTGCCCGGTTCATGCATTGGTCCATGATACTGTAATTCTAGTTTCTGGTTTCCAACTTCGAGTGTGTATTTGTCCTCAAATGTTGCTGTTGGAATGGGACGATTAGGATCGTTTCTTTGCTCTAATTGAGAGGCTGCTTCTGCATGTGCAATTATTGCTACATTCTCTGGATACAGACTTGCAGCACCTATGTGATCATTATGAGTATGACTATAAACTACATGTGTTATTTGTTCATCTGTAATTTCTGCAATTGCATTTAGTATGTTTTGGCCAATTGAAGGAGGTGCATCGACCACAATTACTCCTTCACCAGTTGTTAGAAACATTGCCTGGTATGCACCATCTGTAACCCAATACAGTCCGTCTTTGATTTCCTCTACAAGGTATCCTTTAGAAAAGTCAATTTGTGGACCCTTTGCATTCTCTGGAATAGGGGCAGATGACGTCATTTTTTCTGGATGAATTGTTTTGGCAGAATCATCATTTTGTTTGCATTCTCCGATGTGATCCAGTGCAGTTTCTGATGAATCTAACATACACATGTTTCCATATGTCTTTCTGTCAACTCCACAGACCGGTGTGTATTCTTCTGTACACGCAACATCTTCTTCCGGTTGTTGTGGCATTGGTACTATTTGCATGCATGGACCATCATGTGCAAATTCTGCTTGAGCTGCTTCCATATGACACATGTTTGAATATGTAATGTCATCTGTGCCACAAACTGGTGCATACTCTAACGTGCACATTTGGTCGACAGGTGGCAGTTGTGGTTCATTGTTATTATCATTAACATTATTTTCACTTTCCTCTTCTTTTACTGGATCGTTAGATTCTTTTGGAATTTCAGAACACAATCTGTCTCCACAAACCTTGTCCCTTGTGGAAGAGCCATATTCTCTCGTGGGTGTGCCTTTTGACTTTAATGCTTCTGCATCAGGTAAGATGTTTAATGGAGAAATTACTGCAGAACCAAGTAAAACACCAATAATCAAAATAGAGAAAATTTCATTTTTCACAAGTCTAGTATGAGAGGGTTGAATTTAAGATGTATTGTTTTAAAATGGAGTGGTTTCTCACATTAAGATCGAGATGAAAGATCAAACACGTTTTTATTTCAGAATGTTTGAATTATTCCATGGAAAAATCAGTTACACAACATCATTCCGATAATTCTCCAAATGATGATGACTTGTCACCTGAAGAGATTTCAGATATTAAAGAATTCTATTCTGATAAAACAAAACATAAGACATGTTCCTTAGAAGAGTTAATTAAAGAATTACACGAATAAAATCTCATTTGTGGGAATTTAAACGGACTAATAAATTCATAAAACAATACAAAAAGATAGGTTCTCAACGACAAAGTAGAGTAGACAATGCTCTAGCTGAATTGGCAAATTCTAAAGATCCAACAAAGCTTGGAATCTACAAAAGATCTATGCAGGTTTATTCATATGAATTGGGAAACCGTGACAGGATAATTTACAACTTTGATCCTAAACTAGGAATTGAGTTGATTAGAGTTTGTGATCACAAGAGTGCATACATGAAAGACTAGTCAAAACAAACCTTGCAATTACTGTTTTCACAAAAAACATAGATGCAGCCATCATCTTTGTAAAACATGAGAGTTGATACTCCTACTCTTCTTGGAGTTATCACTGTCTCAATTTTGTGTATCTTTGCTGTCAGTTTTACCTTTTTTGGGAATATCTTTTATGATTCTGTAGATTCGTTAACACCAGAATATGTACTAGAGGAAGAAGATACTGCAGATATCCTAACTGAGATAAACCAACAGGCAATCATTTACCAAAAGAATGTTGATTCTGAAAAATTACATGAACAAATGTCATTAATGCAACAAAAACAAAAGGATGTTGCAGCTAAAATTCTTGGAGTAAATGTAACAAACGTATACATTGATGAAGACTGGAATTTTCCCTTCAAAGATATATCTGAAATAGAATCAATAATACCAAATCAAGAAGAATCATCACTTCCAATATGCAACATTCCTGAAAACATTCCCACTCATCTAGAAATAATCAAAAACTCTGAAATGTTTTCCATGTTTTCAGAAAAATACTCTCAAAATAACATAGAGTTTGAGATATCTGATGAACGTAATCATAATTCGATTGTTCATTATTCCATACTTGCAATATCTGAAGATCAAAATCAGACTGCATCTTTGTTTTTCCATCTAGATTCTTGTACTGGGGAAATTAGCGTTCCATACAATCTGACTTGTCAAGACCAAAGTCAAGAAGAAAATGACAATCGTTTGCAGACTAGATTCATAGACGAGATTCAATCAAGTCTTGATAGTAAAGAGTTCTGTGTTATCAAACTGGAACCATGGCACCAAAAGATGCGTGAATATCATACAGAAATTGGAGAACAACTTGATCAACTTACCAAGAACTTTGAACCTAAAAATAATGAAGAAGACATTAGTCAGGAGGAAACATTCCGATTTCATTTGGAATTTCA
>Ga0224508_10001043_pt1 | contig 25317 bp, 21 predicted proteins | sample SF_Jan12_sed_USG_4_FD_170157 | JGI IMG/M metagenome (GOLD analysis project Ga0224508, IMG submission 170157) | Sediment microbial communities from San Francisco Bay, California, United States - SF_Jan12_sed_USGS_21 | ecosystem: Environmental > Aquatic > Marine > Sediment | place: USA... | reverse complement strand
CGTACCCCCGCCGTACCCCCGCCGTATCCCCAAGGATACACGGCCAAAGCCGGGCTTGACGGCTGCGTGGAGGGCCGATATAAGCCGCGTCGTTGCTATCGATTCCACGTGTTCGAATCAAGGATTGACTGACCCATGGCACACTCCAAAAGCGCCCGCAAACGGATCCGGCAAACCGAGCGCCGGACCATCATCAACCGCGCGCGCAAGAGCCGGATTCGGACCTATCTCCGCAAGGTCGAAGAAGCCATCACGTCCGGCGACAAAGCGGCCGCCGCCACCGCATTCAAGGCCGCGATGCCTGAAATGCACCGGGGCGTCAACAAAGGCGTGATGCACCGGAACACCGTCGCCCGCAGCTTGTCGCGACTGTCCGCACGCATCAAGGCATTGCAATAAAACGACTATTCCGCCGCCATGCTGGTCATGGCGGCGAGAGTTCCCGACCGGGACCGCGCCGCATGAGCGCGGTCTTTCTATTTTTGGTCCGCAACGGGCCGTTAACCACGTCGTTGTTCGCGTCCAAGATTGTCAACAAATTTATTTGCCAATTTCGCGAAAAGATCACCCTGAAATCCGTTGAACCGCGTTAGGGGCGTCGGTAAGTTGGCTGTCATTGGTTGCCAGGGAGAACTGTGCCAAGTACAGCCAAGCTGAACCGATTTGTCATACGGCGTTTTGCGCCACGGTAAAATCGCACGATAAGCGATCATTGTGAGCGAGTTCGGACGCGGCATGGCAGCGGTTTAAAATGTGGTATAGCGCCGATAGCTGCTCGGCGCGGGAAGGTGTGTTGCGTCGTCCGGCCGTGTGGCCGTGGCGGAGTTTGCCCGCCATGCCCCTTTGAGTGGCTCGGCATTGGTTTTCCCGATTGAGAGACGGCGGGAGACGGATGGGTTCTGCATCCGATTCCGGCACTAGGTTCGCGGATCGCACCATCATGCGTGTCCGTGGGGGGTGATGGTTTGCAGGGGAAGCCGGGCGACCGGTCTGTGACCGCAGTTATCGAGGGGGTATACGAGGCGATGAATGAATCGCTGTCGGTGCATTGGGCACGGATTCGGGGACGGTTACGCGCCGAGTATGGCGAAGCGGCGTTTCGCAGCTGGTTACGGCCGCTTACATTCTGCGACTATTCAGACGGTGTGGTGAGTCTTTCGGTTCCGACGCGCTTCATGCGCGACTGGATCGATTCGGAATATTCCGAGCGCCTGCTAAAGCTCTGGAATGCCGAGAACCCGGACGTTGCCCAAGTCAAAATCATCCTCGAGCAATCGCGCGACGCGGCCAGCGGCAATCGCCGCGCAACGTCGTCAAGCGCCGACGGCGCGGCCGGCGGCAACGCGAACGCGGCGGAAAATGTCGGCGCCCCGCTCGACGCGCGCCTGACCTTCGAAAATTTCATCGTCGGGAAACCCAACGAACTGGCGTTTGCCGCCGCCCGGCGGGTCGCCGAAGCGCATGCGGTGCCCTTCAACCCGTTATTTCTGTATGGCGGGGTCGGGCTTGGTAAAACCCATCTCATGCATGCCATCGCCTGGCATATCCGCGAGACGCGGCCCGATCGGCGGGTCATCTACCTGTCGGCCGAAAAGTTCATGTACCAGTTCATTCGCGCGCTGCGCTACAAGGACACGGTCGCGTTCAAGGAGCAGTTCCGGTCGGTCGACGTGCTGATGATCGACGACATCCAGTTCATCGCCGGCAAGGAAAGCACGCAGGACGAGTTTTTCCACACCTTCAACGCGCTGGTCGATCAAAATCACCAGATCGTCGTGTCCGCCGACAAATCGCCGAACGACCTGGACGGCATCGAAGAACGCATGAAATCCCGGCTCGGCTGGGGACTGGTCGCGGACATCCACCCCACCACCTACGAATTGCGATTGGGGATCCTGCAGGCCAAGGCGGAACAGCTCGATGTGGAAGTGCCGCAAAAAGTCATCGAATTCCTGGCCCATAAAATTGTCTCGAACGGCCGTGAACTCGAAGGCGCGCTGAACAAGCTGAAACATCATTCCTTGTTCGTCCATCAGCCGATCACGGTGGAGTTCGCGCAACAAGCGCTGCACGACGTTCTCCGGCCCAACGAACGGCGCGTCACCATCGAGGAAATCCAGAAACAGGTCGCCGCGCATTTCAAGATTCGTTTCTCGGAAATGCATTCGTCCCGGCGTGCCCGCGCGGTCGCCCGTCCCCGTCAGGTGGCGATGTATTTGGCCAAACAATTAACCACGCGCTCGCTGCCGGAAATCGGCCGACAGTTCGGCGGCCGCGATCACACCACCGTCATGCACGCCGTGCGTAAAATCGAAGAACTGCGCGCGGCCGACCTGAGTTTTGCAGAGGATGTGGAGCTGTTGCGCCGCATGCTCGAAGGCTGATCGGGCGGTACCCGGCGCACATTCCCGAGCCGCCGTAAGCGCGCGACAATTCGCGCCTTTAAATCAGTAGGTTGAGCCCCGCGTCCGCGGGCTGTATTTGGACCAAAAATGGTGCGATCCGGACAAGCGTGTGGTATATTAATCGTCCGCTAACGCATCGCTTTTCATGACATGTCAACGATGTCTAACGGACCGATTCATTCCGGTACCCGGGCGGTGGGATTCACCGTCGCCATACCTTCAACGAGACGCCACACAATATGAAACTCACCATTGAACGCGCTGCGCTCCTCCGATCGCTTAACCATGTTCAGAGCGTGGTCGAGCGGCGCAATACCATCCCGATCCTGTCCAATGTCCATCTGGAAGCAGCCGGCGGAAAGCTGGCGCTGACCGCGACGGACATGGATTTGGCGATCATCGAATCCGTCGACTGCGCCATCGAAACCGAAGGCGCGACTACGGCGCCGGCGCACACGTTGTACGACATCGTTCGCAAGCTGCCGGACGGCGCGCAGATCGAGGTCGATGCGACCGGTGAGGGCAATCAATTGCGTCTTCGCGCGGGCCGTTCCCGCTTTACGCTGCAAACGCTGCCGACCGGCGAGTTTCCGCAGATGGCGAGCGGAGACATGCCGCACGAATTCACTCTGCCCGCGTCGGAGTTGCGCCGGTTGATCGACCGCACGCGTTTCGCGATTTCGACCGAAGAAACGCGCTACTACCTCAACGGCATTTATTTTCACATGGCCGATGACGGCGACGGCGAAGTGCTGCGGGCCGTGGCGACCGACGGTCATCGCCTGGCGCGGGTCGAGATGCCGCTGCCCGATGGCGCGGCCGGCATGCCGGGCGTCATCGTGCCGCGCAAGACGGTCAGCGAACTGCACAAGATGATCGAAGAAAGCGACGAAGATGTGAACGTCGCACTTTCGGACGCGAAAATCCGCTTCGGCTTCGACGACGTTACGGTTACATCGAAATTGATCGACGGCACGTTTCCGGATTACGACCGGGTCATTCCCGTCGGTAACGACAAATCTCTCGCTGTCGATTGCCGGAACTTCGCCGCGGCGGTTGACCGGGTCGCAACGATCTCGACGGAAAAATCCCGCGCGGTGAAATTGAATGTCGCCGCCGATAACGTGACCCTGACTGCCTCCAGCCCCGAAAGCGGCACGGCGGTCGAAGAAATCGAGGTGGACTATAAGCAGGAGGCGATCGAGATCGGCTTCAACGCCCGCTATCTGCTCGATATCGCGAACCAGATCGAGGGGGAAAACGCCAATTTCGAACTGGCCGATGCGGCGTCACCGACCCTGATCCGCGACACCAACGACCCGACCGCCCTTTACGTGCTCATGCCGATGCGGGTCTAACCTCGGACGGGAGAACGCGCGATTCTGGCTGCTGCCGAACGACCGAGTCCAACCATGTCGGCGACCCTTTGGGTATCGCGGTTGAGGCTTACCAATTTCCGATGTTACGCCCAGGCGCGGATTGATCCCGTGCCGGGGCCTGTCGTGTTGACCGGGCCGAACGGTGCCGGCAAGACCAACCTGCTGGAAGCCCTATCCCTGCTCGCGCCCGGCCGCGGGCTGCGGCGGGCGCGCCTTGAAGACCTTGCGCGTCGCGGCGTTCCCGAGACACCGGCCGAACCGCAAGGCTGGGCGGTGGCGGCGACAATCGAGACGCCGGATGGCGCCGTCGACATCGGCACCGGACACAACCCGCAGGAGAGCCGCCGCCGCGCCGTGCGCGTCAACGATGCCGCGGCACGCAGCCAAACCGCGCTCGGCGATCATGTGAGTGCCGTCTGGCTCACGCCGCAAATGGACCGTTTGTTCATCGAAGGCGCCGCGGGACGGCGGCGCTTTCTCGACCGGCTGGTCTTTGGCATCGATCCAAAACACGCGGGCCGGATTTCCGCTTATGACCATGCGCTTCGGGAACGCGCCCGACTGCTGCAGGACGGTGTCGCCGACCGTGCCTGGCTGGATACGCTGGAACGGACATTGGCCGAGCGGGGGGTTGCCATCGCCGCCGCACGGCGTGAAATGACGGCCCGGCTGGCCGGCCTCTGCGAAGCGCCGCTGGGACCGTTTCCCGGCGCGCGCCTGGTGTTGACGGGAACCGTGGAAAGCTGGCTCGACGATGGTCCCGCGCTCGCCGCGGAGGACAAATTACAGCACGGTCTGCAAGAGAGCCGCGGCCGGGACGCGATTACCGGCGGCGCGGCCATCGGGCCGCACCGCAGCGATTTCACCATGCACCATCTCGGCAACGGCATGCCCGCCGATCAATGCTCGACCGGCGAGCAAAAAGCGTTGCTGATCGCGATCGTGCTCGCCAATGCGCGCCTGGAGACCGCCGAGCGGGATCGCGCGCCCCTGTTGCTGCTTGACGAGGTCGCCGCACACCTGGACGTCGAGCGCCGCGAGGCGCTGTTCGCGGAGCTCCTGAACCTGGGCGCGCAAGCCTGGCTCACCGGGACGGACAGCGCGATCTTCCAATCACTCGCCGGTACGGCGCAGTTTCTGGCCGTTTCCGATGGCGTCATTCGCGATGCAGAACACGACTCCGGCGCAACGCCGCCGCATGCCCGCTAACCCATGCCCCAACAGACCGAGTAAAAGCCGATGAGCGATACCGCCGCAAACCTGCCCGAGGAATACGGCGCCGATTCCATCAAGGTGCTGCGCGGCCTCGACGCCGTTCGCAAGCGTCCCGGCATGTATATCGGCGACACCGACGACGGATCGGGCCTGCATCACATGGTGTTCGAAGTGGTCGACAACGCGATCGACGAAGCGATGGGCGGCTACTGCGACCTCATCGAAGTCACGCTGAACGGCGACGGCTCCGTGACGGTGACCGACAATGGCCGCGGCATCCCGGTTGACGTGATCGAGGAAGAGGGCGTCTCCGCGGCCGAGGTCATCATGACCCAGCTGCATGCCGGCGGTAAATTCGACCAGAATTCCTACAAGGTCTCGGGCGGTCTGCACGGCGTCGGCGTATCCGTCGTCAATGCCTTGTCCTCGGTGCTTGAACTGACGATTTCGCGCGAAGGCAAGACCCATTTCATGCGGTTTCAGCACGGTGTGGCGGACGAACCGCTCGCGGCCACGGGCGACAGCGACGGCAAGACCGGCACCGTTGTCACCTTCACGCCATCGGACCTGACCTTCACCGGCACCGAGTTCGATTTCGCCACCCTGGAACACAGGCTGCGCGAGCTGGCGTTTTTGAATTCCGGAATTCACATCGTGCTGACCGACGCGCGGCTGCCCGAACCGAAGGTCGCCGACCTGCACTACGAAGGCGGCATCGAGGCCTTCGTCAAATATCTCGACCGGTCGAAATCCGCGCTGATCGATCCGCCCATCAACATACACGGCGATAAGGACGGCATCGTGGTGGATGTGTCGATGCAGTGGAACGACAGCTATCACGAATCGGTGCTGTGCTTCACCAACAACATTCCGCAGCGCGACGGCGGGACACATCTCGCCGCCTTCCGCGCCGCCCTGACGCGCCAGGTCAACAGTTATGCGACCAGCTCCGGCATTGCCCGGCGCGAAAAGGTATCGGTGACCGGCGACGATGCGCGCGAAGGGCTGACCTGTATCTTGTCGGTCAAGGTGCCGGATCCGAAGTTTTCAAGCCAGACCAAGGATAAGCTGGTCTCCTCCGAGGTCCGGCCGTCGGTCGAATCGATCGTCAACGAGAAGCTCAGCCAATGGTTCGAGGAAAACCCGAGCGAGGCGAAACGGATCGTCCAAAAGGTCTACGAGGCGGCGGCGGCACGCGAAGCGGCGCGCAAGGCGCGCGAATTGACCCGCCGCAAAGGGGCGCTCGACGTCGCGAACCTGCCGGGCAAACTGGCCGATTGCCAGTCGCGCGATCCCAGCGAATGCGAATTGTTCATTGTCGAGGGCGATTCGGCCGGCGGCTCCGCCAAACAGGCGCGCGAACGGCGGTTCCAGGCAATCCTGCCGCTGCGCGGCAAGATCCTCAACGTCGAACGTGCGCGTTTCGACAAGATGATCGGATCCGCCGAAATCGGCACACTGATCGCGGCGCTCGGCGCCGGCATCGGCAAGGAGGAATTCAACGCAGACAAGGTGCGCTATCACAAGATCATCATCATGACCGACGCCGACGTCGACGGCAGTCATATTCGCACGCTGCTGCTGACGCTGTTTTACCGGCAAATGCCCGAACTGATCGAACGCGGCTATCTGTATATTGCGCAGCCGCCGCTCTACCGGGTGAAACGGGGCAGCTCCGAAGTCTATTTGAAAGACGATCAGGCGCTTGAGAGCCATCTCCTGCGCGAAAGCCTCGACGACCTGACGCTGCGAATCGCCGAGGGCACACAAGTCGCCGGCGAAGATTTGTGGCAGGTCGTGGACGCGGCACGCAACGCGAAAAATCTTCTCGAATCGATGGCGCGGAAGGTCGGCAGCCACGCAGTGGTGGAACAAATCGCGATTGCCGGCGCGCTCAACACCGATATCCTCTCCGATGGAGAGAAAGCACGCGCCGCCGCGGAATATGTCGCCAAACGACTCGACAATCTTGCGGACCCGCTGGAACGGGGCTGGCAGGGCGAGGCCGACGAAGAAGGCGGGATGGCGTTTTCACGAACCCTGCGCGGCGTTACCCAACGCTTCGAAATCGATGGCGACCTGATTCGCAGCGCCGATGCGCGCCGGCTCGACGCCATGGCGCCCGATTTTCAGGAATATTACGGCCAGCTCCCGGCATTGATCGCCAAGGACGAAGAGTTCCGCGTCGCCGGACCGGTCGGCCTGATCGAACAGATTCTCGAGATCGGCCGCAAAGGATTGAGCGTCCAGCGCTACAAGGGCCTCGGCGAGATGAACCCGGACCAGCTTTGGGAAACCACGATGGACGTGGATGCGCGCGTACTGCACCAGGTGAAAATCAATCATGCCGATGACGCGGAAGAGGTGTTTTCGACGTTGATGGGCGACCTCGTTGAACCGCGGCGCGACTTTATCCAGTCCAATGCGCTGTCGGTCGAAAATCTGGACGTTTGACCTCCGAAAATCCAGCCTGAAATGACGATACCGGACGAAATTCGTAGGATAGGTCGGTTATGGGGCGAAGCAATCTGGGGCGTTTACGCGCCGTCCCGCGGGGCGCATTGCGTGGGAAGACATTGTGTTATGATGCATCCTGCGATATTGGTATGCGCGAATTTGGCGTTATTCTCTGGGGAAAGGGCGCGTTTTGGCGTTTGATAGAAAAAGCAGCTACAGCTACGAAGAGCTCATCAAGTGCGGCCACGGCTTATTGTTCGGTCCCGGCAATGCGCAGCTCCCTCTTCCCCCGATGCTCATGCTCGATCGGATTACCCACATTTCCGAGACCGGCGGCGAACACGGTCATGGGCAGATTGTGGCGGAATTCGACATCAAGCCCGATCTCTGGTTCTTCAAGTGCCACTTCGAAGGCGATCCGGTGATGCCCGGCGCGCTGGGATTGGATGCGATGTGGCAGCTGGTCGGGTTCTTCCTCGGCTGGCTGAACGGCATCGGCCGCGGTCGGGCGCTCGGCGTGGGTGAGGTGAAATTCAGCGGCCAGGTCTTGGAAACCGCAAAAAAAATCACCTATCAAATCAACGTGAAGCGCGTCATCATGCGAAAATTGGTGCTCGGAATCGCCGATGGCATCCTGAAATCCGACGACGAGATCATATATAACGTCAAGGACATGAGAGTCGGTCTGTTCACGTCCCAAGAAGGCGCCTAAGCAAGGCAAACAGTCTACGGAGTCACCATGCGTCGTGTTGCAGTCACCGGGCTGGGCATTGTTTCCAGCATCGGCAACAACAAAACCGACGTTCTGGACGCGTTGCGTGAGGGACGGTCGGGTATTGAGTATTGCGAGGAATATGCCGAACGCGGCTTGCGCAGCCATGTCCACGGCGCGGTCAAGATCGACATCGAATCGCATATCGACCGGAAAGTTCGCCGCTTCATGGGCGACGGCGCGGCCTATAACTACATCGCCATGCAGCAGGCGATTGACGATGCCGGGCTGAACGCGCAGGAGGTCTCGAACGAGCGGACCGGCTTGATCATGGGTTCGGGCGGCCCGTCCACCAGCAACATGCTGTGGTCATGGGACACGGCGCGCGAAAAAGGCGCGAAGCGAATCGGCCCGTACATGGTGCCCCGCACCATGTCGAGCACCAATTCCGCGGCCCTTGCCACGCCGTTCGGCATCAAGGGCGTAAACTATTCGATCAGCTCCGCCTGTTCGACGAGCGCCCATTGCATCGGCAACGCCGCCGAACTCATTCAATGGGGCAAACAGGACGTCATGTTCGCCGGCGGCGGCGAGGAACTGCATTGGACCATGACCGTGCTGTTCGATGCCATGCCGGCGCTCTCCTCCGGATACAATGAAACGCCGGAACGGGCCAGCCGGCCCTATGATGCAAACCGCGACGGATTCGTCATCGCCGGCGGCGGCGGTGTCGTGGTGCTTGAGGAATTGGAGCATGCCAAGGCCCGAGGCGCGAAGATCTATGCCGAAGTTATCGGCTACGGCGCGACCTCGGACGGCATCGATATGGTGCAACCATCCGGCGACGGCGCGGTGCGATGCATGAAACAGGCGCTCGACGGCCGCAACCTGCCGGTCGCCTATATCAACGTGCACGGCACGTCGACGCCGGTCGGCGACATCAAGGAATTGGAGTCGATTCGCGCGGTGTTCGGCGATCATATCCCGGCAATCAGCTCCACCAAATCCTTGACCGGCCATTCCCTCGGCGCGACCGGCGTGCATGAAACGATCTACTCGCTATTGATGATGGAAAATAACTTCATCGCCGCAAGCGCCAACATCGACGACCTGGATCCCGGCGCCGAAGGGTTCCCGATCGTTCGCGAAAGACAAGACAACGTGTCGCTCGATTGCGTGGTTTCGAACAGCTTCGGTTTCGGCGGCACCAATGCGACCCTGGTATTCCAGCGCTGCGAGCCATAAGCCGCGATGCGCCGCATAAATGAAGAAGGACAGGATGCACCCATCGATGGCCAGCTTTGCCGAACGGATAGGGCGGGGATGAGCCTCAAACCATTGATGGAAGGGCGCCGTGGTCTTGTTATGGGGGTCGCCAACGACCATTCGATTGCCTGGGGAATGGCGCAGTTTCTGCACAACCACGGCGCGGAGCTGTCTTTCACCTATCAGGGCGACGCCTTCGGCCGGCGCGCCATACCGCTCGCCGAATCGCTCGGTGCCGATTTGATCCTGCCCTGTGACGTGACCGAACAAGACAGCGTGGACCGCGTGTTTGACGCGATCGACAAAAGCTGGGGCAGGCTGGATTTCGTCATTCACGCCGTGGCGTTTTCCGACAAGGATGAGCTCAAGGGCCGCTACCTGGACACCACTCGGGACAACTTTCTGCAAACACTGGAAATCTCCTGTTATTCCTTCACCGCGGTGGCGCAGCGGGCCGCACCGTTGATGACCGAAGGAGGCAGCCTCGTCACTCTGACATATTCGGGTTCCGAACGGGTCATGCCCAATTACAACGTCATGGGCGTGGCCAAGGCGGCGCTGGAAGCGAGCGTTCGCTATCTGGCGGTCGATCTCGGTCAGCAGGGTATCCGCGTAAATGCCCTGTCCGCCGGCCCGATGCGCACATTGGCGGGCTCCGCCGTCGGCAGCGCGCGCATGGTCTATAAATGGCAGGGGGAGAATTCTCCGCTGCGCCGGAATGTCAGCCTCGAGGATATCGGCGGCGCGGGGCTATACCTCCTGTCCGACCTGTCGGCCGGCGTCACCGGCGAAGTGTTATACGTCGACAGCGGCTACAACGTCATCGGCATGCTGAACTTGTCCGAAAAGGACTAAAGCAAATCCCGAGTAAACCGAAACGGTTCGCGACGACGTATTTGCGTAAGTACAAAGAGATAGACCATTTCACTTGAGTTTATCTAAACAAGAAATGGTGTAGGCGGCGCCGGTGTTGCCGGGCGGTCCGCGCCCGTGAGCGCTTCCCCGAACGATCAATGAAAAAGGGCACCGGGGATCGCCGGTGCCCTTTCTTGACTGACCGAACCGCGATCCCTATTGGGCGGCGCGGCGCGGACGCCGCGGACGGCGCGCGCCGTCTCCATCGCCGTCCCGATCGCCGCGGTCGCCCCGCGGTTCGATCGCGATTTCCTCGCCGGTCTCCTGGTCGACCGCCCGCATGGACAGCTTGACCTTACCCCGGTCATCCACGCCGAGCACTTTCACCTTGACCATGTCGTCGACCTTGACGACATCCTCGACCGAGGGGACGCGCTCGTTCTTGAGCTCCGAGATATGGACCAGCCCGTCACGGCTGCCGAGGAAGTTCACGAAGGCCCCGAAATCGACGGTCTTGACGACCTTGCCGGTGTAAACGGTGCCAACTTCCGGTTCGGCGACAATGTCGTTGATCATCGCAATTGCGCGATCGCCGGCGATGGTATCGATTGCGGCGACCTTGATCGTGCCATCGTCTTCGATGTCGATCTTGGCGCCCGTGTCTTCGCAGATCTGGCGAATCACCTTACCGCCCGTGCCGATGACTTCCCGGATCTTATCGCGCGGTATTTTCAACGTCGTGATTCGCGGCGCGTGCTCGGAGACATCCTCGCGCGCACCGGTGATCGCCCGCTCCATCTCTTCGAGAATGTGCAGCCGCCCATCGCGCGCCTGTTGCAAGGCGACACGCATGATCTCTTCGGTGATGGACGTGATCTTGATGTCCATCTGCAACGCGGTGACGCCGTCCGTGGTGCCGGCGACCTTGAAGTCCATGTCACCGAGATGGTCCTCGTCGCCGAGGATGTCGGACAGCACCGCGAAGTCATCGCCTTCCTTGATCAGGCCCATGGCGATACCGGCGCAAGGCCGCTTGAGCGGCACGCCCGCATCCATCATCGACATGGAAGCGCCGCACACCGTCGCCATCGACGACGAGCCGTTCGATTCGGTGATCTCCGAGACGATCCGGATGGTATACGGAAAATCCTCCTTCGTGGGGATCAGGGGCCGCACCGCGCGCCAGCCGAGCTTGCCATGACCGATTTCACGGCGTCCCGGCGACCGCAGGAACGATGCCTCACCGACGGAATAGGGCGGGAAGTTGTAGTGCAGCATGAAGTTTTCCCGGTATTCGCCTTCCAGCGCATCGATGATCTGCTCATCCTGCCCGGTGCCGAGCGTGGTCACGACCAGGGCCTGGGTTTCGCCGCGGGTAAACAGCGCCGAGCCATGGCTGCGGTTGAGCACGCCGACCTCGCATTCGATCGGCCGTACGGTCTTGGTATCGCGGCCGTCGATGCGCTGACCGGTCTTGAGGATGTTGCCCCGGACGATGTCCTTCTCCAGCCCCTTGAGGAGGCCGGCCGCCAGTTCGACGTCGGCTTCTTCTTCCTTGAGCGTGGTCAGCGCCGCGGTCTTGGCCTCGGAGAGCGCCTCCACCCGCTCCTGCTTGACGGTTTTGGAATACGCGTCACGGAGGGATTTTTCGGCAAGCGCCGTAACCTGCTTCTTCAGGTCGTCCTCGCCTTCCGGCTCCGTCGGCAGGGCCCAAGGTTCCTTGGCGCACGCTTCGGCCAGGTCGATGATCATATCGATGACCGGCTGGAACTCGCGATGTCCGAAGGTGACCGCGCCCAGCATGGTGTCTTCGTCCAGTTCATCCGCCTGGGATTCGACCATCAGCACGCCCTCGCGCGTTCCGGCGAGAATGAGGTCGAGTGTGGTCGACTCCATATCGTCCATCGACGGATTCAGCACGAATTCACCATCGATATACCCGATGCGCGACGCGCCGATCGGGCCCAGGAACGGGATGCCGGAAATCGTCAGCGCGGCGGACGCACCGACCAGCGCGACCACATCGGGATCGTTCTCGAAATCATGGGTCAGAACCGTGCAGATGACCTGCGTTTCATTGCGGAACCCCTTGGGAAACAAGGGCCGGATCGGCCGGTCGATCAGCCGGGACGTCAGCGTTTCCTTTTCGCTCGGCCGTCCTTCGCGCTTGAAAAAGCCGCCTGGAATTTTTCCGGCAGCGAATGTCTTTTCCTGATAATTAACCGTCAGCGGGAAGAAATCGATTCCTGCCTTCGGTGTTTTTTGGGCAACCGCCGTGCACAAAACCTGTGTGCCGCCGTATGTCGCCAGAACCGCGCCGTCTGCCTGGCGCGCAATTTTTCCCGTTTCCAGGATGAGGGGCCGTCCGCCCCAGGAAATTTCTTTCCTCGTTATATTGAACATCTATCTTTCCTTCACATTCCTCTAACCTCGGACCGGTACAACACGTCATCCGATCCGGGTACGACACCGCGTGCCGGCACCATTGCCGCACGCCGGTGATGCCGGCCTCGGGACCCTTCCCAAGATACCGGCCGTTCAATCGATGCGCCCACCGCGGCGGTCCACGTCTTACGGACCGGTACCGGGATTGGGCGAACGATTTTCAACGACGCAGTCCGAGCGCTTTAATCAGCGATTCGTATTGCGGTTGGTCCTTCTTCTTCACGTAGTCCAGGAGCCGCCGGCGTTGTCCGACCATGACCAGCAGACCGCGCCGGGAGTGAAAATCCTTTTTGTGCGTCTGCATGTGTTCGGTCAGGTTCTTGATACGCTCCGTCAACACGGCAACCTGCACCGGCGCCGAGCCGGTATCGTTCGCACCAATGGCGAACTCTTTGATAAGTTCTTGTTTCCGTTCACCTGTAATCGACATCGATTACTCCTTGTTCATTAAAGGTTCAGCACCCGGAGGGGATGGACCTCACCGGCCGAATACCGTGTCAACGCGACCGGCTTTCCCTTGCCTGTCGCAAGCACCGTGTCACCATCGTTGAGCCCGGAAATCCGGTCGAGATCCATTTTCCGAAGCAGGGAAACCGCCTGTCCATTTCGCAGACGGCTTGCCTCCATGTCAGTCAAGGCCAGGGCCGGGATGTCGTCCAGCGCGGTCTCGACCGGCAGCAAGTGCTCCAAAACGGCCGCACTCTGCCCAAAAGAGCGCAGCACGTCCAGTGAAATCGCCTTGTCCTCGGTAAACGGGCCAACCCGTATCCGCCGAAGCGCGGCAATGTGTCCGACAGTACCCACCGCGCGCGCGATATCCCGCGCCAGCGACCGCATATAGGCGCCCGGTCCGCTCACCACCTCGAAGATCGCGTGGTCCGGATCCGGCATGTCCACCAGCTCGATGCGGTCAATCCGCACCTTCCGCGCGGCGAGGTGAACCTCCTCGCCGTCCCGCGCCCGGTCATAAGCCCGTTCGCCATCGACCTTGATCGCCGAATACGCCGGCGGAACCTGATCGATTTCCCCGGTGAACCGCGGCAGAACATCCGTAACGGCGGCCCGGTCGGGCCGCCCGGGAGCGGTCTCGATGACCTGGCCTTCCTCATCATCCGTATCGGTCGCCTCGCCCCAGCGGATGGTGAACCGGTATACTTTCGTGCTGTCGACGACGAAGCGCATGGTCTTGGTCGCCTCGCCAAGCGCGACCGGCAGGATTCCGGTGGCCAGCGGATCGAGCGTCCCACCGTGTCCCGCCTTGGCCGCTTCGGCAAGCCGCTTCACAACACTGACCGCGCCGGTCGAGGTTATGCCGGACGGTTTGTCGATTACGAACCAGCCATTTACCGGGTTCCCGCGCCGCTTACGTCTCGCCATTCCCGTCTCCATCGTCGGAATCGGTTGTCAGGTCACGGGCGACCGCGGGCGACCGCAGCAATCCGTCGACCCGGGCGGCCTCATCAAAAACCGAATCGTATTGGAAGGAAAGGCGGGGCGAAAATTTGAGCTGGATTTGCCGGGTGACCTGGCCACGCAGATACGCCGCGGCGCGACCCAGCGCATCCATGACCTCGGCGACCTCATCCCCGCCCAGCGGCATGACGAAGACCGTGGCGTTGCGCAGGTCCGGGCTGACCCGGACTTCCGATACGGTGATGACGCGGCCGCGCAAAGCCGGATCGCGCAAATCGTCCCGCGCCAGGACGCCTGCGAGGCAATGGCGAATTTCCTCGCCCACACGCAGCTGACGCAATGTGGGCGCCCGGCCTTTTGCGGCAGGCTTCATCCCGCGTTCTTCCGATCCGGTTTTCGCGACCCCATGGACCCGGGGCACGCCTTATGTATACCGGTCACAGGCTGCGCGCTATCTCTTCCACTTCGAAGCATTCGATGACATCGCCTTCCTTGATGTCGTCGTAATTCTCGAACGCCATTCCGCACTCATAGCCCGATTGAACGTCGCGGACATCGTCCTTGAACCGCTTCAGGGTTTTCAGCGAGCCTTCGTGAATGACCACATCGTCGCGCAGGAGCCTTACCTTCGCTCCCCGCTTGACCTCGCCCTCGGTCACCATACAGCCGGCGACCTTGCCGGCCTTGCTCATGCTGAAGACCTGTCTGATTTCCGCGTAGCCAATCTGGGATTCGCGCATTTCCGGCGCCAGAAGACCACTCAGCAGATTCTTCATATCGTCGATCACGTCATAAATGATCGAGTAGTAACGGATATCCACATTGTCGCGGCGGGCCATTTCACGCGCCTGCGGGTTGGCCCGCACGTTGAAGCCGATGATGATGCCGTTGGACGCCTTGGCCAGCACGACGTCGGATTCGGTGATGCCGCCCACGGCGTCGTGCAGAATTCGGGCATTCGCCTCTTCGTTGCCGAGCTTCGCCAGGGAGCCGACAATCGCCTCGACCGATCCCTGCACGTCGGCCTTCACAACGATTCCGAGTTGCGCCGCCTCGCCCGCCTTGATCTGGTCGAACATCTGTTCCAGCGTACCGCGGCCCTCGGCCGCCAGGGACACCCGTTGATTCAACCGGCGCCGGTATTCGGAGATTTCACGCGCGCGCGCTTCGTCTTCGACGACATTGAAATCGTCGCCCGCGGACGGCGTGCCCTGCAGGCCGAGCACCTCGACCGGCTGGGACGGTCCGGCTTCCTGAATCGTCTTGCCATGATCGTCGACCAGGGCGCGAACGCGCCCCCATTCCGATCCTGCGACAAAGATATCGCCGCGGCGCAGCGTTCCCTGCTGCACCAGGACGGTCGCGACCGAACCCCGGCCCTGCTCCATCTTCGCTTCGACCACCGCGCCCTGCGCCGGCTGGGTGGGACTCGCCTTGAGTTCCAGGATTTCCGCCTGCAACAGGATCGCTTCCATGAGCTTGTCGAGATTGGTCTTGGCGATCGCCGAAACTTCGACATCCAGCACATCGCCGCCGAGACCTTCCACGACGAGTTCGTGATTCAACAGCTCGTTGCGCACGCGTGTTGGGTCTGCGCCTTCGCGGTCCATCTTGTTGATCGCGATGATGATCGGAACGCCGGCGGCTTTCGCGTGATTGATCGCTTCCGAGGTTTGCGGCTGTACGCCGTCATCGGCGGCCACGACAAGCACCACGACATCGGTCACCTTGGCGCCGCGCGATCGCATGGCGGTAAACGCCTCATGTCCCGGCGTATCCAGGAATGTGACGTGCTGGCCATCCTGCAGCTCAACCTGATAGGCGCCGATATGCTGGGTAATGCCGCCCGCCTCGCCGGCGGCGACATCAGTCTGGCGCAGCGCATCGAGCAAGGACGTCTTGCCGTGATCCACATGTCCCATAATGGTGACGACCGGTGATCGCGGCTCCAGCGTCGACTCATCGATTGGCTCGCCGCCAATCCCGATTTCAACATCAGCCTCCGACACGCGCTTGCTCCTATGACCGAATTCGGTGGCGATTAGCTCCGCCGTATCACCGTCGATAGATTGGTTAGAGGTCGCCATTATGTCGTTTTTCATCAATGCCTTGATAACATCCGCGACCCGCGTCGCCATGCGGTTGGCCAGATCGGCGACAGTGATGCTATCCGGAATGACAATTTCGCGGACAATGGCGTGCGGTTCGTTGCGGCGCTGTTCCGCCAATTGGCGCTGGCGTTCGCGCTCACGCGCGCGGCGCATCGAGGCGAGGCTGCGAGCCCGCTCGCTGCCGCCGTCTTCCGCCTCGGTAAGCGCCTGGCTGATCGTCAGCTTCCCGGTATCACGGCGGCGTGGCGCATCGCGGTTGCGCGCCGGACGCTTGACTTCGGTCTTCGCCTTGCGGCTCGGACGCCGGGCGGTGGATTCCTCCTGCTCTTCGACTGCAGGCGCCGCATCGGCCGCCGGGCGGGCCCGTCGGGTCGCCTCTTCCTCCGCCTTGGCGCGGGTGCCGTCATCCGCCTTGCGGCGCGATTCCTCGTCGGCCCGCCGTAGTTCTTCGGCTTCCGCGCGCTTTCTCGCCGCCTCGGCCTCGGCGAGTTGCTGGCGCTCGGATTCGAGCTGGTTGATCCGCTGACGCTCGTCATCCGCCGATGCGGATTGAAGCGCTTCGACCCGTGCCTTGCGTTCCTGTTCGGTCAGGTTGCCGCCATCGTCGATCGAGGCCGGCATGTCCAATGTGGGCGCCTTGGCTGTGGGCACGACATGCATCTTGCCGCCGGCGTCACGCTCGAAGGTGCGCTTCTTACGCTTTTCCACCATGACCGACTTGGTCCGGCCATGGCTGAAACTTTGACGCACCTGACCGGTTTCAACGGTCTTATTCAGTTCGAGCCGACCCGGTCGGCTCAGCGTCAGTTTGTTGTCTTGCTCGTTCTTTTGCGTCATTACGCCCTCATTCGGCAATTTTCAGCCGGAAATTCGCAAGCCGCGCCGATTCGACCTGCACTTTTTTCGCCAACCGGCCCGCGGCCATCGCCGCATGGACCGCCTGTTCGCGCCCGAACGCCCGTCCCAGCTCGAACCTGTCGAGCGTATCGACAACGGGCAAACCTTCGCCGATCCAGCGAATCTTTTCCCGTCCGTCCTTCGCGCCATCCGCGGCAGCCAACAGCAGTCCGGCCTCGCCGCCCATAACGAAGCTGCGTACCTTGTCGTACCCCGCGATCGCGCCGCCGCCGCGCCGCGACAGGCCAATCAAGTCGATACAGCGCCGCAGCAACAACGCTTCGATGCGATCGGACAGATCCGGCGCCATCTCCACACGGGTCTTGGCCGCACGCCCAAAGAGCTTCTTGCTACACGCAAAATCGACCTGTTCGCGCGCGGCCGTCACCCAAATACCACGTCCCGGCAAGTCGCCCACCACATCCGGGACGATCTGCGCGTCCGGCCCGACGACAAACCGGATGAGCCCATCGACCTCGGCGACCGCGCCCGAGGCGATACAGCGCCTCTGCGTGGAAGCCGCGGGCGGCTCGGCATCAAGCTCAATTTCGGTTCCGGCGTGCAACATTCAACCCTTCCGGCAATCAACTTTCCTGCACCGCGGCCGCTTCGGCGTCTTGGTCTTCAGCTTCGGCCGCTGCCGCCGCCGCTTTCGCCGCTGCCTCCGCGAGTTCTTCCTCGGTAAACCATCCGGCGGCCACGCGCGCCTTCATGATCAGGTCGTTCGCATCTTCCGCCGCCATGCCGACATCCCGAAGAATGCCTTCCTGCGGATCAATAAGTTCATCGGCCGCCAAATCGGCGAAGTCTTCCAGGCTCTTGACGCCGCTTTCGGCCAAAGTCACCAGCATTTCGGGCGACACCGGCTCAAACGCGATCAGGTCGTCCTGGGCGCCGAACTCACGTCCCTTCTCAATGAGCCGTTCGTTTTCGGCTTCCAGGAAAGTCCGCGCCCGGCGCTGAAGCTCCTCGGCGATTTCTTGTTCGAAACCCTCGATGGTCGCCAGTTCTTCAATCGGAACGAAGGCGACTTCCTCGACACTGGTGAAGCCTTCCGTCACCAGAAGGTGGGCAATCACGTCTTCCACATCCAGGGCCGCGACAAAGGTTTCGCTGCGTGATTTGAATTCCGCCTGCCGCCGTTCCGATTCCTCCTGCTCGGTCAGGATATCGATTTCCCAACCGGTCAGCATCGAGGCGAGCCGGACGTTCTGGCCGCGCCGGCCGATCGCAAGGCTGAGTTGCTCGTCGGGAACCACGACTTCGATCTTGTGGGCATCCTCGTCGAGCACCACTTTGGCCACTTCCGCCGGCGCCAATGCATTGACGACGAAGGTCGCCGGGTCGGGCGACCAGGGGATGATGTCGATCTTCTCGCCCTGCAATTCCGCGACCACCGCCTGTACCCGGCTGCCGCGCATACCGACGCAGGCGCCCACGGGGTCGATGCTGGAATCACTGGAAATCACCGCTATTTTTGCCCGGCTGCCCGGGTCGCGCGCGACCGCCCGGATCTCAATGATGCCGTCATAGATTTCCGGCACTTCCTGACTGAACAATTTCGCCATGAATTGCGGATGCGAGCGCGACAGGAAGATTTGCGGGCCGCGCTGCTCGCGGCGTACGTCGTAGATATAGGCGCGAATTCGGTCATTGCGCCGGAAATTCTCCCGCGGCAGCAGCTCCTCGCGCCGCACCACCGCTTCGCCCCGGCCGAGATCGACCGTGACATTGCCGAACTCGACACGTTTTGCGATGCCGTTGACGATTTCGCCGACGCGATCCTTGAATTCCTCGTATTGCCGCTCGCGCTCGGCCTCGCGGACTTTTTGCACGATAACCTGCTTGGCCGTCTGGGCGGCGATGCGGCCAAAGTCGATCGGTGGCAAGGGGTCCACCAGGAATTCGCCGATTTGTGCGTCTGCCTTGAGCCGCTGCGCTTCCGGGAGGGTCAGCTGCGTCGCCTCGTTCTCGACCTCCGCGGACACTTCCATATAACGTGCCAAGCGGATTTCACCGCTCTTGCGGTCAATTTCCGCGCGAATATCGTTCTCGTGGCCGTATTTGGAACGCCCGGCCTTTTGTATCGCCTGTTCCATCGCCTCGAGTACCTGATCCCGATCGATCCCCTTTTCACGGGCGACCGTATCGGCGACCGTCAGAAGTTCGGTTCTCGGAAAAACCGAGGCGTCGGTGGTTTCCATCGTATCCATCAATTCGCTACCTCAATATTTAACCGCGGAGACCGGCTTGCCTGGCGCCATCACCCGCCGCCATTTCTCCCGCGGGACGGTTCCGACGCCGCCGCTTCGGCCATCGCAAGAAGCTCGTCGGTAATAATCAGTTTCGCCTTCGCGATCTCATCGACGGGCAGCGCGACGCTTTCCCCATCGGTTTCGAGCCGCACCAGCCCATCTTCGATACCCTGCAGCCGACCGCGGAACCGCCGCCGTCCATCGATCGTCGAGCGCAACTCGATCCGCGCGACATGTCCGGAAAATCTCTCGAAATCCCGCGGACGCGTCAGCGGCCGATCGATGCCCGGTGAACTCACCTCCAAGAGATAGGAACCGTCGATTGGGTCCTCCGCATCGAGAAGAGCCGAAACCATACGGCTGATTGCCGCACAATCTTCCACTGTCATCGCAGCATTGTCATGACGTTCAGCCATGACCTGCAATTGCCGTCTACGCCCTTCTCCCGACAGCTGAACCCGAACCAGGTCGTAGCCCATGCCCTCTAGAGCCGGCGCAATCATAGTATCAACCCGATCCGTAGGGTCCATTCGTCACCACCGGTCCGGATTTCGGCGACCCCGAACTAAAAAGGGCGGGCCACTGGCCCACCCAACACTATCAGTCAGGAAATCGACTGTATGGGTACACATACGATTATTTAAGCGCTTTCACCGCGCGCGACAAGGCCTTTCTGCGGTTTGCGGCTGCGCGGCGGCAGCGGGCGGAAGGTCATGATTCGGCCGATTCCGGCGCCATCCGGTCACGCCGCAGGAACCGCAGATAGACGCAATCCTCGCCGCGGTCCAGCGCCTTTTCTTCATACCGGGTTTGCGGCCAGTCGGCCGGCCGGTGCCGCCAGTCCGCCGGTCCCCGCGCGAGCCATCGAAACGATGAATGGCCGGTGCAATGCTGCAGGATCCAGCGGAGATATCCTTGGTGGTCGGTCGCCACCCGCAATTCGGCGTCCGGCGCCATTGCGCGGGCCAGGAGATCGAGTTGGGCCGGCGCGAGAAAGCGCCGCTGATGGTGTCGTTTTTTCGGCCAAGGGTCGGGAAATAGGACAAAAACCCGCTCCAGCGACGCCGCGGGCACCGATTCGACGAGGCCGCGCGCGTCATCCGGCAGAATTCGGATATTGTCGAGCGGCCGGCTGTCCGGCGCAGCGTCAATTTCCGCCAGCAGCCGGGCGACGCCGTTGATATACGGCTCGCAGCCGATGAATCCGACATCCGGGTGGGCCGCCGCCTGCGCCGCCAAGTGTTCGCCGCCGCCAAACCCGATTTCGAGCCAGACCGCGCGAACCGGCCGGCCGAAACAGTGCCGCAAGTCGGCGGGCAGGGTCCCCGGATCAAGTGAAATCCGCGGCAGCAGACGGTCCACGAGCGCCTGACGGCCGGGCCGCAGGCGTCGGCCACGCCGCCGGCCATGCAGAATTTGTTTACGCTCGTCGCCCATCGGTCGCGGCTCAAGGAGCCGGCCGGTAACGCCGCTTCAGGTCAGCGCCGCCGTGAGGGACTCCGCCAGATCCGTGCTTTCCCATGAAAACCCGCCATCCGCATCGGGCTCGCGGCCAAAATGTCCGTATGCCGCGGTGCGCGCATAAATCGGCCGACTGAGCGACAGCCGCTCGCGAATGCCGCGCGGACTAAGGTCGACAACCTCGTCGATCGCGCCGATCAGGCGGCAATCATCGTATTTTCCGGTGCCGTAGGTATCGACATACAGCGACAAAGGCTTCGAGACGCCGATGGCGTAGGCGATCTGAATGAGACAACGGTCGGCAAGGCCTGCGGCCACCACATTCTTGGCGACATAGCGCGCGCCATAGGCCGCCGAGCGATCGACCTTCGTCGGATCCTTGCCGGAAAACGCCCCGCCGCCATGGGGCGCCGCGCCGCCATAGGTGTCGACGATGATTTTTCGCCCGGTCAGACCGGCGTCGCTGTCCGGACCGCCAATTACGAACCGGCCGGTCGGGTTGACGTAAAACTCTTCCTCGTCGCACATCCAGCCATCGGGTAATACATCGAGCACGAACGGCCGCACCAACTCGCGCACTTCCGCCTGGTCGAGCGCTTCCTCATGCTGGGTGGACACGACGACGGAGCTGGCCCGCACCGGACGGCCGCCCTGATATTGCAGGGTAACCTGGCTCTTGGAGTCCGGACCGATGCCCGGCAGATTTCCCGCATGCCGGGCCTCCGCCATGCGGCGAAGGATCTCGTGGCTATATTGAATCGGCGCCGGCATCAAATCCGGCGTCTCGCGGCAGGCGTAGCCGAACATCAATCCTTGGTCGCCCGCGCCCTCATCCTTGTTGCCTCCCGCGTCCACGCCCTGGGCGATATCGGGCGACTGACTGTGCACATGACATTCCACCGCCATTTCGCGCCAGTGGAAGTTTTCCTGCTCGTAGCCGATCTCACGCACCGCTTTGCGGGCAAGCGCCTCCATCTTATCGGCATCGATTTCAGCCGGCCCCCGAACTTCGCCCGCCAGGACGACGCGATTGGTGGTCACCAGTGTCTCCACGCCGGTTCGCGCGTCCGGACCGCTTTGCAGGAAGACATCGACGATTTCGTCCGAAATACGGTCGCAAATCTTATCCGGATGTCCTTCGGAAACCGATTCGCTGGTAAACAGATAGTCGCCACTTCCCACAATATTCTCCCGATAAATACCCGATTCGACTCATACAGGACTCCGGCGGCGCTGTGGTTTTGTCACGGCGTAACACGCGGAATTCTGCACGCACGGCCGATTCAATAGGGGGGAACATGACGCCTGGCGGCCGCCCAGTAACCGGCGGCACTTGTGCCAAGCTTTCAAGTTTCCGTCAAGCGCTTTGCGCTGGTCGCGCTCTAGCAGTCCACGTTGACGTTGGCGAGCGCCTTGGCAAGGTCGAAGATCCGCCTGCGGACCATCGGGTCTTCGATCCGGTAATAGGCCCGCACCAATTCGAGCGTCTCGCGTTTCGCCATCGGGTCGGCCTCGAACTGCATTTGCGGTCTATCGGCCAAGCCGGCGGCGGCGGGCGCCGGGGTCTCCGACGACATTTCGTCGAAAAAGAACGACACCGGCACTTCAAGGACGCGCGACAGATCGAACAGCCGGCTCGCGCCGATCCGGTTCGCACCGCGCTCGTACTTCTGAACCTGCTGGAAAGTGAGCCCTAGGGCGTCCCCAAGCTTTTCCTGACTCAACCCGAGAAGCGTCCGGCGGAGCCGCACGCGACTGCCGACATGGACATCGACCGGGTTGGGTTTGCTCTGCCGAGCAGGCGTTCGCCGGGGTGGCGATTGATCAGACATCTAAAAATCAATTCCCCGTTTTTATAAATTATGAGTGATCGTGGGGTGTGTGTTAGATAGGCCAAATAATTGTCCGTGGTCAACGTCATAGAGGTTTATGTTAGTGTCGCTCGTTACAACCGGAATAAAGGCGATCGGCCAGCAAAAAAACAGCCGGCCGCCAAGGCCAGCATCAGGACAAGGAACGGCAGATCGCCAAAGCGGCCGTATCCGGTCGGACTCTTGACCGGCTTCGGCAAGCGTGAATCGAGCACGCCGGCGACATCCAGGGAAAGCGATCCGAGCACCCGTCCATAGGGATCGATGACCGCTGAGATTCCAGTATTCGCCGCGCGCACCACCGGCAGGCCTTCCTCCACCGCCCGCACGCGGGAAATCGCCAAATGCTGATGCGGCCCGGCCGTTTTGCCATACCAGGCGTCATTCGTCAGGTTGAGCAGCCAAGCGGGACGGTCCGCGGGATCGAGCACCGCGCCGGGAAAGATCACTTCATAGCAAATCAGCGGACTGACCGGCGGCAATCCGGGCAAATGGAGCGTCTTGGGCCCGGAGCCCGCCGAATAGTCGGTCATGCCATGGGCGATCTTGTCGACCGGCAGGAAATCGCGGAACGGCGCGTATTCGCCAAACGGCACAAGATGAAATTTATCGTATTGGGCCACCACCGTGCCCCGGTCATTGACCGCAAAAGCCGAATTCCAGATGCGCAACGGCCCGACGGCGCGGCGCGGCGCGCCGGTGATGAGCAGCCCGTCCGGCGGTATCGCCTGGGCGAGGGCGAAGCGCCGCGGTGCATCGTCGGCGAGAAAGAATGTCGCGGCGTTTTCCGGCCAGATGATATGGCTGATCCAATCGGGCCTGTTCTCGATGCTCAGTTCATGGTGGCGGAGGAGGTTGCGATTGCGAAGTTCCCGGCGCCATTTCTCGCGCTGCGGTATGCCCGCCTGTACCAGCCGGAGGCCGACCCCCTCCACCATTGCCGTTCCGGCCGCCGGCGCCCCGGAAAGCCGCATCTGCCCGCCGATCCATGGCCCGGCGACCACCATCAGCGACACGAGCGCGAGGCCGATCCGCGCCCGCCCCGGCATGTCGAGCGCCACGGCCAGAAGGCAGGCGGAAAGCAACGCGACGAGACTGACCCCGTAGATGCCGATCAACGCTGTGCTTTGCAGCAAGGCGTCCGATCCCGCCCAAGCGCTGCCGATCAAATTCCACGGAAAACCGGTCAACACATGGCCCCGCAACCATTCCAGCCCGCACCAGGCGAAGGTGAACAGCAACGCCCGCGAAAGCGGGTGGCGCGCGATCGACGCCACCAGCGTGGCACAGCCCGTGAAAATGGCGAGAAACGCCGGTAATCCAAGCGCCGCAAAGGGGATCAGCCAGGCGTGTTTGGACGAAAAGACCAGCATGGCGTTGCCGATCCAATACAGACTGACCGAGAAATACCCGAAGCCGAACCACCATCCGAGCCCGAATGCGGCCTTGCGGCTGGTCCGGCCGGCGAGCATCCACAGCAGGACGGGAATCGTCAGATAGAGGGCCGGCAGCATGGCCGCCGGCGGCAAGGCCAAGGTCGCGACAGCGCCGGCGAGAAAGCCCGCCGCACGGCCGCGCCAGCCGGCGAGAACGCCGAGGCGTGCCGCCAGGGATCGAACGAAAGCCGCCGGCCGCGCCGGCACCTCCGGCTCACCCATCCGCATCCGGGCGCGCCGGCAGATTGCATAGACGCAACCGCCGGATGCGCCGCGGGTCCGCGTCCACTACTTCAAATTCAATCCCGGATGCTTCATGACGCAACACCTCGCCGCGGATGGGCACGCGGCCGGCGATGCTGAACACCAAACCGCCCAGGGTCTCGATGTCGTCTTCGCGTTCCTCCGGCGTCAGGACGGTGCCGACCTGCGCCTCGAACTCCTCGATCGACACCCGCGCATCGGCGATGACCGTGCCGTCCCGCCGCGTCTCGAAGGCGGGGCGCTGCGTTTCGTCGTGCTCATCCTCGATCTCGCCGACTATTTGTTCGACGGCGTCTTCGATCGTCAGCAGACCGTCCACGCCACCGTATTCGTCGACCACCAGCGCCATATGGGTGCGCGACATGCGCATCTGAAGCAGCAGATCGAGTACGCGCATGCTCGGCGCGACGAACAGCACCGCGCGGACCAGCTTGGTCAACTGGACCGATTCGTTCCGCGCCGCCAAGGGCAGAACGTCCTTGATGTGGACCATTCCGATGACGTCGTCCAGCGTATCCCGGTACACCGGCACCCGCGAATGCGCCTCCTGCGCCATGATCGTGATGATTTCTTCCAGTGAGGTTTCGCGCTCCACCGCGACAATGTCGGCGCGCGGCACCATCACATCGTCCACGGTCAGATCGCCGAACGCGAGGATCTTGTGGAGCAGCTGCTTTTCCCGGAAATCAATCGGATGATCCCGTTCCTCGTGCTCTTCGATCAGCTCCTCGAATGTCTCCCGCAGGGTCGAGCCACCGTTCCGGCCGTTCCGCAGACCCTTGAACCAGCGTTTCAAGGCGCCCGGCTTCCGATCTTCCGTCCGGACTTCGGCGCCGGTAGATGGAGGTTCCATGGCAGTTTGTTCGTCGCTCATA
>Ga0224508_10001042_pt1 | contig 25340 bp, 23 predicted proteins | sample SF_Jan12_sed_USG_4_FD_170157 | JGI IMG/M metagenome (GOLD analysis project Ga0224508, IMG submission 170157) | Sediment microbial communities from San Francisco Bay, California, United States - SF_Jan12_sed_USGS_21 | ecosystem: Environmental > Aquatic > Marine > Sediment | place: USA... | reverse complement strand
TTGTTCTGAATACCAGCGATCGAACGTGACGCCAAATTCTGCAAGGTCATTTTCGATATCGTCGCGTATCGAATCCAGCGACTGCTGCCGGACGTGATCGAAGCCCGCTTCGCCAAGCAGCTGCCTGGCACGCGCTACCAGTGCCTCAATGTAAGCTTCCTTGTCGCCCTTGGGCGCGTCGGCCGGCAGCCCGTCCAGCACGTCGTCCTGGGTGACATGCCTGGTCGAATCCGTATCGATCTCCGCCGCGATGTCTCTGATGTAATCACCCCGGTAACCGCCGGTCGGGAATGGCACCTCAACGCCGTGTTGTTCCAACCAGCGCAGCCATACGCTGACGCCGAGAATATCCATCTGGCGTCCGGCGTCGTTGACGTAGTACTCGCGGTGCACCGGGTAACCGATCGCCTCGAGCAAATTTCCCACCGTCGCGCCGAAGGATCCAAGGCGGCCATGCCCGACGTGCAGCGGGCCGGTCGGATTGGCGGAGACGAATTCGAGCAGGATCTTCGGGTGCTCTTGCTTCGGCTTCGTGCCGTATGCGTCGCCCGTTTCCAGGATCGTCCGCAGTTCGGCGTGGAATGCCGCCGGACTGAGATAAAAGTTGATGAACCCGGGTCCGGCGATTTCAACTTTTTCGACAAGGTCGCCAGCGCCAAGCGCCGCAACCAGGCTGCCGGCGATATCGCGCGGGCTTTTTTTCATTGGCTTGGCAAGGCGCATGGCGACGTTGCTGGCGAAGTCACCGTGATCTGCGTCGCGCGTGCGCTCGACCGTTGCAGCCGCCGACAGGTCAGCCATCGCTGCAGCGAGTTCGGGCTGACCGGCGATAGCCTGTTCCAGTAGTTCTGCGACGATGTGTTTCATTGGGGACGAGCCGGGATTGCGAGGCGGCAATTCTAACCGGTTACGTCGACGGATGTGGACCGCTAATCGCGGCGATCAGAACAACTCGATCGGATCGACATCGATGGACCACCGGACCCTGCGGCCGATCCGGTGCTGCTCCAGGAGCGGTCGTAATGACGAAAGCAGCTGGTGCAGCGACTGGCGATGGCTGCTCTGTAACAACAGCTGTGCCCGATACCGGCCGGCCTTACGTGCCATCGGGGCGTCGACCGGGCCGAGCACGCGAAGAGAGCCGTCCGCCGAGTCTGTGACAGCGCGTTGCGCGAACTCCAGGAAGCCGATCGCGTCGGCGTGCTGGTGTGCCGCGGCGCGAATCAGCGCCAGTCGCGTAAACGGAGGCCAGCGCGTTACCTGCCGTTCGGCAAGTGCCTCGTCGGATATTCGCGGGTAGCCGCCTTCCATCAGCGTCTTCCAGAACGCGTGCTCGGGAAACGCCGTTTGTATCAACACTTCGCCCGCACGATGAACACGGCCGGCGCGGCCCGCGACCTGCACGATCGACTGTGCCAGACGCTCGCTGCTCCGAAAATCAGTGCCGAACAGCCCCTGGTCCGCGTTAACGATGCCGACCAGGGTCAGCTTCGGAAAGTGATGGCCTTTCGACAGCATCTGCGTGCCAACGAGAATGTCCGCCTGGCCACCCTTGGCCTGGTCCAGCACGTCATCCATCGCGCCCTTGCGCTGGGTGCTGTCGCTGTCGACGCGCGTGACAGTGCGGTTCGGAAAGCGCAGGCGCAGTGTGTCTTCGAGTCGTTCAGTACCTTCACCGAGTGGTTTCACCGTTGCACCGCACTCGTCGCATTCGCTGTTCAGCGGCCGGACGGCACCGCAGTGGTGGCAGCGCAGCTGTCTACTGCGGGCATGCACGGTCATGCGCGAATCGCAGCGCGTGCATTCGGCAATGTGTGCACAGTTGCCACAGATCAACGTTGGCGCGAAGCCACGGCGATTCAGAAAAATCAGCGCCTGCCCGCCAGCATCCAGGTGTCGTTTTATCGCTTCGGCCAGCGGTTCACTGATGCCGTCGGTGGCGGAGGCTCGGACGATGTCTATCAGGCGCAGTTCTGGTGGAGTCGCGCCGCCGGCGCGGGCCGGCAGCTGCATATGCTTGTAGTGGCCGTCCCGGCAGTGCTGCAGCATCTCGAGCGTCGGCGTCGCCGAACCCAATACGACCGGTATATCGAGTTGTTTTGCGCGTGCGATGGCCAGGTCGCGCGCCGAGTACCGCAGTCCTTCCTGCTGCTTGAACGAATGATCGTGTTCCTCGTCGACAATGATCAACCCCAGGTTTTTCGTCGGCGTGAAAATCGCCGAACGGGTACCGACGATGAGATGGGCTGCCCCGGAGCGTGCGGCGCGCCAGGCCGCGAGGCGCGCCACGTCGGAAAGCCCTGAATGCAAAACCGCCGGGTTAATACCGAGACGCTTTCTGAGGCGTGCCACGAGCTGCGGTGTGAGGCCGATTTCCGGCGCAAGCACCAGCACTTGCTTGCCTTCCCCGATGACGTCCTGCATGCGCGCCAGGTAGACCTCTGTCTTGCCGCTGCCAGTCACCCCTTCCAGCAAATAAGCGGCGAACCGTGGGCGATCACGAAGGGCGGTAAGCGCGAGTTCTTGATCCTCATTCAGCGTCGGGCCGTCGACCGGTGCCGACTCGAGGCGTTCGTCGAAGTCGGCGGCGCGGGCATCAAAACGCGTCAAATAGCCCTTTTCGAAAAGTGCTTTCGCCGCGCGCCGCCAGTGCGGCAGCTCTTCGGTGAGTCGCTCGGCCTCGCAGCCCTCGGCGCCGGAATCCACCAGCGATTCCAGCAGCTCGGCCTGTCTTGGCGCGCGCTTTGCCAGCGCCTCGATATCGGCAGCCTCTCCGACTTCGGTGACGGCAACCGTCTCGAGGGTCGGATGCAGCGGCCTGCCCTGGCGCAGCAGGGCTGGCAGAGCGGCCGCCACGACCTCGCCGATCGGGTGGTGATAATAGGAGCTGGTAAAGCGGATGAGCTCAAGATCGGCTGCGGACAGCAGCGGTGCGTCGTCAACGAGTTCCGCCACGGATCGCATTTTATTGGCAGGCAATTCAGAGGTTTGCGCGTGTTCGAGAACCATGCCGACTTGACGACGGCGGCCGAATGGCACCCAGACCCGGCAGCCTGGCAACGCCAACGGAGAGTCCGGCCCGGGCAGGTAGTCGAATTCACGCGACAAGGGCACGTTGATGGCGACTTTGAGTATGGGGCCCTTATTAATAGGAAAAACGCCTGAAAACTTTACATAATATAGCGAGTTGCCGCCCGGCCCTTGTCAACCGCCGCCCTGCCTCGCCCGTTAAACAAGGGAGACAAGTTAGTGGACCACGTGGTGGAGTCAAGAGCTATGGCCGTCGGCAGCGCGGTTTTTGCGGTATCGTGCACCGGCACCGCGACGACAGGGACGAAAGAACTGCAAAAAGAACAGCAACTGAACCGCTTTCTGGCAGAAGTGGAGCGGCGCGCGCTGCGTATCGCCGAAATTGGCGTGCGTGATCGCGAGGAGGCGCTGGATCTCGTGCAGGATGCGATGATCAAGCTCGCGCGCAATTACTCCGCGCGCAGCCAGGAGGAATGGACGCCGCTGTTCTACCGCATCCTGCAAAACGGTGTGCGCGACTGGCATCGCAAGCAGGTGGTTCGCAATCGGGTCATGACGTTCTTCGGCCGCAAGGCGCACGAGGACAATGATTACGATGCCGTCGCCGCGGCGCCGGATCCAGGCGGCCGCGCTCCGGACGAGGAGTTACAGAACGACGAGGCGATGCAAGGCCTGGAGACAGCGGTGCATAATTTGCCAGCCCGGCAGCGCGAGGCCTTCATGCTGCGCACATTCGAAGGTCTGGATGTCGCCGCCACGGCAATGGCGATGGGTTGCAGCCAGGGCAGCGTCAAAACGCATTACTCGCGTGCCGTGCATTCGTTGCGCGCCACGCTGGAAGAACACAGGCCCGACGACATGTTCGTCGCGGAGGTAAACCGATGAAAGTCACCGATGAAGAATTCAACGAGCGGGCGAGGGCGAACTTCGACGCATCCGTTGACGAACTCGACGCGGCAACGCTATCGCGACTGAACCGGGCGCGACACGCAGCGCTGGCGGAGTTACGGCAGCCGACACGACAATGGTCACGGTGGGTGCCGGCGGCGGGTGTTGCCGCCGTTGCACTGGTTGCCGTAGTGATCACGCAGAATCCGGTTGGCACGTACGAGCCGCCGCCGGCTACCGTTGCCGACATGGAAATACTGCTCGGCGAGGATAGCATCGAGATGTTTGAAGAACTCGAGTTTTACAGCTGGCTCGATGTCGCGGAATTGCAGGACGATGTCAGCTAGCCGCGCGATCGGCTCGCTGGTGTTTGGACTGGCATTGATCAACAGCGGCGCTGTGGTTGCCGCCGATGACGAGGAACCCGATATGGATTTCCTGGAGTACCTCGGAATGTGGGAAGAGACGGATGAAGAATGGCTGATTCTCGATGAGGTGACGTTAGCCGACAACGAAGAGCGGAGCGATCCCGCATCGAAAGTTGAAGAATCGCTGGAGAAAGAAGATGAAAGCTAAATCAATACTTGCACTGGTCGCGTTGCTGTTCTTCGGCATCGCAGCGGCGCAGGATGACGGTGTCAGCTGGGACAGACTTGACGAGGACCAGCGTGAGGTCTTGAGTCAGTTCGAGGACACCTGGGGCGAGCTCAAGCCCGAGCGGCAGATGCGACTGTCAAAGGGGGCTGAGCGCTGGGCACAGATGTCGCCGCGCGATCGTAAGCAGGCTCGCCAGCGCTTTAGTAACTGGCGCAAGCTGGACGCTGACCGCCGGGAGCTGATTCGTGAGCGCGCCGAAGTGTTCCGCAGCCTGTCGCCGGATGAAAAGCGACGTATTCGCGACAACTACCGGCGTTATCACCAGATGAATCGGGAGCGCCGCCAGCAGCTAAGGGACCGTTACAAGAGCATGACGCCTGAGCAGCGCAAGGTGCTCAGAGACCGAATTCAGCAGCGACCACGACCGCGATCGAAGGATTAGCGGGAATTGCAGAAAGACCTTCTTTAAAGGCCTCTTTTCAGAGGCCTTTTTTCTTTGTGCCTGATGGTGGCCTTCGTTACACTGCCGCAGTTCAAAGGGAGGCGCAGTATGAAAATCGGAGTGCCAAGAGAATTCCACGAGGGTGAACATCGTGTTGCAACGACACCGGATGTAGCCGCTCAGTTGATGAAGCTCGGTTACAGCGTTGCCGTCGAAACCGGTGCCGGCGAACGGGCCAGCTATTCTGACGCGGCCTACAGAGCGGCCGGTTGCGAGGTGATCGGATCGGGTAGCGATCTTTGGCGGCAGTCTGACATCATTCTCAAGGTACGCGCACCGGAGAGAGACGAAGCAGCCGGGCTACGCTCCGACCAGACGGTCGTCAGCTTCATTTGGCCCGGGCAAAACCCGGAACTGTTGCAACAGTTGGCCGGCAGCGGGGCTACGGTCATGGCGATGGACAGCGTGCCGCGCATCTCCCGAGCGCAGAAAATGGATGCATTGAGCTCGATGGCCAACATCGCCGGCTATCGCGCCGTTGTCGAGGCCGCTCAGCATTTCGGGCGCTTCTTCACCGGCCAGATCACGGCAGCAGGCAAAGTACCGCCTGCCAAGGTAATGGTCATTGGCGCCGGAGTCGCGGGACTTGCGGCCATCGGTGCCGCCAAGAGCATGGGCGCCATTGTTCGATCGTTCGATACGCGTCCCGAGGTCAAGGAACAGGTCGAGAGCATGGACGCCGAGTTCCTGATGCTGGATTTCGAAGACGACGAGGACGGCGCCGGCGAAGGCGGTTATGCCAAGGTGATGAGCGAGGAGTTCATCAAGGCCGAAATGGCGTTGTTTGCCGAGCAGGCGAAGGACGTCGACATCATTATTACGACGGCGCTGATTCCGGGCAAGCCGGCACCTCGCCTGATTACCGCCGATATGGTTCGCTCGATGAAGGACGGCAGCGTTATCGTCGACCTCGCCGCGGAACAGGGCGGCAACTGCGAACTCACGAAGCCCGATGAGGTGGTGAAGACCGACGGCGTTTCGATCATCGGCTATACCGATCTGCCGAGCCGCCTTGCTGCCCAGTCGAGCCAGCTTTATGCGACCAACCTGCGGCACCTGCTCACCGATATGACACCCGAGAAGGACGGCAACATCGTCGTCGATTTCGAGGACGAAGTTGTTCGTGGCGCGACGGTCTGCAGGGACGGTGAGACCACGTGGCCGCCACCGGCGCCGAAGCTCTCCGCAGCGCCGGCGGTCAAACAGGCGCCAGCGCCGGTTGCCGTACCAAAGGAAGAAAAGAGATCAGTCATGGGGCCGATTATCGGCATGATTGTGGGCGGCCTGGCGTTGCTCGGGCTTGGTGCCGTCGCGCCCGCCTCGTTCATGGCGCACTTTACCGTCTTTGTGCTGGCCTGTTTCGTCGGCTACATGGTGATCTGGAACGTTACGCCGGCATTGCATACGCCGCTGATGAGTGTCACCAACGCGATCTCCAGCATCATCATCATCGGCGCTCTGCTCCAGATCAGCTCGACAGAAAAGGTAATCATGTGGATCGCGGTGGCCACCGCCGCAGTCACCGCGGTCAACATCGCGGGCGGATTCGCCGTCACCCGCCGCATGCTCGAAATGTTCAGGAAGTGAGGCAATTATGATCAACGAAGGCATCGTAAACGTCTCATACATTATCGCGACGATCCTGTTCATCCTCGCGCTTGGTGGACTGTCCAACCAGGAGACGGCCCGCCGCGGTAACTGGTACGGCATCATCGGCATGGCGATCGCGCTGCTCGCGACGATATTCGGCGAGGTATCGGCGCAGTACGACAAGCTCATCGTTGCCCTGCTCGTTGGCGGCACAGTCGGCCTGATACTCGCTCGCCGCGTGCAGATGACGCAGATGCCCGAGCTTGTCGCTATCCTGCACAGCCTGGTCGGGCTCGCCGCCGTCGCGGTTGGTTTCGCAAATTTCATGGATCCGGGACGCCTGGCACATTACCTGGGTATCGAACTCACGATCCACGACATCGAGACCTACATCGGTGTGCTAATCGGCGCGGTCACGTTCTCGGGTTCAGTCATCGCCTTCGGCAAGCTGTCGGGCCGCATCAGCGGCAACCCGCTTCTCCTGCCGGCGCGGCACTGGCTGAACCTGCTGCTGCTGCTCGGTTCAATCTGGTACGGCTACGGGTTCGTCGTGCAATCGGCGGCGGGCGGCGGCCTGATGCCGCTCATCATCATGACCGTCCTGGCCCTGTTGTTCGGCATTCACATGGTGATGGCCATCGGCGGCGCCGATATGCCGGTGGTCGTATCGATGCTCAACAGTTATTCCGGCTGGGCGGCGTCGGCGACCGGCTTCATGCTGGGCAACGATCTGCTCATCGTGACCGGTGCGCTCGTCGGTTCCTCCGGCGCTATCCTGAGCTACATCATGTGTCGAGCGATGAATCGCAAGTTCCTGGCGGTGATTGCCGGGGGCTTTGGCACCAGCGGTGGCACCGCCGCCAAAGGTGGCGAGGTTCAGGGTGAGGTTCAGCCGATCGAGGCGCTGGAGACCGCCGAACTGCTGAGCAATGCGAAGGAAGTCATGATCATCCCTGGCTATGGCATGGCAGTTGCCCAGGCGCAGCATACGGTATTCGAAATCACACGGACCTTGAGAGAGAAAGGCGTCAACGTGCGCTTCGGCATTCACCCGGTTGCAGGGCGTATGCCCGGTCACATGAATGTGCTGCTCGCCGAGGCCAGGGTGCCCTATGACGTCGTCTTCGAGATGGACGAAGTCAACGACGATTTTCCGGATGTGGATGTCTCGGTTGTCATCGGCGCCAACGACATCGTCAATCCGTCGGCGTTGACCGATCCCGACAGCCCGATTGCGGGGATGCCCGTTCTCGAGTGCTGGAAGGGCAAGGTGTCGATCGTCTTGAAGCGCAGCATGGCGACCGGCTACGCGGGCGTGCAGAACCCGCTATTCTTCGAGGAAAACACGCGCATGCTGTTCGGTGACGCAAAGACGACGCTCGACGAGGTATTGAAGGACCTCTAGCGCCGCATCAATACTCCCTTGGCGATGCGCCTGAGTTTCGTCATAATCGAGCCATGCTCCCTGGCATTGCATCGGATTTATCGCAACAGGTCTTGAGGACCGACGTTGCCGGCATGCCGCTCGAGTGGATTGACTACCGCGAAGCGGCGCGTCTTTATCATTCGGAGCAGGTTGCCTATGACTGCGGCACACTTCTGTATTCGGTGTTCGGCGGGCACAGTGCGCTCGACGGTTGCCGCAGCCGCATCGACGTCAATTCTATTATCGCCACACACGGCACCAGCCAAAGCCTGTCGCGCAATCGCGATAACTACGTGCCGCCCCTGAATAACCGTACGTTGTTCAAGCGCGACGCCAACCTGTGCCTGTACTGTGGCATGCGTTACATGACGCGCGATCTGACACGCGACCACATCACGCCGGTATCGCGGGGAGGCGGCGATACCTGGAACAACGTGGCAACGGCATGCCGTCGCTGCAACAACTACAAAGGTGGTCGCACGCCGGAGCAAGCGGCCATGCAGCTAATCGCTGTGCCGTTTACGCCGAATTACGCGGAATACATTTATCTCAAGGGGCGACGCGTTCTGACTGACCAGATGCAGTACCTGCTGGCGCACATCCCGCGATCCAGCCCGCTGCATGCGCGATTGAGTGGCCATCTTGCGAACGGCGATGAGATTGTCGAAGTGCATTTTCATGATTGATGTAGAGGCTTGCCTCGCACCCCTACAGGCCTCAAGATGCAGTACCTGATCGACGCCAGCGTCTATGTATTCCGGGCCTACTATTCGATGCCCGATGACATGGTCGATGACAGCGGCAACCCGATTAACGCGCTGTATGGTTTCTGCCGGTTCATCGGTGATTTCATGGAGCAGGTGACACCCGAGTACGTTGCCATCCTGTTCGATGAGAGCCTGTCGAAGTCTTTTCGTACCGAAATCTATCCGGAGTACAAGGCGAATCGTGATCCTGCGCCTGAAGAACTGAAGCGGCAGTTTCAACAATGCCGGCGTTTTGTTCGGGCGCTGGGCGTCATGGAATGCGCGAGTCCTCGTTACGAGGCGGACGACCTGATCGGCACGCTGGTCACTCATGGGCGGAAACAGGGCCGCCCATCGACCATCGTCAGCCGCGACAAGGACCTGACGCAGTTGCTGGACAAAGATGACGTGTTCTGGGATTTTGCCGGCAAGGGCAAACTGCGCTACGAACAGATCGTCGATTCCTTTGGCGTGTGGCCGGAACAGATCGCCGATTTTCTCGCCCTCGCCGGCGATGCGGTTGACAACATCAAGGGGGTGCCGGGTGTTGGCAAAAAGACGGCGACGGTCCTGTTGCAGCATTTTGGCGGGCTGGATGAGATTTACGCGAACCTGGATCGCGTGCACGAGGTTAATGTTCGCGGCGCCAAGACGTTGGGGACCAAACTCGAGACGCATCGCGATGCTGCCATGCTGGCGCGGCAGCTGACGGGCATCGCCTGCGACGCACCGATCGATGACGCCGAGCTTGGTATGCAGCCTTCGGCGCCACGTCTCGGCGATATCAATGCGCTATTCGACGAAGCCGGCATCGGCATGGCGCTGCGTCGGCAGATGGAACGCGTCTCCGACATTTATCGGCACTAGCGGCGAGCCATCCTATGCCTGACTGGACAGCGATCAGGTCAGCACTAAACGATGCAGGCGTCGATGCCGGCAACGCAACGCCCCGACCGGTCAGTGGCGGCGACATCAGCTCCGCCTGGCGTCTCGACGCTCCCGATCAAAGCGTCTTCGTGAAGACTGGTCCGGCGAACTCCTACGAGATGTTTTCCGCCGAAGCCGAAGGACTTGCGGAGCTCGCGCAGGCAAACGCGGTTCGCGTTCCTGCGGTGCTGGCTTTCGGGGTGCATGCGGGGAGCGCTTTCGTCGCGCTCGAATGGTTGCAGCTCGATAACGCGGGCAGCACATGCGAACGATTACTCGGTCAGCAGCTCGCGGCCCTGCATCGCAATACGAAGCCCCGCTGCGGCTGGCACCGTGATAACACGATCGGGCTGACCCCGCAGCACAATCCCTGGAGCGACGACTGGGTCGAGTTCTACCGCGAGCACCGGCTCGGTTTCCAGCTCGAACTCGCAGCCAGCAACGGGTTCACTGGCGCGTTGCAAACAGAGGGCGCGCGTCTGCTCAAGCGCCTTGCGATTTTTTTTGAGAATTACAGCCCGGTAGAGTCGCTGCTGCACGGCGATCTCTGGGGCGGCAACTGGGCCTGCTCAGAGGGCCAGCCGGTAATTTTTGATCCTGCCGTGTATTATGGCGATCGCGAAACCGATCTGGCAATGACGCGCTTGTTCGGCGGTTTCGGCAAGGTCTTCTACGAAGCCTACGAGTCCAGTTGGCCGATGCAGCCCGGTTACCGCGAACGGATGGATTTGTACCAGCTCTACCACGTGCTGAATCACCTCAACCTGTTCGGCAGCGGCTACCTGGGCCGCGCGATGGCGCTGATCGGGGGTCTACGCTGAATAGCGGCGTCGGGCGCGCTAACGAAACAGTTTCCTGTAGACAAAGCGAAGCAAGAGAAACAACAGCGCAACCAAACCTGCGACGCTGTTGACTGGCGCCAGCAGGTCTGCAACGAATCGGTCGTCGATTTCGACCAGCGACGCCGGCAGAACTCCCAGAAGAAGGCCGGTCGCGTGGATAATGGGGCCGGAGATCCACCAGGCGAACACGACAAACAGCAGCGCAATACCGAGCCACCCGGCGGAGGTTTTTCGGCGTACACGATCGACCTGTTGCATGACCTGATCGGTGAATGCCTCGCCTTTGTTGATTGCTCCGGCCCTGGCAAACAGCGCCTGCAAGCGGGGATCCTGATCCTGTGTCATGAGCCATTCACCTCCGAAGCGTCCTCGATATAGGCGGACAGGAGTTCCTGCAGGCGCGCCGTTCCACGGCGCACGTGCGACTTTACGGTGCCGAGCGGCAGGCCGGTAACAGCCGCGATTTCCACGTGTGTCATGCCGTCGTGATACGACAGTACGACACACAAGCGAACCGGGTCTGACAATTGCCGCAGCGCCTGGTCGAGATCCAGCGCAATACCGCCATCGGCGGGTTCTCGTGGTTTTTCGGTTTCATCATGATCGCTGGCGTTGTGCAGTGGATCGCGTTTGCGCGCATGTTCGAGCCAGGTATTGATGGCGATGCGTTTTAGCCAACCCTGAAAGCGACTCGGTCGCTGCAAATGCGCTATTTGCTGCCAGGATTTCATGAATACCTGCTGCGCAAGATCCTCCGCCAGAGTATTGTCACCACAGCAGCGGCGCATCAGGTTGCGAATCCAAAGCTGGTGGCGGCGAACGAGGTGAGCGAATGCGCTGCGATCACCGGTGCGTGCGAGGCCAACGAGTAGCGCATCGGGAGCTGCCGAAATTTGATCGGGTTTCGAAACCAAGGCCGCCTTCTTTGTACGAAGGTCACCGCAATGTCGCGTGATCCGTGGGCGCGGTGTCGTGATATGCGCGCTCGGCGATTCTCGACGCCACCAGCAGGCCAATTCCTACAAATGCCACTAATGCGGCTGCCCCGTAAATAGGCATTAGCCACGACGGGGAAAGCTGCCCGACAAACCAGCCAAGCACGGCCAGGCCGGGGGCCGTGCACAACACGATCCAGGCTGCGACCTTCAGGCCGATGTCCACGCGATCGCTGCCCAATACCTTGTCGACGATTGCCTCGTCAATGGGCTGGCCACTGTCCATCATGTGCTGCAGTGTGGCGTACTGCGCCTGACGTTCGCGCAGTCCGTACCAGATACCCCCTACGACGACGGCCGCAAGAAATCCCCAGAATGCCATTGCTCCCAGACCTGCACCCAAACCTTCCATATCCTCCACCTCTGTTATGAATGCCCTCTACCTGTGGAGATGCAATCACGGCGGCTATGGATGCACCGGGGCGAAAATTTATCGGGAGTCAGTCCGGTGTCGGCAACTGGTCAAATCGGCCGGTTTCGTCGACCTCGTAGGATTCGCCGAGAAAGTCCTCGTCGAACACGAACAGCGACGTGCCCTCCGGAGCCTGGATGGCGACAAACGCGCCCTCGAAACCCGGGAACTTCTGGTAGGTGATACCGAGCTGTCGCAGATGCGCCTTCAGGCCTTTGCGGTCCGGGCACTTGAAGCACAGCGATGGCGTGTTGAGCGCAATGCTCTCCGAAAGACCGAGCGACACGCCGTCGGCGTCGAAGCGCATGTGCATCGTCGGTTCCTCGCGCATGTCAAGCAGTGCGGGCGCTATCGGGGCCCAGAAGCGCGCCGCCTGTAACGCCTCGCGAACGGGCAGTGCCAGTTCGAAGAAACTGCCGAGAACGGAGTTTTGGTCCACGTCTTCACTTGCGTTAAAGGTACGCGCCTCGAGCATCGTAATCATGTGCCCGTCACGATCTGCGAAACCCAGTTCGTTGAATACTTCGTCGCTTAGTTGCATGACCGTGAAGTCAAAACCATGGTCAGCCATCGAGATTGCGTGTTTCGCAAGATCGGGCTGGACGAAAGCAATGGCCGGCGAGTCGAACTCGCGGCTGTGCAAACCGACGTTTATCTCGCCGTCACTGATGACGGCGTACTTGTGGGTCCAGACGTCATTGATCTCAAGTTCGACAAAGCCGAGCGATTTGTAAAAGTTCAGGGACTCGAGGATATCGGGCGTGTGCACTGAGAGCTCCAGAAAACGCCCGATCGTGTTCATCGATCCGATCCCATGGCCACGGCGCGACTGGTGGTCGCCGGCTCATCGCGAAACTCGACGGGCCAACCGCCGAGATGCTGTTGCACGAGATCGGTGAGGAAACTGACGTGATAATCGCGATCATTAAGGGCAGGGATATAGCGCAGCGACTCACCGCCCGACTCAAGAAACAGCTCGGCATTTTGCATCGCAATTTCCTCAAGCGTTTCGAGGCAGTCGGCCGAAAAGCCGGGGCATATGACGTCCAGGCGTCCAATACCCTGTTTGCCGAGCTGCTCAACCGTTTGATCAGTATACGGCGTCAGCCACTCTTCGCGACCGACGCGTGACTGAAATGATAGCACCCATTCATCATCGCCAAGCCCCAGCGCCTCTACCACCAATCGCGCCGTCTTGCGGCACTGGCAATGATACGGATCTCCACTGAGCAAGGTCTTGTGTGGCACGCCATGAAAGGAGAACATCAGTTTGGTGCCGCGACCGTGCTCTCGCCAGTACTCACGAATGCTGGTGACGAGCGCATCAATGTAGCCGGGCTCGTCGTGGTACTGGTTGATGAAGCGCAGCTCCGGCACCCAACGCAGGACGCTCATCTTGCGCGCGACAGCGTCGATGACCGAAGCCGTTGTCGTGCCCGAATATTGCGGGTACAGCGGCAGCACCAACAGGCGACGGGCCCCCGCTGCCAGCAGCCGGTCAACGGCGTCGCTAATCGATGGATCGCCGTAACTCATGGCAAGCTCGACGCAAGCGGTGCCAGGCATTCGCGTATCGAGGTGCCGCTGCATACTGGCGGCAACACCCTGCGAGTAAATCATCAGCGGTGAGCCATCGTCGGTCCAGATCTTGCGGTAGGCTGCGGCGGATCGCGAAGGCCGTATGCGCAAGATGATGCCGTTCAATATCAGCCACCACAGCCAGCGCGGATATTCGACGACACGCGGATCGGACAGAAACTGCTTGAGGAAACGGCGGACCGATGACGCCGTCGGCTCGGTCGGTGTGCCGAGATTAACCAGCAATATGCCAACACGCTCAGCGCGACCGTGCTCGAATTCAGGCGTTGTCTGGTAGGTTGGCATAGGCACGGCTGGCGCTGAATGACGCTCCCAACATTACTTTAAAGGCCCGCCGTATGCTAGCCGAACCCGCTATAATCCCTTGTCTTGATTGAGAATTGTCCTGCGAGCACGCCATGAAAATATTTCCCGATCCATCTCGACCGGAACTGACTCGAACCACTCTTGCTCGCGACATTATCGTTTTGCAGGCGAAACTGCTGGTTGATGGTCTGCGAGATCTTATCCTGGTGCCGGCCTCGTTGATCGCCGGCATCATCAGTCTGCTGTCGTTCAGCGACGGCCAGCCGGGCACGGAGTTTTATAGCCTGTTGCAGACCGGCAAGCAGAGCGAGCGCTGGATCAACCTTTTCGGCGCGCTCCGAAACGCGCCGCCCGATCTGGAAGGTATCAAAGGATTTCCCGATGCGGACATGGATGAAATCGTCGGCCGCCTCGAGAGCTACGTGGTCGAAGAACACAAGCGCGGCGGGATGACGGCGCAGGCCAAAGAGCGTCTGGACAAGGCCGTTACCACAATCAAGCGGCGCGGACGCCGTTCCAACGGCTAAAGTTCTCTGGAGCGACTACCGCTCGACGTCACGCCCGGACAGCAGGTCGTCGAGATGCGGTGGCGGATGATCCGGGCCCATACGACCGTCTTTCAAGCGTCCGATGTACTCTTTGTACGCGCGCATCGCCTGATAACCGAAGAACCAGCAAATGGGGATGTTTGCAAACAACATCACGCCCGTGCCGATGCCAGTGACGTTGTCGAGATCGGTATCGGTCTGCACAAAACCCAGTGTCGCGACAATGATCAGCAGGCAGTAAACGACCTTGTAGCCCAGCACGGATTTCTCCCCGGCGAGAAACACCATGCCCTGCTCGCCGTAGTAACTCCATGAGATCATCGTTGAGATCGCAAACAGCCAAGCCGCGATCGATACAAGCCATTTGCCCAGACCGGGCTTCACGCTGTCGAATGCTTTCGCGGTTAACGTCGCGCCGATGTAGCTGCGATACAGGCCGCCGCCAACGATAACGGGTTCCGTTGGCCCGCCGAACACTTCCCACGTCGTGCTGTAACTACTGCCCTTGCTGCTCACCGTGCCTTCAATACGATGCAGCTTGAGGCCGGTGGTCTCGTTATCATGTGCCTCAACGACAATCACCGTCTTGTCACCATCGACCCAGTCGTAACCCGGTAATGGTGTTGCCGCAAACTGCCAGCCGGTAGCTGTCTGCGTGACGGCGGGCACCGGATCGAGCGTGACGTCCGGCGCGCGGTTCCAGATGCCCGTCGACAGAATGATAAGTGCCGTGAACGTACAAACAACGATAGTGTCGATAAACGGCTCCAGGCCGGCAACCACGCCTTCACGTACAGGCTCGTCGGTTTTGGCGGCCGAGTGCGCGATCGGCGAAGAGCCTTGTCCCGCTTCGTTGGAAAAAGCGGCGCGTTTCAGCCCAAAGAGGAACGCGGAAGCGGCGGTGCCGCCGATGAATGCGCCGCCGGCTTCAGTCGGCAAAAAAGCGGACTTGACGATCAGCGCGAACATTGCAGGGATGTCGCCGATGTGGACCGCGAGGACATAAGTACCGGCGATCAGGTAGAGTGCGACCATCAGCGGCACCAACGCGCCAGCGACTTTGCCAATGCGTTTGATGCCGCCGATGATGACGGCGCCGACCAGCACGGCAAGCACGATTCCTGTGACCCAGCTCGGTACCGAGAAATACTCTTCGGTCAGCTCGCCTACGTTCCAGGCCTGGAACATGTTGCCGCCGGTCGCCGTCGATACCAGAAGTGTCAGGCAGAAGATAACGCCGATGGTGCGGCCGAGCCCGCCCAAGCCTTTTCGTTCCAGCGCTTTGGCGGCGACCCACATCGGGCCACCGTGTGGGTTATCGGGATCGTCCGTGTTGCGGTACAACATCGACAGCGTCACTTCGGTGAGTTTGATCGACATACCGAGAAAACCAATGATCCACATCCAGAAGACGGCGCCGGGCCCGCCGAGCGCGATCGCCAGCGCGACGCCACCGATATTGCCGAGGCCAACGGTCGCAGAGAGCGCCGCCGACAGCGCCTGGAAGTGGTTAATCGCACCCGGGTCGTTGGGGTCGTCGTAAACGCCACGGATGACTCGCGGCCCATGCGTCAGGGCGCGGTACTGGCCGAAGCCGCTCCAGATCGTGAAGAGTATGCCCGTACCGACAATTGCATACAGCACGTATTCATGCCAGAGAATGCCGTTCAGCGTGGCAAGAAACGCACTGAATTCGCCCATCAGGTCTCCCAACAATCAGTTTATGCGGCTTCCATGATAGCCGAAACGCCCATGCCGCCGGCCGTACATACGGAAATGAGCCCGCGACCGCTGCCTTTTTCGTGCAACAGCTTGGCAAGTGTCGCCACGATTCGGGCACCGGTAGCACCGAACGGGTGGCCAATTGCGACGCTGCCGCCCTTGATATTCATACGAGACCGGTCGATGGAGCCAAGTGGCGCGTCGCGCCCGAGTCGCTCCCGGCAGAATAGCCCAGACTCCCAGGCCTTGAGCGTCGCCAGCGTCTGCGCCGCGAATGCTTCATGAATCTCGTAGAAGTCGAACTCCTGTAGTGAGAGATTGGCCTGCCTGAGCATATCGGAGACCGCGTAAGCGGGCGCCATCAACAGCCCTTCCTCGTCGATGAAGTTGACGGCGGCAACCCTGGTGAACGTCAGGTAGGCCATGACCGGAAGGTTGTGCTGACGCGCCCAGTCCTCCGATGCGAGCAGCACGGCCGCCGCGCCGTCGGTCAGCGGCGTACTGTTGCCGGCCGTCATCGTGCCGGCCCCGCTGCGGTCGAAAGTCGGCTTAAGCCTGGCGAGTGATTCCGCAGTTGAGTCCGGCCGCACGTTGTTATCGCGCTCAATACCTTTATAAGGCGTGATCAGGTCCTTGTACCAGCCCGATTCATGGGCGGCGGCGGCGTTCAGGTGGCTGCTCAGTGCCAGCTCGTCCTGTGCCTCACGTGTCAACTCCCACTCCCTGGCCATCAACTCGCAGCTTTCTCCCATCGACAGACCGGTGCGCGGTTCCAGTACTCCGGGAAGCACCGGCTTGAAATGGCGCGGACGAAAGCGAAATATTCCCTTGATGCGATCGAGCGCCGAGCGAGACGCATGAATGTCGAGAAGTATTCGACGGTAGTCATCCGGATAAACGATAGGCGCGTCACTGATGGTGTCGGTACCACCGGCGATTCCTGCTTCGATCTGACCCAGGGCGACCTTGTTGGCGATCATTACCGCGGATTCAAGGCTCGTGCCGCAAGCCCGCTGCAAATCGACGCCCGGTGTCTGCAGCGACAGGCCGGAGTCGATGACGCTTTCACGTGCCAGGTTGAAATCTTTCGAATGCTTGATGACGGCGCCCAACGCGACGTCTCCCAGTGTCTGCCCCTTGAGATCGAACTTGTCGACGAGTCCGCGCAGCGCCGCGGTCATCAGGTCCTGGTTCGATAAGTGACGGTACGCTCCGTGCGAGCGGCAAAAGGGAATTCTCGATCCGCCGATAACGGCTACCCGTTCGGCTCGTTGATCATGCAGCATGTTGTTCTCCGGTCAAAAAGCAAACTTGAAAGTGCGTCGCAACTTTACACGAAACGGGTTCCGTGCCGTAGGTTAAGATGCCGCGGATGACGCACGTGGAAGACAACAGCTGGCTGGCCCACGTAAAGCCTCTGTTGCGGCTCGGCGGGCCGCTGATAGTGAACTACCTGGCGGTGGCGGGGATGCACTTCGCGGATGCCGTCATGGCGGGCCGACTCGGCGCCGATGCCCTGGCGGCCGTGGCCGTCGGTGCGAGCGTCTGGTTTCTCGGCTTTTCGTTTTGCCTTGGTTTGCTGATGGCGATCTCACCGATCGTCGCGCGCCACTTCGGCGCCGGGCGTTATGATCTGATCGGACGCTACGCGCGTCAGGGCATCTATCTTGGGTTTGTCCTGGGCCTGCCGCTGATATGGCTGGCGCAATACGCGGTCGAGCCGTTGCTGACCTGGATCGGTATCGATACGGAGTTTCGCAGCCTGACGGTGGGTTACGTCAAAGCGATCATGTTCGGCGCCCCCGGGATTTTTATCTTCCTGGCGTTGCGTTTCACTACAGAGGGCGTTGGCCACACACGGCCGATCATGTTTACGTCCGTTTTTGCGCTGGGTTGCAATGTTTTCCTCAACTATGTGTTGATGTTTGGCAAATTTGGCGCGCCGGCGCTCGGCGTCGTCGGTTGCGGTATCGCCAGTGCCATCACAATGTGGCTGGTCGCCGGGGCGCTGGCGTTGTACATGGTGGTGAGTTCACACTACCGACCCTTCGATCTGTTTTCGCGGGTTGCGCCGCTGCGCATGTCGGTGTTGCGTGAAGTCATCGTGCTTGGCGTGCCGATCGCGATTACGATTACCGCTGAAGCCGGGCTGTTCGGGGCGGTTTCGATTTTGATGGGCACTCGCGGCGTCGAGATCACCGCGGCACACCAGATAGCGATCAACTTCGCATCGACGATGTTCATGGTACCTGTGGCATTAAGTTCGGCGACGACCATACGGGTCGGACAGCTGCTGGGCGCCGGCAAGGCCCGGGGCGCGCGCGTCAGTGGCGCCGTCGGCATATGGCTTTGCGCGATTTTCATGGGACTATGCGCGGTTTTTCTGCTGGTCTTTCGCGACGCGGTCGTCGGTTTGTATACCGACGACGCGGCGGTGCAGAGTATCGCTATCAGCCTGTTGTTGATGGCGGCGATTTTTCAGGTAGCCGACGGCATTCAGATTGGCGCGGCTGCCGCATTGCGCGGCTACAAGGACACGCGCATACCAATGTTCGTCAACATGTTCGCGTACTGGATACTGGCATTTCCGTTGGCGTTTCTTGCGGCGATAACGTTTCAGGCGCCGCCGAACTATGTCTGGGGTGGCTTTATTGTCGGCCTGGGGACGGCAGCGATCCTGTTGACCTGGCGCTACAATAGGATTTCCAAAGTCTGAGCGAGCTATTCGGAGGACTGTCCGAAGCTCGGCGAATCGCCGGCCAGGTATTGATCTTCCTCCGGCGTGTTCTCGCGGTTTAACAGTGTGTTGCGATGCGGGAAGCGACCGAATTGCTCGATGATGTCCTTGTGCAGCTCGGCGAACTGCAAAATGGTCTCGAACGTTTCCTGATACGTCGGCGACACCGACGCCGCGATCCGGTCGTAGATCTGTATGGATTTCGCCTGCACTTTGCGGGATTCGGCATGCTGCAGCGGCATATAAAAGAAGACTTTTTCAATCGGCGCCAGGTCCTGCTCGTGTTTCTTCATCGCGCCTTCTACGCAATATTTCAATGCCAGCTTATCTTTGGAGAACGCCATGGCCGTGTTGCGATAGATGTTGCGACGGAACTGGTCGATCATGATGATCAACGCCAGGCGGCCACGCGGCGACTCCGCCCAGTGATTGAGTTTGCCCGTACTTGCCAGTTCGACGTCGTTGGAGAACTCCTTGCCGATCTCCATGTCGAAGACCGGGTCCGAGCCGAACCAGATTTCCATGCGCCGATCGATTTGCGGTGCCGAAAGCGCCTGCTCCTCGAACCAGAAAGACAATACGGCCTCAATTCGCAGCAGGTCCTCATCGGTGATGTTCACGTCGACGCTTTCACTTAACAGTTTGACAGGCATGGTCCGGTTCTCGACTTACGTCAGCTGGTCAGTTTGCGCCAGTATGGCCAACTTCCAGTGCGACACTCATCACAAAACAGAGCGATTTTCGCCTTACAGCCTAGGCTTGCCGGTAGACTGTAGCAGATGATCATCGATGACTCCCGCAATCCATCTGCAGCAGCCTGGCCACGATGCCTGCTTGTCTGTGCGCTGCTTGCAACGCTGGCCGCCTGTGGGAAGCCGCCCACGGCGCCTGAGGAGGAGCTGAGAAACTGGGTGGCAAAGGGCGTGGAGGCAGCGGAAGCCAAGGAACGCCGCACGCTTGTTGATATGATATCGCCGGCCTATGCGGATTCGCGAGGTAACGACAGGAACGCCGTCGAGAACATCCTGCGAGTCTATTTTATTCGCATGAACAACGTGCAGTTGGTCACTTCGATAGAAGATATTCAGGTGATTGGCAATTCCGCGGCCGAGGTGATCATCAAGGCAGGAATGGCCGGGACGCATGACGGTGTGTTGGGATTCAGCGCGGACGCGTATCGTTTTGCGTTCGAGCTTGAACGGGACCGTGACGATTGGCAGTTGATTTCGGCACGTTGGGGAGAGTTGGGCAAGGAGTTGAAATGAGCCGTAGGTATCGGAAGGTCATGCTGGTGTTCGGGTTCGCGACCATCCTGTTAAGTGGTTGTGCAGGCAGCCTGCAGGACTTGCTCAAGAGTCCGACGGTCGAACTTACGTCAGTGGAGCTCGTCGGCCTGGGTTTCAGCAACCAGACATTTCTCCTGTCATTTGACGTTGCGAACCCCAACGGATTTTCGCTGCCAATCAAAGCGGTCAGTTATGGCGTCAAGCTCAATGGTCAGAGCTTCGCCAGTGGCAAGACCGCCAGTGCTTTTTCGGTGCCGGCGAACGGCGCGTCACAATTCGGGATCAGCGTAGATCTTGATCTGCTGCAGACGGCGCCGAAATTACTGACGATAGTCCGGCAGAGCGTACGCGAGGACGTCGCCTATGAGCTGGATGGAGAACTCGCGCTCGATCTTCCACTGACTCCGCCGGTTGCCTTCCGCAATACCGGGAATATCCGCCTGAGCTCGCAGTCCCGCTAGCTCGCAACCGAGCGTTTACCGGTTCATGGTTTCGCGCGCAACCAAAGCGCCGTGCGGCTAGTCGCCCTGTAAAACCGGTCGTTCAGGCCGTTTTTGCCCGGAAATAGTCGATTTTGGCGGCGACGAGCACCCGCGCAGCAATCGTGTCATATACTCAAGGGTTCCCGGCGTGCTGCGCCACCCCAAAGTAAACCGTTCAACAATCACGGAGTGCACTACGCCCTCCGGATGGCACGTATGACAGAGCGAAACGAGAAAACACTGTACGACCCGGCTTTCGAACGCGATAGCTGTGGCTTCGGTTTGATCGCCAATCTCGACGATCTGCCGAGCCAATGGGTTGTACAGACGGCTATCGCAGCTTTGGCACGGCTGACCCACCGCGGTGCGGTTGCGGCCGACGGCAAGACCGGCGATGGTTGCGGGCTGCTCATCAAGTCGCCGAAGTCCTTCCTGCGCGCCGTTGGGACGGAGTGTGGTTTCGAGCTCGGCGAGCGCTTTGCGGCGGGCACTGTCTTTCTTAGCCAGGACGACGAGGTCGCGGCCGCCGCCCGCGAAGCGGTCGACGCAGCCATAGCGGAAATCGGCCTCGAGATTGCGGGTTGGCGACAAGTGCCGATCGATCCGTCCGCATGCGGCGAAAAAGCGCTCGTCACGCTGCCGAAAATCGAACAAGTGTTTGTTAATGCTCCGTCCGACATGCCGAGAGGGCAATTCAATCGTCAGCTATTTCTGGCGCGCCGTCGCGCGGAAAAGCGGATCGTCGATTCCGAAACCTACATCGCGAGCCTGTCTTCGGTAACGATCAGCTACAAGGGCATGATTATGCCGTCGGCATTGCCGCAGTTTTATCCGGATCTCTGCGACCCGCGCCTCGAGTCATCGGTGTGTGTTTTCCACCAGCGCTTTTCGACCAACACCTTGCCGGAGTGGCGGCTCGCGCAGCCGTTTCGCTTCCTCGCTCACAACGGCGAGATCAACACGATTCAGGGCAATCGCAACTGGGCCGTCGCGCGCGCCAAGAACTTCCGCTCGGACAAGCTCAACGATATATCCGACCTGGATCCGATCATCTCGCTGACGGGTTCCGATTCATCGACGCTGGATAACATGCTCGAAGTGCTGCGTGCCGGCGGCATGGACGTCATTCAGGCGATGCGCATCCTGATGCCACCAGCCTGGCAGACAGTCGACAATATCGACCCCGACGTGCGAGCGTTCTACGAGTTTTTCGACTGTCAGCTCGAGCCGTGGGACGGTCCGGCGGGCATTGTACTTACGGATGGCCGTTACGCGGCCTGCTGTCTGGATCGTAACGGCCTGCGCCCGGCGCGTTACGTGGTGACCGAAGACCGCCACATCACGATCGCCTCGGAAATCGGCGTCTACGACTACGACGAGAAAGACGTCGTCAGTAAAGGCCGACTCGGTCCGGGCGAGATGCTCGCTGTCGATCTGGTCAACGGCGTGTTGCTCGATAACGACGAGATTCACGATATCCTGAAGACGCGTGCACCGTACAAGAAGTGGCTGAAGCAGGGTGTGCGCTATCTCGATTCGCAGCTGGTGGATACGGCGACGGCCGCCGAGCCGATGGAACCCGACGTGCTGGCCAGCTACCAGAAGATGTTCAACCTGTCGCGCGAAGAGCTTCGCGAAGTCATTGCTGTACTGGCCAAAGCGGAAATGGAAGCCGTCGGCTCGATGGGCGACGACACGCCGATGGCCGTGCTGTCGAAAAAGGTTCGCTCGCCGTTTGATTATTTTCGCCAGCAGTTTGCGCAGGTAACCAACCCGCCGATCGACTCGCTACGCGAGCGCATCGTAATGTCGTTACAGACGAACGTCGGTCGCGAGTCGAGCTTGTTCGATATCGGTCGGGCCCATGGCGAACAGGTTTTGATCAACTCGCCGGTTCTGTCGCAGGCCAAACTGCGGCAACTGCTCGGACCCGACATGTTCGAGGACAGTTACGAGTTCATCGATCTCAATGTCGATAACACGCTGAGCTTGCCGGAAGCGCTCGACCTGATTTGCGCGCAGGCCGAACAGGCGGTACGCGACGGCAAACTTCTGCTGATGTTGAGCGACCGTTATCTCGACAAGAAGAAGCTGCCGGTGCACGCGTTACTCGCGACCGGTGCCATGCATCATCACCTAGTCAACGTCGGGCTGCGCTGCGACACCAACATCATTGTCGAAACCGGGGTAGCTCGCGATGCGCACCATATAGCGTGCCTGATCGGCTACGGCGCGACGATGGTATATCCGTACCTGGTTTACCAGTCGCTGCACGACATCGCACGGCGCGGAAACCTGGACCTTCAGCAGCAGCTCGGTCGCAGCTATCGTCGCGGGATTCGCAAGGGTCTCTTCAAGATCATGTCGAAGATGGGCATCTCTTCGATTTCCAGTTATCGCGGCGCGCAGTTGTTCGAGATTGTTGGCCTTGGTGACGAGGTTGTGCAGCGATGTTTTACGGGCTCGACGTCACGCATCCAGGGCACGAACTTCAACGACCTGCTGAATGATCAAAAAGCGCTGGCAGGTGCGGCGTGGGAGCCGCGCCTGCCGATCGAGCACGGCGGCCTCTATAAGTATGTGCACGATGGTGAATACCATTGTTATAACCCGGACGTTATCGCGACGCTGCAAGCGGCGGTACGCAGCGGCGACTACGAGCGCTACGAGGAATACGCGAGACTGGTGAATGACCGGCCGGTAGCCACGTTGCGCGACCTGATGAACATCAAACCGGCAGGGTCACCGGTGCCGCTGGACGAGGTCGAGTCGGTCGAGGAGATCCTGCCGCGATTCGATAGTGCCGGGATGTCGCTGGGCGCGCTGTCGCCCGAGGCGCATGAAGCGTTGGCAATTGCCATGAACCGTATCGGCGGGCGCTCGAATTCCGGCGAAGGCGGTGAGGATCCCGGACGCTACGGCAACGAACGCATGTCGAAGATCAAGCAGGTGGCATCCGGGCGCTTCGGCGTCACTGCCGAGTACCTGGTCAGCGCCGAGGTCATACAGATCAAGATCGCCCAGGGTGCGAAGCCCGGCGAAGGCGGTCAGCTGCCGGGTCACAAGGTCAACGATATGATCGCGAGGCTCCGCTTTGCGAAGCCGGGCGTCGGCCTGATCTCACCACCACCGCATCACGATATCTATTCGATCGAAGACCTGGCGCAATTGATTTTCGACCTGAAGCAGGTCAATCCGCAGGCGCTGGTGTCGGTCAAGCTTGTTGCCGAACCGGGCGTCGGCACCATCGCGGCCGGTGTCGTCAAAGCTTATGCCGACCTGATTACGATCTCGGGCTATGACGGCGGCACGGGCGCGAGCCCGTTGAGTTCGGTCAAATACGCAGGCAGCCCGTGGGAGCTCGGCCTCTCCGAGACGCACCAGGTGTTGCGGATGCAGGATATGCGCCACAAAGTGCGCTTGCAGACGGATGGCGGACTGAAAACCGGTCTCGACGTCATCAAGGCGGCGATGCTCGGTGCCGAGAGTTTCGGTTTTGGCACCGGGCCGATGGTGGCGCTCGGTTGCAAGTATCTGCGAATATGCCATTTGAATAACTGCGCGACCGGCGTTGCCACGCAGAATAATGTGCTCAGAAGTGAGTACTTCATCGGGCTCCCCGAAATGGTCATCAATTTCTTCCGCTTCATCGCCGAAGAAACCCGGCGATTGATGGCGGAACTCGGCATTCGCAGGTTTGAGGACCTGATCGGACGCGTCGACCTGCTCGAGTTGCAGTCTGGCGAGACCGAACGGCAGTCGCGACTGGATCTCACGCCGATCGTTTCGGCCGACGGGCTCGCGAAAGATTCGCCACAGTTTTGCACTGACGCACGTAATGCGCCCTTCGACAAAGGCGAGCTTGCCGAGCGCATGCTTGCAGAGACGCTACCGGCGATAGAAGGGCTGACCGGGGGCGAGTTCGAATTTACCGTACAGAATTTCAATCGTTCGATCGGCGCCCGGCTGGCCGGTGAAATTGCGCGGCGTCATGGCAACCACGGTATGCGTGACGCGCCGCTGAATATCGGGCTGCGCGGCACGGCGGGACAAAGCTTCGGTGCATGGAACCTGTCCGGCCTGAACATGGCGCTGACCGGCGACGCCAATGACTATGTTGGCAAAGGCATGACGGGCGGCAAGCTCACGATTCGCCCACCGGCGGATGCCGGTTATGTCGCCCGTGACACGGCGATCATCGGTAACACCTGTTTGTACGGCGCCACAGGGGGTGAGCTGTACGCCGCAGGCCGCGCGGGCGAACGCTTCGCCGTGCGCAACTCCGGTGCCACGGCCGTTATCGAGGGTTCCGGTGACCATTGTTGTGAGTACATGACCGACGGCGTCGTCGTCGTGTTGGGTCGTACCGGGGTTAACTTCGGGGCGGGCATGACCGGCGGTTTCGCCTACGTGTTGGACATCGATCGCGACTTTGTCGATCTCTACAACCATGAGCTGATCGACATTCACCGCATGACGCCCGAGAGCATGGAGCCTCACCTGCATCACCTGCGCGCACTGATCGAAGCACACATCAATGCGACGAACAGCAAGTGGGGTGAGGCGATCCTGGACGACTACCGCACCTTCCTGCCGAAGTTCTGGCTCGTCAAACCGAAGGCGGCCGCGCTCGGCTCACTGATCGATTCATTGCGGCGGGCGGCGTAATGGCCAAGCACCCATTGCAGTTTCTCGAGATACCGCG
>Ga0224508_10001041_pt1 | contig 25367 bp, 26 predicted proteins | sample SF_Jan12_sed_USG_4_FD_170157 | JGI IMG/M metagenome (GOLD analysis project Ga0224508, IMG submission 170157) | Sediment microbial communities from San Francisco Bay, California, United States - SF_Jan12_sed_USGS_21 | ecosystem: Environmental > Aquatic > Marine > Sediment | place: USA... | reverse complement strand
ACTTCGAGCCTGTCCGACATCTGCGCCAGTGCTGACTGTGGGACTGTTTGTTTGCGCCATCCTAATTGGCCACAACGATCGTTGTTTGGCGACGGCTGGCGGCGGCATGCCCGACGTGGGCGGCATGGGTGGCATAATGTAATCACGCCGCACTTGGCGGATGATTTCGGCTGGGGACTGCGAGCCGCCGTCTTTTTGCGCGCGTCGCAAGCCCCCAACTGAACAGCGTGTTCGCGCAGGCTCCTTCCGTTGCGGTGCATCCGACCGCGGCCGAGGAATTGGTCACCATGCGCGAACCGGTATCGGATTGACAGGGGTTCAACCGGCGGCTTGTGTCCCACGTGATCAGGGATGATCTCGGAAACCCAACGGCTGCTAAGGAAGCCCGGGGACGAGAAATTGCGAGGCGGACTCCACATGCGAAGGTTCAACGACAGAATGCCCTACAGTAGCAACAACGACGGCGGTGGCGGCCCCTGGGGCGGCGGTGGCGGCAATAGCGGCGGCGGTCCGCAGGGCCCGGATCTCGACGCGCTGCTGCGCAAGGGTCGCGACCAGTTGCGCGTGGTGCTCGGCGGCAAGGGCGGTGGCGGCGGTCGCCGGGGTGACGGGCCGGCTATGGGGCGCATTTGGCTCTTTGCGGTTCCGCTGCTCCTGGCAGGTGCCTGGCTGATGCAGTCATTCTATTCGGTCAAGCCCGAGGAGAAGGCGGTCGAATTGTTGCTGGGCAAATACTACCGGACCACCGAGCCCGGGCTGCATATTGCCCCTGGCCAGTAATCTCTCACGAGATTCTTCCCGTCACCCGCGAGAACACCATCGACATCGGCATCGCGAAATCGACCGGACGGGTGCGCAGCAGCGAACAGGGGCTCATGCTGACCGGCGACGAGAACATCGTCGACATCGATTTCCAGGTGGTCTGGAACATCCTGCGCCCCGACCTGTTCCTGTTTAACCTGGCCGAGCCGAACCAGACCATCCAGGCGGTCTCGGAATCGGTGATGCGCGAGATCATCGCGCGCTCGCAGCTCAAGCCGATCCTTACCCGCGATCGCGCGGCGATCAGCCAGGAGGTCCAGGAGCTGATCCAGGCAACCTTGGACAGCTACGAATCCGGCGTGAACATCGTCCGCGTCAACTTTGACGGCGCCGACCCGCCGCCGCAGGTGATCGACGCCTTCCGCGACGTGCAGGCGGCCGAACAGGACCGCGACACCGAGGAAAAACGCGCCGAAGCCTATGCTAACCAGAAGCTCGCCGGCGCGCGCGGCCAGGTCGCCCAGCTCCTGCAAGAGGCGGAAGGCTACCGCGCCCAGGTGGTCAACGAGGCCAAGGGCGAGGCGGCGCGGTTCGAGTCGGTCTACGAGGAATACGCCCTGGCCCCGGAGGTGACCCGCAAGCGCCTCTATCTGGAGACCATCGAGCGGGTACTGGGCGATGTCGACAAAATCATCATTGATCAAAGCATCGGCGGTGCCGGCGGCCAGGGCGTGGTGCCTTACCTGTCTCTCAACGAACTTCGCCGGGGAAATAACAGGTGATGCGCCTTCTTCCCGTCATCGCCGCCATCATCGTCGTTAACCACCGCCGATTTTTGGAGGCCCAACGCGTCGCCCACCTGGCGACGGCTCATGCCCACGGCAGGCCGCACGTCGTTCCGGTGAGCAGGTAGCGGGCACATTTGCGACCTTCCCAGTGAAGCCCAGAGCGTCCGCCTTGGGGCTTTTTGCGACCTAGGGCCTTGGTCGGCATGGGGGTCATGAATACGCATAGAGCATGCTGATAGAGGGCCCGGATTCTCCCCAGATGCTGCCGTTCGAACGTGGTGCAGCATCATGTAGATTGGGCTCGATTCAGACCTTCGCTGCGCGCTGGGCCAAGGGCAGGAACGCGGGACCAAGCGGACATTTGATCAATTTCCCTAGATGACCGGTCCTATCGGCAATCTCCATCGACGCGACCGTCATCTTTTGGTTAAGTCCTGGCCCTAGAAAGCGCAACTCACGGATCCAAAGGTGGTACGTCTCCGAGGCGGACGATGAAGGTCGGGTCACTGTAGTCGCCGAGTTCGACATCAACCTCGATCGAGAAGGCGTCGGCTCCAGCGTACGAGCCACCGTCAAACATCCTTTGCGCGCGCGCCTCTGCTTCGGCTAAAGTTTTGCACTCAATCGCAGATGCCTGGACAAGCACCTGCTGCTTCGCCGCCCCTTTGCCACGTTCGGCGTGTCGGTATGTCTGGCACACGAAGCGTGTTCTGACCGTCATAACACGATAGCTCCCCTCGATGGACGCGCGTGAAAGCACGTCCGCCGGGTCACCGAAACCTATCCACACCGGCTGATGGCGCCAGCAGTTACGTCCAACATCGACGCGTTTCGTGCACCAATGCGACAATTCTGAAAACCTCGGCCTCGTTGTTCTACTTGGCTTTCTTTTCCCCGAAAACCGGTGCCCCCTTGCCTTTGCTGAAGTCCGCTGTAGCCGGTACTTTTTCTCTGATTTTCTTGGGCTTTTTGGCCTCGCGGTTCCCGCGTCTCTTATCGCCTTTGGACATCTGATTTCCTCTCTGATGAACTGACTTACTAGTTCGGCAATCAGGCGACTGGGTTCTGCAGCTCGCTTCGATTAGCCGTCTGAGATTTGTCGGCAAAAGCGCGCCGTCGACGGCATCGGCCGTCCATCCGACAAACGAAGGGAGCTCGACTTGAGCGACTCAAGTTCTGTCGCCTCGCTTCGAGCTTTGTCGCGGACTGCTCGGCGTCATTCGGATTTCAGGCTCTTCGATGCCTAAGAACGCCGCGTTCGGCGTTCTTTCGATCAATGTATCTCCGCCAAGACCAATCCTGGTGTGGCCAAGAGCTTCGATTTTCGATGCCAGGCCAATTTCGGCAATCGTCAGAATCATTGCCTCGTAACTCATGCCGAGGTTGAGCAGGCAGCTGCGATAGAAATACCCTTTGCGAAGCCCAGGCATCAGGTTCGCTTCAATGAAATGCGGCACATTTTCATGGCTCATTTTTACATCGATGCGTCCCAACGACTTGCCTCCCAAGGCCCGGAATGCCGCCTTGGCGAGGGTGCCGAGTTGCAGGCGTAACGCTGCGTCTGTCACCGGCGCGACGGTTTCAGAGTCCTGTTTTTTGACATCATAGTCGAGGATGCGGTCCCCGTTCCTGTTGGGCGCCGCGATGATTTCGATGGGCATGGCGCGAAGTGTTCCGCAGGAAGCATCTTCAAATATGCCGATGCTGTATTCCCGGCCAGAAAGATAAGTCTCGACCATGGCCCGGGACATCTGGTTCTCATGGATATCCAACACTTTGCGCTGGAATCCATCAAGGTCATGGACAACGGACCTGGCATCCACTCCACGGCTGTCTCCACCGCTGACGGGCTTTACAAAGAGCGGAAAGGGAAGGGGGACGGCGGCGGCGGTCGGATGTTCGCCCGGTGCAGTCAGGAAAAACTCCGCGGTCGCGACATTGGCTCGGCGAATGGCACACTTTGCACGAGCCTTGTTGTGTTCGTTGTCCAGTGCCGATCGGCCCGATGCGATGTAGGCGATTCCATGGAGGTCGAGAAAATCGTTCAACCAGATATCTTCGCGATCAAAAGTGAAGTATTTCACCCCAGAGAATACGAGGCCGGGCCTCCGACCCGCCATCTGCTCAAGATCGCGGCGTGTACGGATCTGGGTGATGGTGACGTGCTGATAGCGGTCGGAAAGGATCTTATGAACCAGCGCTTCGTCCAACTCGATCCCGACATTTTTTCGATGCGCTGCGATGTCAGCGGGGTGGGGTGCGATGACGATTTCGATAGTTTCGGCGCGTTTGCGTTCGATGGCACGCCTTTCGTCGACCGAAGTAAGCACGCCTCCCTGGCGGCGTCGGGTATGCTCGGTCCGAAGTTGGTTACCGCTCGGCGTATCCGTTACGTCTACATCCAAATTTCTCAATTTCGCTCCTCCAAGCGCCCGCGGGCGCGGCAACCCAGGAGCCGCATAAGCGTTCCGAGGCCGGCTGGCGTTGTTTGAATTGTTTCGCGAATAAACTGGCATCGCTGAAATCGGATTCAGCGGGAGCACTCCCCCCTCCTAACACGAAAGACAGGCATTAGATACAGCTTTGATCGCCGACGGTGGCGTCGGCAGTCTTCTCCCGCGTCGCGGTTGCCACGCCGTCGCTCAACACTCCAAATCGACGGGAGAATTCTGGTTCGACATGGCCATGATCGAGGGGAAAGGTCACTGAGGCCGCGAAGTTGGTAGAGATCAGAGGGGTAAGTTATCGGACCCTTTTCATACTACGATGACAGCTTTCAGAGATTTCTGCCCTCTGTGCATGGCGCAGCATCGTGCAGTTTGGGCTCAAACCGGTCATCTGATCCATTCTATCAGGTTTTTCGCGCCTTGCTCTGCCTCCAACGGCGGCTCAGCGGGACAAACCTGCCGTTTGAGTGAGATTTCAAACGTCTGGTTTGACCGCGATTGCAGACTTTGAGGCGATGTCGGCCTCGCGCCAAAAATACGCGCCCGCATGATCATCCGAACGCGTGCACCGCCCGCGAATGTGCGCCAGCCATTGACGAATGTGTCTTGGCTAGGTTTGGCGACAGATAATAACTTGATGGAGCGAGAAACTGATCCTTGGATAACGGTGACCGATTTGTGTGGGAAGACTCAGCGAAAGACCCGGATGAATGAAGAGCTTTGGCCTTGATGCAGCAGATATTCGCATACTCAGCGCGATCCAGAAGCACGGGCAACTCAGCAAAACCAAGTTGGCCGAGCTCGTCAATTTATCGCCAACGCCATGTTGGGCGCGATTGAGCAGGCTGAAAACGGCGGGCTTAATTCGCGGCTATCGTGGCGTCATCGCGCTTGACCGTATCGGTGACTTTACCCAGGTCGTCGTGACGGTCGCACTCACACATCACCGCAAATCGGATTTCGATCGGTTCGAGTCCCATATCCGGACAATGGACGAGATCACCGAATGCATCGCGACCGGCGGCGGGACGGACTACGTCATGAAGGTCTTCTGCCCGACGCTGGCCGCCTTCCAGAACCTGATGGAATCGCTGCTTGCGGCTGAGCTCGGGATCGAGCGCTACATGACCTACATCGTGACGCGCGAGGTCAAGTCCGAGCCGCTCAACCTTGCGGGACTGATCGCCACGACCGGCAACTGATGCCACCCGGACGGACGGCCCGCGACACGCCTGACAAAAGTCTGCTCGGTCTTTCATGGGCAGATTTTCAGTCCGAACTCTGTCTGCATCCCTGTTAGAAGATCGCTCGATCCAGGCATTTCACGGCGGATCGTGCTGCCGGTGAGCAAGGGCGAAGACCATGATACAATTCGATGAGTTCGGGTTCGGCACGCAGATCCGCAAATCCCCCTACTTCGATGCGACTATCCGATGGGGCGCCAAGGCGTTTTCCGTTTACAATCACATGTATATCCCGCGCGACTTCGGCGATCCGGAACAGAATTTCTGGAACTTGGTGAACGACGCGATCCTGTGTGACGTGGCGGTTGAACGCCAGGTCGAAATCACCGGGCCGGATGCGGCCAGGTTCACCCAAATGTTGACCCCACGCGATCTGTCGAAAATGGCGGTCGGTCAGTGCAAGTATGTCCTGATCACCAATGCGGACGGCGGCATACTAAACGACCCGATCCTGCTGCGCCTGGCGGAGAACCATTTCTGGATCTCGGCGGCCGACAGCGACGTCCTGCTCTGGGCGCAGGGCGTGGCCGTGCATTCGGGCATGGATGTCATGATCCACGAGCCGGATGTCTCGCCGCTCCAATTGCAGGGCCCGAAATCCGGCGCGGTCATGAGAGCGCTCTTTGGCGAAAGCATCATGGACCTGCGCTACTATTGGCTGCGCGAGGTTGAATTGGACGGAATTCCGATGATCGTGTCGCGCACTGGGTGGTCCAGCGAACTGGGATACGAGCTTTACCTGCAGGACGGGTCGCGCGGCGACGAGCTGTGGGAAAAGATCGTGGCAACTGGGGCGCCATTCGGCCTGAAGCCCGGCCATACCTCGTCGATCCGCCGCATCGAAGGTGGGATGCTGTCGTACCATGCCGATGCGGATATCACCACGAACCCTTACGAGCTTAGGCTCGACCGGCTCGTGAACCTCGACATGGAAGCCGACTTCATTGGCAAGGCCGCGTTGCGGCGCATCCGGGGGGAAGGTGTGCGCCGCAAACAGGTGGGGTTGATCATCGATGGCGCGCCGCTGAAAGGGCCCAACACCAGATTCTGGCCGATCCAGAAGGACAGGGCCGCCATTGGCAAGGTCACCTCCGCGATATACTCGCCCCGGCTCAACCAGAACATCGCCTTGGCAATGCTCTCAGCCGAGTTCACCTTTGTCGGTGCGGAGGTCGAGGTCGTAATCGGTTCCGGCCCGATACGCGCCACGGTCGTGGATCACCCGTTTTACGACCCCAAGAAGAAGCTCGCCGCCGCCTGAGCGCCCCGGCTAAAACAGGGTGATCGAGCGGAGGGAGCGACGCGCAGAGAAAAACAGAGAGCATGGATAAGACTCACGGGAGGGAAATCAGATGAGCAACGGAGCGTGTTGCGGTCCGGGATATGCGAGCCCGGCGGAAGCGATCAAGGCGCCACGTGAGAACCTGCTTTATACCATCGCGATCTACACCGGGACGGGCATACAGAAACCCGATTATCTGGCCACGGTGGATGTGGATCCGGAGAGCCCGACCTACTCCCAGGTGATCCACCGGCTGGAGACGCCGGGAATTGGCGATGAGCTGCACCATATGGGTTGGAACGCCTGCTCCTCGTGCCATGACGATGCGTCGATGTCGCGCGAATACCTGCTGGTGCCTGGTGTCCGATCGAACAACATCCATGTCGTAGATACCGCCACTGACCCGCGCGCGCCGCGCCTTCACAAGGTGATCGACGGCGCCGAGATCAAGCGGAAGACCAACCTTTCGGGTCCGCACACTGTCCACTGTCTCGGGTCCGAGATCATCATTTCGTTCCTGGGCGATGCCAAAGGCGAGGCGCCGGGCGGCTATCTGCATCTCAATAAGGATTTCGAGATCGTAGGCCGTTGGGAGAACTCGATGGGCGACGTCCCATTCGGCTACGACTTCTGGTATCAGCCCCGCCACAACGTGATGGTCAGTTCGGAATGGGCAGCTCCCAACACCTTCATGCCGGGCTTCGACCTGGAAGAGGTGGGCCACCTGAAATATGGCCGCCGCCTGCATTTCTGGGATTTCGAGAAGCGTGTGCCTGTCGAGACGAAGTACCTGGGCGAAGACGGGCTGATCCCGCTGGAGGTTAAATTCCACCACAACCCGGACAGCACACACGGCTTCTGTGGCGCGGCGCTCAGCGCCAATGTGATCCATTTCTGGAAGTCCGAGTCCGGGACATGGGAATGGGAAAAGATTATCGATGTCGAGAACGAACCGCATCCCGAATGGCCCATTCCCGTGCCCGGCGTGATGTCGGCGATCCTGGTGTCGATGGACGACAGGTACCTCTACCTCAACAACTGGCTGCATGGCGACATGCGCCAGTACGACATCACTGACCCGCACAACCCGATATTGACCGGTCAGGTCTGGATGGGCGGGCTTCTGGGCAAGGCGCCCGAGGTCAACGGCGTCAAGGTCGCAGGCGGCCCGCAGATGTTCCAGCTATCGCTTGACGGCAGGCGGCTCTACGTCACCACGTCGCTCTTTTCGACCTGGGACAACCAGTTCTACCCGGAGATCCGCACGCAGGGCGGCGTGATGGTGATGATCGATTGCGACGTCGAGAACGGCGGCATGAAGATCAACGAAGACTTCATCGTCGACTTTGGCAAGGAACCCAATGGGCCGAGCCGCTGCCATGAAACCCGTTATCCCGGCGGCGATTGCACGAGCGATATCTGGCTGTGACCGACACCCGAACCATAACGATCGCCAATCGGGGCGGCACGACCTACACGGTCGACGCCCGGCGCCCGTTGCTCGATACGTTGCGCGAAAAAGGGGTAGATCTGCCCTACGGTTGCAAATATGGCGGCTGCATCACCTGTGCGGCCAAACTGACCGCTGGAAAGGTCGATCAGCGCCGGCAGGTGGCGCTGAACAACCGTCAGATCAACAACGGCTATGTGGTGCTCTGTGTTGCGCGGCCTGTGTCGGATTGCACGTTCGAGATTGGCGTTGAAAGCCACGACAAGCTCTATCGCAACCCGTTTCTCGATCCGCTTGAACCGCATGAACTGAAAGCGGACATCGCCACACCCAAGGAGGCGTAAATGCCCGAAGCCGATATTGACCGTCTTTATGATTACCCTCCGGAATTCCTGGCGGACATCCTGCGGTCGGTGAAAACCATCGCCATGGTCGGCGCCAGCGGCAACAAGACCAAGTTCAGCTACGGCGTGCTGCGGGTGCTGCATGAGACGGGCTACGACATTATTCCGGTCAACCCGAACCCGGACTTGAAGGAGATCCGTGGCATCCCGGTCTATCACTCGCTGGAAGAGATCGACCGTCCCGTCGACATGGTCGAAGTGTTTCGGCCCAAAGAAGAATTGTTCAGCATCGCCGAGCAGGCCATCAACATCGGCGCCAAGGTGCTCTGGGGCCAGATTGGCGTCTACGACGACCGTGCCGCCAGGCTGGCCGAGGATGCGGGGCTGAAAGTGGTTATGAACCGCTGCCCGAAGATCGAGCTGTTCCGCCCGTTCTGGAAGCCGCGGCTCGACCTCGCGATATGACGGCTCAGGAATGCGCGTAGCACCCGCCTACAGAGCGTCTGGTCTTTCCCACATTGCCGCCATTCGAAAGTGGTGCAGCATTTGTTCGTTTGGGCTCAGAGCGGGCCTCCGGTGCAACCGCAAAATCGGGTAGTGTCCACCATCGATAGTGGACGCTATGAGGCAGTCTATGGCTACTACTGGTCCCGAGCTTAGGAGTCATAAGGAAGGCCCCCATGCCCAAGATCGACGCCGTCGATATCTTTTATCTGCGCGGACCGGAAATTCTCGACATTTCCGATAACAGCCAGGACGCGACGCTGATCCGGATCTCGGCGGGCGGTGAGGTTGGTTGGGGCGAGTCCGATGCCTCGCCGCTGCCGTCGATTGGCGCGCTGATCGGCCCGATGTCTCATGTCGCATGCCGGCCAGTTAATGACTCGGTGTTGGGCGAGGCTCTCGACGACCCTGCCGACATCGCCCGCATCAACCAGCGGATCAAGGCGCGCAGCCTCGATCTGCTGCAGGCCGACCACGTGTTGGCTGGCGTCGACACCGCGCTCTGGGATTTGCTCGGCAAGCGTCTCGGCGAACCGGTTTGGAAGCTTCTTGGCCAGAAACGAGTGACGCCGAAGCGGGCCTACGGATCACAGCTCTTCGGCGACACGGCGCAAGAGACGCTTGAGAAGGCCCGCAGGCAGCGCGCCGAGGGCTTCGCCGCGGTTAAATTTGGCTGGGGGCCGTTCGGTCACGGTGACGTCGCCGCCGACGCCGACCATCTCGCCGCCGCCCGCGAGGGGCTCGGTGAGGATGGCATCCTGCTGGTCGACGCCGGCACGGTCTGGGTCGACGATTTGGAGGCGGCGACGGCGCGACTCGATGCGCTGCGTGAGACCGAGGCGACCTGGCTGGAGGAGCCGTTCGTTTCTGGCGCGCTTGACGCCTACAAGGCCTTGTCCGAACGCTCTGGCCCGGTCGGCATCGCCGGCGGCGAGGGGGCGCATGAATTCTTCATGGCTCGCGCGATGATCGACCATGGCGGGCTCGACTTCGTGCAGATCGACGCCGGACGGATGGGCATCAGCGAGGCCCGCCGCGTGGCGGAATACGCGGCCGCGAAGGACGTGCGCTTCGTCAATCACACCTTCAATTCGGACTTAGCGCTGAGCGCGTCACTGCAGGCCTTTGCCGGCAATGCCAAGGACGATATCTGCGAGTATCCGGTCGAGCGTAAGCTAATCGGCGAAAGTCTGGTCAAGGACCGCATAGCCCGGGACGCTGACGGCATGGTCTGGGCGCCCGAAGCGCCGGGACTGGGCCTGGAGCCGGATCCAGATATGATCCGGCGTTTCTTGGTCGATGTGGAAATCAAGGTGGCTAGTGAGGTGCTTTACAGAACGCCGGAGGTTTAGCGCGAAGGGGCACTCCCGCCGATGTTGAAGCGCTGCTCGACGCGGGCGCGGATGGAAGCCTCGAAAACGGTAGAACCCCCTTCGATCTCACCGAGGAAAACTAATCTTTTTCGTTCGATCACACCGAGGCTTACATTCGGCTAACAAAGGCACGGCACAAGTGAGCTGTCGCTGAATCCAGACCCTCAAGATTGCGCACTGCGCAGGAAATTTGGGTCAGAAGCACGCGTAGTGCGCAGTCATTCAACGTCCGGTTTGCCGCGCATTGCCGACTCTCGAACGCGGTGCAGCATTCGGCAGATTGGGCTCGAACCGGTCATCTGATGCGGCGCAGCGCCTTGGTGCTACGATGCAGGGTCGACGTTGGGTCGGCGATTTGGATGGGTGCGGCGGATCGGAGAATCCGTCATGCAGATTATCAATCTACCTGCCATTCGACCGCAGCAGCCGGCCTGGAACAAAGGGCGCATCGTTGGCCAGAAGCGTCCACTGTTGCCAAAACATGTGTGGGCAATCCGCGTACGTCTTGAGATTGCGGAGAACCGACGAGACCTCGCATTGTTCAACATGGCAATCGACAGCAAACTGAGGGGATGCGACCTCGTTCGCTTGAAGGTCGCCGACGTGTACGCCGCTGGAAAGGTCAAGGAGCGCGCATCGATCCTGCAGAGCAAGACACAGAAGCCCGTGCGGTTCGAGTTGACGGAGGGAACCAGAGAGTCACTTCAGGATTGGCTGCTTGATCCGAGGATGATCGGACAAGAATATCATTTGCGGGTCGGTTCCATGAGCCCATGCACATCTCGACACGGCAGTATGCGCGGCTGGTGAGGGATTGGGTGCAATCGATTGGACTAGGTCACCGACTCATAACTCCGCAGCCAAATCCTGATTGAAGCGAGCTGGATTGAGGCGAGGAAATTGTCGTCCCGCTTGTCGTATCGCGTGGCGATGGCTCTGAAGTGCTTGAGTTTGTTGAAGTATCGCTCGACCGCATTGCGCTGGCGGTAAACCCAGCCTCTGAATGGAAACGTCTTCACGCGGTTCGGCATGGCGCGAATGTTGGCCCATGCGCCACGCTCGGAAAGCTGGGCGCGCAGGCCGTCGCTGTCATAGGCGCGGTCCGCGAGCAGAATGTGGCCCGACTGAACCGTGTCGAACATGTCCGCGGCTGAGCGCCCGTCATGCGCCTGCCCTTCGGTCAGTTTGAGATGGGTCGGGTGGCCCTCCGCGTCCACCAGCGCATGGATCTTGGTCGTCAGGCCGCCGCGCGAGCGACCCATGCAACAGGATCGCGCATCTTTTTTTGGCCATTCGCAGCGTGTTGGTGAACGCGGATCGAGGAGGAGTCGATCATCTGGATGTCACCGTCATAAGCCTCTGAGATCGCTTGGAGAATGCGCGCCCAATGTCCCGCGCGGCGCCAACGGTTGAACCGGTTCACACATGTCGTGTGTGGCCCATAGCGCGCTGGAATGTCCGCCCAGAGCGCGCCTGTCCTCAATCTCCAGAAAATGCCGTTCAGCACCTTGCGATCATCAGCTCGCTTCACCCCCCGTACCTTCGTGGGAAGCAGCGGCTGGATCACCGACCACTCAAAATCCGTCAAGTCAAACCGCGCCATATCCACCTCCTGAGCCATCGCTCAGTGAATCAGAGTGTAAACGATATGGGAATCCCGTTATGGGTATGTGACCTAGAGCCGAGTGCATATGGAACGCACTCGATGCGACGGACGAAGGTTGCCCAGATATACCGAAAGACCGCGAACCTTCGGGCTGTTCAGCTGCTTCTCGGCCACACGAAAATGGACAGTACGGTGCGATATCTCGGTGTCGAACTTGAGGACGCTTTGGCTATCGCCGAAGCCGTCGAGATCTAGGCAAGAGGGCCGGTCGACGAGGCCGGCCGAATGCAGATTTTGGACAAGAGACGGTTTTCGCGACGCAGCATCTCGATAGCTGCCATTGATCAAATTGACGACACAGCAGTTGATGTCGAGTGCAACTATGACATTTGTGCGTGGAGAACTTGCGGGTGGAAAGCGCGCCGGAGGTCGCCTCAGCCGGGCCAGAGCGCAGTTTGAGGATGGAATTGCGACCAGGCAAACCAGAACGCCTGATGGCTGCCAAGATCGGAACCATCGGCATCGACAGCCTTTATACCACCGGCATCAAGTTCCAGACGGACATTCTCAAAAGCGATCTCATCGCCATTTTTCAAAGCCACATAGGCCTTGCTGCGCTGAAACGCCACCGGCTTACCCGACGCTGTGATAACGCCAATGATATCTTCATGAACCGGCAAACGTGGATCCACATCACCGATCGGAAATATTGGACCATTGGCATCCCGCCCATTGCGGAAATCAAAATCGCGGCCAAGGGCTAGCGCTTCGACCAGTACCGTTGTCTCGGGGTGTTCCTTCTTCCACGTGCCCCAGTCGGTCGTAATGACAGTGGCTTGCTTCAGTTGCAGGTTCTTCTCCGCAAGAGGCCCCGTCACAGCATTGCCCAGAAATGTATCGAACACCGAATAGGTATTGACGTCGTACATCACCTTATTGGACCGAATGAGCAGTCCTGACGTGCGCAGGATTGGCCGCTCAACGCCCTCGGGCAGTCGATCGGTGAAATAGGCCTGCGCTGAGGCGCACAAAGTGCAATATGGTATTCCAAGATGTCGTCCGCCGAGTGTGTCGTTAACCATCTCACGGACTTCCATGATGCGTCGCGGATAGGCCCGATACTCACCGTTCACCTCGACACCGAAAACGATATCCTCGTCTTTGAGCCACGTGGCCTCTTCTGCGCTGCTCACTTCGGGGTTGTCGGCTGCGGGAATGCAGTTGCACAGTTCATCTGTCGTATCATACGCACGATCATCGATGAGCACGCCGCCCCATGAAACGTGCCTCCAGTCGATATTGCCTTCGACAAAGATATTGTCCCAGCCAGGCACGATGCTCGTAAAAATGGTCCGCTTCGCCCTTAGATAATCAGGGGGCGCAGGAATATCCCATGCAATGAGATGATCAGTTACGACCCCCCAATGATTTTCATTTGGTGACTCTATACCCAGTAACTTGGAGGCAGCATTGGCGAGTTCCGTGTGCAACGCGCGCTCGGAGACGAAGCGCATCAAATCGCTGATAATCCAGGCAATCCGAGGATCTTTTGACTCAACGATTTCACCCAGAGCTATCGTCTGATCTCCCCCCCAACTCGATTGAGCCATGCTGTCGATGAAGGCCACCTGCACAGCCGACTGCAACTCCTCGGACAGCGGGCCTTCCGGTACTGCTGGAGGATTGCCGAATTGCTCAATCACATAGTCCGGCAGCGATGACGCTTCCTGGGCACGCAGAGCATCGAACCAGAACAGAGAAAGCGCTATCAAAGACGCAGTGAAGAATATGCGGGATTGAGAGCTGATTGCCGATGCCATGGAAGGGCCTTTCGCGTGCCTATTTTATCCCCAGACGCACAAGCCGCCAAAAAGCTCGCCTGTGCGACCCGCAGCGCACAGTTCAAGTAGACCGACTCTTGAACGAGAAACGGCGCGCACCGCGTTTTAATACATTTGGCCCCAACTCGCTGCATCGCCATTCACGATTGCAACAGCACGACGAGGGGCAGCCCGTCGCCCGTTGGTTCCCCTCCAATTGCGACCGCGTGCCGGAAGGGTGTGTTGAATTCATCAGGTTGCGGATCGTCGGATGGATACCAGATCCCAATGTCTATCGGTTGCGCGGCCGCAACCGTGGCACGCTCAAATCCGGCGGCCTGTGCGGAGGTCGCCACGAGGCTCAGGAAAAGTGCGGCGGACCAAAAGGAGCGGCGCGGTTTCATCGGTTCATCCTCTTCTCAACCGGCGTTCCCCATACGTGCTTAGTATAGGCCATGAAGAAGGGAATGGATGGCCCACACTGATGGAAGCCCGGGAGATTCCAGGCGTTTTTTTAGTCGTCGGATATCCAACCGACGGGCAGGTCGTCCATCTTTTCCTGGCCGATAAACCGCCGGATTGCGATGACCGCGTTCCAGGATTGCGCCCCCGCCGAATGATAGGGACGGATCGGCACCCGTGTGCTGTCCTGCAATACGATCACCGGTTGTTTGCGACCGCTTCCGCGGGAATCCCCTGAGCCTCTAATCACACTGACCTCGGCACCTTTCAGATCGCTCAGCTTCCAGTTCCATTCTTCGCTACCTTTCCGGCCTGTGACCGACAGCGTGACCCGATCAGTAGCGCGATCGAACGTAACAACTGCGCTGAGAAGCGTAAGTTTCAGATACACGATCGCGATCGCCGCCAGCGCCACTGGGATTGACGCCTCGATCCAGTCGCCGCCCTCGGCAAAAAGGAATGCGACAAACAAAAGAAAGACCGCGAGGACCGATATTCCGAGTTTCTTGTCGAGTTGGGTGTCCCTTAGGACCAGCCGGTCTTCGGATTCTTCGTCCACACGCATCGCCGCACTATGTTTTTCGGACGACAATGTGTCAATCGACGCGCATCACCCGCCGTAGCGAACGATTGGATGTGTTCGACAATTACGCCCCTCTGGCCTGCGCTATCGGCCCAGAGCTGACTCTCATCGGACCTCACGGTGCTGCATCGCGGCGCTCGGAACCGGCCGTTCGCTGCGAGCGCGAAACCTGGGGCCGGCCGAGGTCGGCTCGGCGGACAAAACTGCCGTTGGAGCCGAATTTCGAATGTCCGGTTTGACCGCGATTGCTGCCGTTGGGGCTATGTCAACAAATCTGCCAAAAGGTGACAGTCGACACTTAGTGCGAAATCCGCGTACGATCGGTCTGCGCAAGGAAGCTGCGCGCGGCAAACACGTCTCAGTTCATTCCTAAGCGTCGATAGTCGGCGGCGATGTCGACGTGGCCTCGATGGAAAGCTCCGTTGCCTTCGCGGCCGCACGCGGCATCGTAAAGGCGGATGATGTAGCAGGTTGAGCGGCGGTGCACGGCCCTCGGGTTGAAGCTCTGGCCAGAGCGGTCAACCTGCCTGGGCGATCTGCTGGCGGCACGCTATGCGGTTATCATGGAACTCGGTGAAGCGGCTGATTGCCTTCGGCTCGAATACGATGGCGAGTGAGGATCCGCCATAGGAGAAGTAGCCGATCTCCTGACCTTTCTCGACGTGATCGCCTACGCTCACGCTATAGCGGACCGAACTGACCTCCGTGATTCCGACCGGTACCACGACGACCAACCCTATTCCGGAGTCATCGGATTCGATGGCAAGAACCCCCCTTGTATTGACGGCGGTGTAGTAGCCCTGGCAGCGGATGCCTTCAATGGCGTTACCTTCGCTCTCCAGGTTCGAGAACATCAGCCCATCGATCACGTCGGCAGCCACGACCTTTCCCGCCACAGGGGCGTGCCAGCGGTGGTAGTCCTTGCCCTGTAGGAATGACTGGAAAACGTGACCGTTCTCGAAGCGGTCGAGCCAGCGTCCGCAAAGCAGATCAACCAGGGAATATGGCTGCTGCTTGATCCAGAATTCGGTACGCAGTTGCACATCGCCGGCCGTGCGGTAGACGATGCCGTCATTGGGTGCCACGATGACTTTGCTGTCGCCTCCGCCCTGCAGCTTGCGCTCGTCGAGCTTGATCTCGCGGTGGAAGAATGCATTGTACGATGCAAATCCACCATCCTCCGCATCGGGGTCCGGAATGACAAATTCATTCAGGCCCAACTGCTCCCACGCGCTTTGCGAGAGCCAGCCGTCCTTGCGGTTGATGACCCAGGTGCTCTCCTTGCTATCCAGATAGTCACACCATTCACGTAAGATCGGCCGCAAGGCGTCGTTGAAGATCCCATCCCTGAAAAGGGCCTCACCCGAGGGTGTCATCATGAAATAGGTGAACAGCGTCGACATCGGAAAGAAATGCTGCTTGTCCTTCTCGGCCACCCATTCCGGTGCTGTCCGCGTGATCACACGAAGATGGTCCACAAGGTCGCCCTCGCTTTCCACCGTTCGGTGTTCGGGCGGGCATTCATCGATCATCCGGTTGATGTACATCCGCAGCACCGGATGCGTTTCGATCGTTTCGACGAAGTCGTCGATAGGTTTCGAATAAGGCGGGCTCCACGAACGTGCCCGCTCGCGCAAGCGCATGTTGTAGGGTGTCACGGATGCGCGGTTGCGTGGAAGATAACCTGCCTGAACCCCGAAACTTGCCTCATATCGTTCGTCAAGTTCCGTCTCCGAGAGATGCTTGGCCATCTATTGCTCCCCAATTCTGATCGGTCGCTTAGGTCTGTTGTTGCCGTGTCCCAGGTCGTGTCACGCGCTCTCTGTCTCCAGAAGTGCCCGCGCGGCCACGATGTCGGGGAGATTCCCTGCGCCGGTCCAGCGCGGCAAGATCGGTAGTAATAGCGCCCGCCCCTCATTTGTGCGCCCACGGCGGGTTAGAAATCTCGCCAAGTCGCAGCCGGCCCTTATCTCCCAGAGTATTGCACCCTGACCGGATGCCGTTTTGATTGCGGCGCGAAACGCGCTCTCGATTTGGTTGTCCGCCTCAGGATGCAGGTTCTGGAGGACGCGGCCGCGGCGGCGCTGGGTCTCTGCCAGGCCGAAGCAACGACCAGTCGCTCGTGCCCTCTCTTCCGCCTCCGTGATCAGAGCCAGCGCTCTGACATCGCCGCAGGCCGCGCTCGCCTCGGCTAAAAGACCGGCGACCAGCGAGGCCATTTGACCGCCCCCCTGCCGTTCCATCACCTCGTGCGCGCGCGCCAAAAGTTCCTTAGCCGCTGCGACCTTGCCGTCCGCGAGCATATGCCAACCGATATAAGCATGGCCGAACGGTTCCCAGAACAGCAAGCCGTGCTGTTGGCTGAACGAGAGCATGGTCCGGCCGATCTCGGCGGCGCGAGCGAAGTCTCCGCTCTCGGCGGCCAGACCACCCGCGTGGGAGAGTTTAAATGCGCGGCCATTCACTTCCTCGCCATCAGTGTTCGTGGCCTCGACTGTCTCGGCATAGGAACGGCTGCGCTCGGTCTCGCCGCAGACCAACTCGACACGTGCGAGGTAGCACTGGGCAGATTTCGCGAGGTCGAAGCCGACGCGGGCTCGAAGCCTCTCGGCGGCGCCCGCCGAGATCGCGGGCATCGCGCCCTCCATTGTCGATCGGGCAGTGCGCAGGTCTCCCGAAAGGGTCAGAGCGATCCCGACCAGCGACGACGCCACGTTCTCCATGGTCGGGTCTTTGCGCGCGCGTCCATCCTCGCACAAGACGCGGCCAATCCGGAGCGCTTCGTGAACATCGCCATGGACATAGTGGAAAGCCCACAACCCATAGGCCGCCGCAACAGCGTGTTCGCCGTCATCCGCATCACGTGCCAGAGAGGACGCTTGGGCAAACAAGTCGCATGTGCGGCTGTCGCCATGGCCGCGTTCCACCAACGATGCGATAGCACGGGTGACGGCAATGCTGGCGGCCGCGTTGCGCCGCCCAGCGTCATCGTCGAGTTCCGCCGATACCGCCGCGGCAGCGTCCAGATGAACACCCGCCTCGTCGAAACTCCCGCGTGCAATTGCCGCCGATCCTGCCTGGCACCAAAGGGTGATGGCGCGGTCGAGTTCGTTGCCCGCCTCTGCGTGCCGCGCCAGAATTTCCGGCGCATATCCTCCGGCGGCTTCCATGATCTGGAGTAGGCTGCAATGCAGCGACTGCCGGCGTCGGCGCAGCAGGCTCTCATAGGCGGCATCGCGGAGAAGAGCGTGCTTGAACTGGTAGAGTTCGGCGGCGATTGGACCGGCTTGCCGCACAAGTCCGGCCTTGACCAATCGGTCCAGCGCGGCCGCCATTGCCTCTTGCGAAAAGCCCGAAAGCTCTCGCAGCGTCGGTCGGTCGAAGACGCGACCGATCACCGCCGCGATCTGTGCCACCTCCTTGTGCGCATCCATGCGGTCGAGCCGGGCCAGGAGGGCGTCCTGCAAGGATGCCGGGACCGGGATCTGAGAAATCGGGGCGTCGAGCTGCCATCCGGTCTCACTCTCGCGCAGCATGCCGGACTCCAACACGGTCTTCGTGATTTCCTCAACGAAGAGTGGCACGCCATCGGCTTGCGATGCGATCTTCTTTGCAACGGTCATAGGCAATGCCTTGCCACCGGTGATCCGTGCGATCATTGCCCCCACGAGCGCTCCGTCGAGGCGCCGCAGCGAAATGCGGGTCACCGAGGGGTGACCGGTGAACCGTTCTCCAAGCGGCTCTCGCGCGGTGACAATCGCCAGGATGCGTTCAGACTCAATGCAATCGAGGGCGCGCTCCATCAGTTCCAGCGTCGTCGGGTCGATCCAGTGGGCATCCTCGATCAGCCAAAGCACCGGTGTGCGCCGCGCCATATCACGAAGAAGTCCGACCAGGGTGTCGAGAATAGCCGTGCGCTGCTGTGCCGGCGTTGTCGCAGCCGCACCATAGCGGCGTGCCGCGTCGAGCCCTAGCAAGACCGCCAAATGCCTCGGGGCGTCTCCTACGTCGGAGAAATTCTCCGAAAGGAAGTTCTCTAGCCGGACAAGGTTCGCCTCGGATCCGGCATTGTTCGCGATGCCGACGGTGCGGGCAAGCTGTTGCGTTACGGGCCAAAATGGACTGCCGGCGTGATAGGGGGAGCACTGCCAGATCACGCGACCAAAGGCACCCGGCAGCGTCCTTGCTAGCGCCTCGACGAAATGTGATTTCCCGATCCCCGCCTCTCCTTCGACGAGGATAAGCTGGCCGCGTCCTGTCTGTGCCTCCGCCCAGCAGCGCCCTACGATCTCGGTCTCGGCCTTTCGCCCGAGCAGAGGCGTCTCCTCGCCGCGGGCCCGGGCAGCAAAGCGACTCTCGGCACTGCGTTCCTCGGAAATCGCGAACAACTCGACCGGTTCCCTTATTCCCTTCAGCTCGCGTTTGCCCAGATTTTCGATCTCGAAGGCGGAGCGTATGAGCTTGCGCGTCGAATCGGACACAACCACTTGGCCTGGCTTGGCGGACTCCTGCAGGCGCGATGCGAGATTGGGCGTCGGGCCGACGACAGATTCTTCGCGCGCGGCTCCCTCGCCCACCAGATCGCCGACGACGACTAGGCCGGTTGCGATGCCTACCCTGGCTGCCAACGGCTTGCCGGCAGCCACAAGCTCGGCCACCGCTGCGGTTGTCGCCACGCCAGCGCGCACCGCACGTTCGGCCGAGTCTTCATGCGCATGGGGCCAACCGAAATAGGACAGGACACCGTCACCCATGAATTTGGCGACTTGCCCCCCCAGGCGAGTTATCTCGCCTGCGACCGCATTCTGATAGGCGCGAATCACTTCGCTCATGTCCTCGGGGTCGAGCCGCTCGGACAATCGGGTGGAGCCGACCAGGTCGGCGAACATAAGAGTCAATTGGCGCCGTTCCGCTCCGGAAGCGGCGGGTTTCTGTTCGCTTGGCAGCGCCGTGCCGGCGGGTTGACTGCTCGACTCGCGTAGCGCTCGAACCGCCTCGGCAATCCTTCGGCGGGGCCCAACGGGAAGGCCGAGTTCTTTCAGGTCGGCATCAGTGATTTCAGGCAGGATGGATATATCGATTTCCGCATCGGCGAAGACCTTTCGGTACTTCTGCATGCCGATCGATTCCAACCAAACGGTAATGTTTTTGGCGAGCGCGGGCATTCACAAGGACTTCAGACTATAGGTTTGGATCAACGTTAGAGGCCCAACCGGTCATTGACTAGAGGATGCCGCAAAAGAAGTAGTGACCTTGCGGCCAATAAAGACTCAGCCAGACCCATGCAAAGTATAACTGATGGCGGGATAGGCACACGCGGCAAAGGGACGGGCCGGCTACCGCATCGTGCCATCAAGAAACTCTGGGTCATCCGGTCGTCGGCCAAGGTCAGGATCGATTGTACCTGATCCGTAACCGCAACCTGCCCTTTTTCGGTGCCCACCGTCGATCGAGAACGTCCGCACGGCGTCAGGAGCACGCGTAGCCCTCGCTAACCGAATGTCCGCATTGTCCCTCACTGCTTCCGTTAGAACGCGGCGCAGCATCGGGCAGAATGGGCTCAAACCGGTCGATCGTCGCGCCGCATCATTTGCGCACTTCCATTCGGCCTCGCCACGTCGCTATCGGCCCGATCCAGCCGTTGCTTGTCTGGTTGGTTTCCGAGATACTTTCGCTGCTTTCTCCCGGGGGTTGGGCGAAATGAACCGTTCCGACGATTATCCTGACGTCCTTGATCCAGAGCGGGTCGGGACCTACGCAGCCTTAGCCAAATCGGGAGGAGGATTTGTATGGGATGCCGTCTTGGAGTACCGCGTCTGGTGTCATCCAGAGCGTGGCGCAGCGGATCTCGAAAACGGTAGTGACTACTATTTTGCTTTTGGGAATTATGCCGAGGCGCTTGGATTTTCGCGCGCTACTGTTGGCGCAGAAGAGCCACTCGCTCTCATTCTCCAGAAAGAATACATAGAGGAACCCGAACCCGGCCGGTACGTTCACATTGAGGCTGAACGAATTACGGAATGGCCCGTGGAGTTCCTCGCTAGGCCCAAGCGCGACGACAGAACCATTCCCGATTTCTTGGCGCCAGATGCGCCCAGCAATCGGCTCGATATTCTGCGCGGACTTGCTCGACCGTGATTTCAGGGTACGCTTGTTTGCGGCGTTGCTAATGACGAGCTGTGGCACTACCCGGACGCTCATCGACCGCGGAGTCTAGGTCTGCTCACGGCCCATTGCCGACCTTCGATTGTTTGCCCGATGTTGCAATGCAATTTTCGGATTGCCGCCATTCGTGCCCAGCGCAACGTCATCGAAGCATGAATGGCGGCCGCGCGGGGCGAACCTGCCTTCTGAGCAGCATTTCAATTTTCCGGGTCGCTCCCTATAGCTGCCTTTGGGGTTATGTCAAAGGAGTGCCAAGAGTGGACGCCAACGACGGCGGGAATAGGGCCGATCTTGGAGGCATCGGAATGCAATCGCTGCTCGAACCTTTCCAGTGTTGGAGTGTTAGGCGACGAAGCGCCGATGCCCAGTCTGCCGCATTGCGCGAATTCAAAGGCATAAATGGCATCACGGCGGAGGCCCTCGGTGCTCTGATTCGCTGCCGGTCAGTTGAATCTATCAAATTATTCTCTATCGAAAGTAGTGAAAATCCAAAAATCTACAAACGGAGGGTTTCTTTTTTAGTATATTCTATGAAACCAAATTCATTCAGAGTAAAAATTCCAATCTATTAACCGATACCTAAGGGCCCGCTTTGGCCGCGTAAGTCAGGTGTTCCTGTAACGCTGCAAAGAGGTGCTCGCCTATGCGTGGCTGGATTCATTTCCTAAGGGACGAACGGGGTGCGGAGACGATTCAATTCGTCGCGTGGCTTCCATTGTTCGCCTTTCTGATCATTACAGTGACGGATGTCAGCTTTCTCTATTTGACCCATACCGAGATGACCAATGTCGCGCGCGACACAGCGCGGCGGCTATCGTCGGGCGCTCTCCTGACGACCACGGATGCCGAGACGCATGCGAGCGGAACACTTGACCGGTTCGCGTACAACTACACCGTGAACGCCGCGGTGGATCCGAACCAGGCCGTTGGCGTCGAAATCAAGGTGCCGGTCAACGAGGTTGCGATTTTTGGGCCGCTGGTCTTCCCGATCATCGGAGATGACCTTGTCTCGACCGTCGTGATGCGCGCAGATCCGAACCTTGCGGGCATTATTGGCGGCGGCAATGGCGGCGGCAATGGCGGCGGCAATGGCGGCGGCAATGGCAATGGAGGCGGCAATGGCGGATAAGCTGAAAATGCCCCTATCCGTGGCTCGCCATGCGAAGGCGATGCTGTCTGACGAAACCGGCGCCGTGACCATCGAGTTCACCACGCTTGTGCCGGCCTTCGTCCTGCTGCTGGTCTTCTTCGTCGATGCCAGCACGATCTATCTGACGCGCAGCGAGATGTACAACGTCGCCCGCGACGCGGCGCGGCGGATGTCTACCGAGCAATTGCAGACCTCGGACGAGGTGAAAACCTATGTCGAGTCGCATCTGAATCTGGGTGATCGCGTCTATGTCGTGGACCCGGATTTCGGCGGCGAGATGACCGTTACGCTTGGAATTCGTATCGGCGATGCCGCCATTTTCGGGGTCTGGTTCGACGGGTTCCTCGGTGGAACTTCGACGGTCCGGAATGTGTTGTGGGCGCGTGCGTCTGTAAGGAGAGAGCCCCTGCTTTAATGCAAGGGTTCGGAATGCAGCCAACTGGAGCGGAATGGCCACGGGTCCATGGGAGCCTCGAATGATCATCTCTAAGTTTAACAGCTTCATCGAAGACGAGAGCGGTGCCTACACCGTATGGTCGCTGGTCTGGTTTTCGCTTTACGTCGCAATCGGCGGGCTCGCGGTCGACATGACCGATGCCTACCGGACAAAAACGCTGCTGCAATCGACGGCTGATGCTTCGGTGCTGGCGGCAGCGATGTCGCTGCCAGACCAGGACGATGGGCGCAGCCAGGCGGTTAACTTCTCCAAGGACAACATGCAGCAGACGGATCACGGTACCGTGGTGCGTCCCAGCGAAGTTGTTTTCGGGACCTGGAATATCGCCACGCGCACCTTCACCCAGGGCGCGACAAGTTCAGGCGATCCGCTGGTCCCCGATGCGGCGATGGTGACCTCGCGCCGTGCAAGCGGCAACGAGAACCCGTTGGCTACGAACTTTCTGCGCATCATCGGTCTGATGGATTGGGATGTGAACACGACGTCTATCGCCATCAAATATGTGCCGGAATGCATCCGGGGCGGCTTTGTCGCCTATAACCGGGTCGATACCAACAGCAACAATCACTACATCAACGAGATCTGCATTCACGGTCAGAATCTTGTTGACGACACCGGACAGAACGATGCGGTCGAGGTGCAGAATAACAGCATTTTTGATCCAGGCGTGAACGTCAGTATGCCGGACAAGAACGATCTGTCCAACCTGCCCCAGGTCTATAGCAACCAAGGCCTGGAGGAGGCCCATACGGAAGGCGATGCCTATCCGGCGGACGTGGCGAAGCTGGACGAGATCATCGACGGGTTGACCACAGATGGTTCGATTTATCAGCCGCCATACATAACCGATACCACGGTCGTGAATATCACCAGCTCGTACAACGGTCCCTACGATGCCGGAAAGGTCTACTACGCGACCTGCCAAGGCGGCAGTGACCTAACGCTACCCACAAACACGGTGATCCAGGATGTGGTGATCGTGTCGGAATGCGGTATTCAGGCGAGCAACGGATTATCCCTCACCAATGTTGCAATCGCGTCGAAGAGCGTCGGCAACGGGCAGAACCCGTTGAGCAGCCATGAGATCAACTTCGCCTCGCAGACCAATCTCGGCAGCGCAACTTTCTGTACGACCGGGGACGGTGGCGTCGAAATCTATGCCAAGGCCTCGGCCCACGTCGCGGCGGGCACCGTCGCCAGTGGTATCCGCATCGTCGTCGGCGGCGATCTGGAACTGACCTCGCAGCTCGATATCCTGGGCGTCTCCGCCCAGGCGGGCAACGACATCGATCACACGTCCAACGGCGATGCCGGGCTCTGCCCGCAGGGCACCCCGCCGCCGGGCGTCTTCGCCTACCATCACCGGTTGGTGTTTTGATCCCTCAAAAGGTGACTGAGCAGCGCTAAGTGAGGTTCTGCCGATCTACTCCACCTTACGAGAGGCCACCATTCATCCGAGTCGGGTCATGAATACGCGTAGCGTGCTCTCGCCGAATGTCCGGATTGACGCGATTGCTTCCGTTCGAACGGGGCGTAACATCGGCCACTTTGGGCTCAAACCGGTCATCTGACCGTTATGGTCAAGCTTCCGGCGCCTCCAACGACTGTTGTGCGGACTTTGCCGCCTTCATCACTCCAATCGGTCACGTCTCAAACCCGCCGTCGGCACGAAACACCGGTTGTTTCTCCCGCCTGTGCATGTCCGGCAGTTCGACCAACCAAGTCTGGGATGAGCGGCACCAGTACTGGTCTCTCGGCACCAGTTCGTTGCGTTGAGTGATGGTCCCAACACGGAGCCCGACCGCTTCCGAACCGTCCCCGACTGGTCTCGAAAAGATCGGTGTGCCGCACTCAGGGCAGAACCCCTGTTCGCGCACAGCGCCGCTGTCAGCAACCTTCGAGTAGGTCTTGGGCGTGCCGGATTGCAGCCGGAATTGCCCCGGCCGGGTCTGCACCACGACACGAAAGGCGGAACCGGACAATGTCTGACAATCGGTGCAGTGACAGATGATCACCCGGTCGGGTTCGATCTCCGCCTCATACCGAATGTGCCCGCAGTGGCATCTGCCATCGACTTGCATCACAGCCCTCCCAGGTTCACAGCTACGTCACCCAGTGTAATGTTGCGATGGTGCTCAAGCCACAAGGCCGATCTGGCGAATGAACGCTCTGAAGTATTTTTCCGCCAAAACCTCGCCTAGCAAACGCAGTTACGGGTGGGAGCACCTTGCCGTGGGTCGTGCTCATGCATGGGTTCGTTCTACTCCTGTCCTGCCCAGACGGAGTTGGACTGCTTGGCTACGACCAGAACATTTAGAGGTCTACCGGTAACGAATGCATTGTGATCGGAAACGTAATCTCTGCTCGCTTCACTGCCTAAGTTTCGGTCTCGTCACCGGCGTCGCCTGCGTTTCGGGGCAAGCCGTTACGAATTCGCTGGTGTGCTAGCTGTACTTCTTGGCTTCGCGTCGTGGGAAACTACTGAAGGGGGGATCCTTCTATACACAAAAACCGGCGAACAGATGGTCCCCCTCTACCCCACTGACTTGAGCGAAGCCGACCTGACGCCCAAGCCCCCCGGCTGGCTGCCCTGGCATCTTTGGCGGGAAGACTTTGAGGAGAATTACCGGAAGCGCGAAGGGATCAGGCTTGTTTCGAACCTGCCTGATAATCACGAATCTGCCTTCGAAAGTGAGGCGAGAGAGCGCTACGACGAATACCTTGACCAGCTTGCTGCCCCCGATCTGTCGAATTCTGACCTACGCAATGCAAACGTGTTCCGCGCATTCCTGCCCAGCGCGGACCTCCGTGCGGCGAAGATGCAGGGGGCGGACCTCCGTGCGGCGAAGATGCAGGGGGCGGACCTCAGCGGTGCGGATTTGCAGGGGGCGTACCTCCAGGACGTAAAGATGCGGGGGGCCAACCTCACC
>Ga0224508_10001040_pt1 | contig 25368 bp, 23 predicted proteins | sample SF_Jan12_sed_USG_4_FD_170157 | JGI IMG/M metagenome (GOLD analysis project Ga0224508, IMG submission 170157) | Sediment microbial communities from San Francisco Bay, California, United States - SF_Jan12_sed_USGS_21 | ecosystem: Environmental > Aquatic > Marine > Sediment | place: USA... | reverse complement strand
CGGAGCGTCCACCTTGGCGCCGTCGGCGAGGTCGACGCCCTCGACCCGACCGCCGGTCGTGCGCACGTCGGTGACCTCGGAGCGGAAGCGGACGTCGACGCCGTGGCGGCGCGCCGCCTCCAACAGGTCCTGGCAGGCGCTGACCGGGTCGAAGTAGCCGGGGTCGGCCTCGTAGAGGAAGTCGTTGTGGTCGGCGCACTGGTGCTCGGTCTCGGCTTCGAGGTCGAACGGCTTGTTGCACAGCGACAGCGCCGGGAAGCGCTCGTTGACGGCGGCCCCGTCGAGGTGTTCGACGGCGATGCCGAGCCCGGCCATCATCTCGCGCGCCGTCTCTACTTCCTCGGCGGAGTCGCCCATCATCCACAGCACTCCTGTGTGATGGAACTTGCCTCTCGGCTCGTCGATGCCGGTGTAGTCGGCCCAGTTGCGGTAGGTCTGGAGGCCGTCGCGGGCCATGCGGATGGCGTCTGGGTAGGTGTAGCGCTGGCGGAGGATGGCGCAGGAGGCTCCGGTCGAGCCTTCGCCGACGTTGGCCGCCTTCTCGAGTACCACGATCTGCTGCGAGGACCGCAGCGCCAGCTGATAGGCGATGGAGAGACCGATGATGCCGGCCCCAACGATCACAACGTCGGCAGTGTCCTTCATGGCGATCCTCCTGGATATCAATCCTACGGCACACCCCGGACGCGGTTCCCCCCAGACCCGAACACAGGGGGGAACCGACGGGTACTGGGGGGAACGATTGGCTGAATGCGGACTCAGATGAAGAGGATCTGGCCTCCTTCGGCGAGGTTGAACATGTCGGCGGCCGAGACGATGTCCTTGACGCCGGGCACGAAGTCGCTCTCGTCGATATCGAACATGTCGACGGTCATGCGGCACGCCCAGAAGGCACCGCCGCTGTCCTGAACCATCTCCATGAACTCGCGCAGGGGAGGAACGTCGAGGCCGGCGATCTTGTTCTTCATCATCTTGGTGGCGACGCTGGCCATCCCAGGGATGGGGGCAACGGCCTGCGGCATACCCATGTTGAGGTTGCCGACGGGCGTGACACCCATGTGGTCGATCTTCTTGTCGGTGATGAGGTCGAGACCCCAGAACGTGAAGAAGAGATGGGTTTCGATGCCCTCACCAAGGGCCGAGTTGGCCATGATCAGGGCGGCGTACGCAGACTCAAGGGAGCCTTGGCTGAGGATGATGGTGACCTTGCGGTCGCCGTCATCGTCGAATGAGGGGATTGGCATGGGGGATGCTCCTTTCTTGGACCTACACGCAGCCCTTGGGCTTGGGCAGTCCGGAGACGAATGCGAACTTCTTGGCCGGCTTCTTGGGGAACAGCTCGAACAGAGCCTTGGTGGGAACTCCAGCCCCCGTGCTCACCCTGCGCAGCGTCGGCGTCTCGCCCTTGGCGACGAAGTCTTCGCGTGCGAACTTGATGACGCTCCAGTGGTCTTCGGTCAGCTCGATGCCGATGGCTGATGCCAGTTCGCCGGCGATCTCTTCTGTCCACGTTTCGGGGTCAACGAAGAAGCCTTCCTCGTCGACCTCCACCTCGACGCCTGAGTACGTCATGGTTGCCATTTACTTACCTCCTTGGGCTGGGCCCCCGAGGCTGCGCAGCAGCGCAACCAGGCGTCCCAGGCCTCTTTTTACTTGGGGATCTTTCGTTGCTCTCACCAGGCCGAAGAGCGAGACCGGCTCGGCGCCTTCGTCGCGCACGGTCAGCGCGGTGCGGCGCAGCATCGCCATCACCTCGGGCTGCGTCATTTCCTTGACGGCATCGAGGATGAGGACGACGTTCTCGCCGAGGGCTTCGACGTCCTCGGTCTCGTAGCCGGTGACGATGCGGTCGGCCACGCCGGCCGCTGCTTTGGCGAACTCGAAGTAGCCGCGGCGATCGGCCTCGGCGAGGCGCTCGGTGGCGGCCATGAATGCATCGCCCCCCAGAGCAGACAGCTCGGACGTCAGCTCGGTGAGCTTGTCGAGGGAGCCGGTGATCGTCGCCAGCTGCTCCTCGATCGCCGCCAGACGATCGGCTTCGGTAGCTGTGAGGGTCATGAGGCCTCCTTCTTCCCGGCCATCAGCATTCGTGACGGCAGGGGCATCGGCTTGGCTGGGAGCAGCACGTTCCAGTAGGTCCAGCGGAACATCATCTTCCCCCAATGGTTCATCTCGGTCTCGCCGAGCAACGAGAACGGTCCGACTCCGGGAAGCGGGTACTTGCCCGCAAGGGGCTCCGTGTCGTAGTTGAAGTCGATCAGCAGCGCCTTGCCGTCACCGGACTCGATGAAGCAGTTGGCGTGCCCGTCGAAGGCATGTCGCATCGGCCTTCCGGCGATGTAGTCGATGAAATTGTCTGCGAAGACCTCGGCGGCGAAGTGGGCAACCGAACCCGCCTTCGACGTCGGCAGCTCGGCGGCGTCGCCGAGAGCGAAGATCTCAGGATGATCCGGCGACACGAACGTGTGACGGTCGACCGGCACATGGTTGAGCTCGTCGCCAAGGCCGGACCGCTCGATGAACTCTGCGCCCATGTTCAGGGGAACCGTGACCAACAGGTCGTAGGGCACCTCGCGCTCGTCGTAGGAAACGAGCACCTTGCGGTCGGTGTCGACCCGCTCGGCGTAGAAGTCGACCTCTGTGGCGATCTTGCGCTCATCGAGCATGTTGCCGAGGTACTCCGCAGCGACCGGCTTGGTGAAGGCCCCCGACATCGGGGTGACGAACACCAGCTCGACGTCGTCGCGCAGGCCACGCTCCCGGAAGAAGGAGTCGGCCAGGAAGATGAACTCGAGCGGGGCGACCGGGCACTTGAACGGCAGTTCGAGGATCGACATCACCAGTCGTCCCCCTTGCCACGTGGCCAGGGTCTCGGCGAGGGCCTCGGCACCCTCCAGGGTGTAGAAGTCGTGGACGGTCTCGCGCCATCCGTCTTCTCCCAGTCCCGGCGTCTGGTCCGGCCGGGGGTGGGTACCCGATGCGATCACGAGGTAGTCGTAGTTGAGTTCCCTGCCATCGGCGAGGAAGACGCTGCGGCCGTCGGCGTCGACGCGGTCGATCTCGCCGATGATGAGGTCTACCCCGTCGGGGATGAAACGCTCCTTGGGTCGCTCCACGTCGGCACGCGTGTAGGTGCCGAAGGGGATGAAGAGGAATCCGGGCTGGTAGTAGTGCGTCTCGTCCTGGTCGACGATGGTGATGTTCCACTCATCGCCGTCCAGTCGGGGGCGCAGATGATTGACGACCATGGTTCCCGCGGTACCGGCTCCGAGAACAAGCAGGTTCTTCATGGGCGACTCCTTTCGGTCTCGATTGTTGGCGAACTTGCGGCTATGGAGGCGATGGCCTCCAGCCGTCCAACGAGGTGCTGTCGCTCGTTGGCAAATCGTGTGAGCATCTGCCCGATCCGGGGCAGGCAGTCGAGGACCCATTGCTGGCGGCCGTGGTCGAGGTAGTGGACTTCGTCGACGTGATCGGCGATCACCTTGGTGTCGACGCCGACCTTGGCGGCGATGGCCGCTTGGTCCGTCTGTGCGGGAGGCCACTCGTCCGGGGCGATCCCGCCAACGATGACCATCCCTGCGATCTCTCCACCCAAGCGGATGAAGCTGCGGGCGCACAAGAAACCGAAGTGGCTGGGACGCCACGCCGCCATCTGATCGGCGTCGCTCCCGTAGTCCCGCCAACCGTCGATACAGCTGGCGACCGCCGTCGGATGAGTTGAGATGACGGTGAAGAGGCCGCAGGGGTTGGCGACCGAAGTCACCGGGACGCCGTTCATGTCTGTGATGAGGACCATCACGCCGAGCATGTCGGCGAGGAGGTCGGCAGCCGACTGGATGGCGCTGCGGGGGAGGAAGTTGCGGAGGTCGATCGAGTCACCGTTACGAGTTGCGGCGGCCGCCGCCAGCTCGCTGCTGGCCTCGGGGGCGCTCTCCAACAACCAGCGCTCCACGGCGTCGGCCGGGAAGCGCCACTGTCGTCCCACCTTGATGGCGGGGATGCGGCCCTGTTCCGCCATCCGGTAGATGGTGGAGCGGTCGACGTTGATGAGGTCTTGTACGTCTCGCGATGTCAGCATCGTCGTCATGAGGGGTCCTGCCCGTGGTGCCTGCTTGTGCATATTTTCACAAGCAGGCACCAGCTGCAGTAGGGGCTTTTGTCCCTATTGGCGAGAATCCCCGTTGACGGCCGGCTAAACCGCCAGGTCACGCAGTCGGAGCTCCGCCCAGCGGGCGGGAAGGATGAGGCGGAAGCGGTATGGCAGGAAGGGCCGGGTGGCCTTGATCAGCGCCAGGTTGGCGTCGAGGACTCGCTGGCGACCGGGGCTCCACTTGAGCTGGTGCAGCTCTCGCAGTCGCGGGTCGAGGGTCCCCGTCGCTGTGAACGAGATCAGCTTCCAGATGGGCTTGATCCTGGTCGGCACCGAGCGCCCGGTGCGGATGAGTTCGGTCACCTCGGCCGAAACCTCGGTGGCCAGCAGCTCGTCGCCGGCGATGACTCCGTCGACGTACTCCTCCATGTCGGCGTAGCTGCTCGGGATCTCGGACCGGGGAAGCCACAGCAGCTCGGCGGCCACCTTGTTCTCTTCGTGGTAGCGATCCTTCTCGTCATCACTGAGAGGCCCGACGGTGAGCTCGTAGAAGAGCACGGTCGACACCTCGAGAGCGGCATGGACCCACAACAGCAGATCGATCGCGGTCGCGTCGTAGTACAGGCCCGTGACCGGGTCGTCGCCCTTGATGGTCTTGTGCAGCTTGTTGATGCGATCCGCGGCCTCATCGGCCTCCGCTATCGATCCAAAGGTGACGAGGTTCTGCAGCTGCAATGTGCGGATGAGCCGAGACCACGGGTCGCGGCGATAGCCGCCTGTCTGTCGTGCCCCGGCGGAGACGAGGGGATGCGCCGAGTGCATGAGAAGGGCACGAGCGCCGCCGAAGAGCACCGTGGTCTCCCGGTTCACCTTCCACATGGCGCTGTCCGGCCCGAAGTATCCGCTGTCCGTCCTCATTACGCGGACGGTAGTGGGGCCTGGGCCTTGTTCAAGGTGGGAGCCCGAAACGCCGATCAATCGACAAGCTCACAAAGCGAGTCGAATGCAAGCCGTAGCGCAACGCCCGGCCCGCGTGATGGCGGCCATGGCGGGGGGACTGCTGGCAGCCGTCCTCGGCGCCTGCCTGTGGTTCCTCGTCGCCTGGATGTTCAACGTCCACGCCAGCTTCCTGGCGGCTCTCGTAGGACCACTTGCCGGAATGGGTGCTTGGCTGGCCCATCGCAAGCGAGGCTCGATCCTCCTCCAGGGCTGGAGTGTCTTCATCACGCTCGCAGCCATGCTGGTTGCGGAAGCGATGGTGGTCCGCATGATCGCCGTCAGGGGCCTGGCCGAGCAAGATGGCGCAGTCCCCCTGATGCTCCCGCTCGACGTCCTGTGGAACCTGGTGGCGACGGGCATTACCCAGGACCCGATCACCCCGCTCTTCTTCGCCATCAGCCTGTGGTACGCCATCTCCATTCCCAAGGAGCGCAAAGAGGAGTACTAGAGCCGGCCGGTGGGCATGCCGGTAGGCTCGCCGAGTGCGGATCCACCTCCTCGACGGCACCTATGAGCTGTTCCGTTCCTACTTCGGGGCCCCCAAGCGCTTGGCACCAGACGGTCGCGAGGTCGGGGCCATCGCCGGCATCATCGCCAGCACACTGAGCCTTCTCTCCGAGCGGGGCGTCACCCACCTCGCGGCCGCCTTCGACACCGTTATCCCATCGTTCCGCAACGACCTCTACCCGGGCTACAAGACCGGGGAGGGAATCGAAGCGGACTTGCTCTCACAGTTTCCCCTAGCCGAGCGGGCGCTGAGTGCTCTCGGCGTCGTCGTGTGGCCGATGATCGAGTTCGAGGCTGACGATGCCATGGCCACCGCCGCCTATCGATACGCACCACATGCCGAGCAGGTGGTCGTCTTGTCCCCCGACAAGGACATGGCGCAGTGTGTCGTCGGCGACCAAGTAGTCACCTACGATCGACGCAAGAGAGCCTTCATGAACGATGCCGGGGTTCGGGAGAAGTTCGGTGTGGCCCCCGAGTCCATCCCCGACTATCTAGCCCTGGTCGGCGATGCCGCAGATGGTTTTCCGGGGCTGCCGGGGTGGGGCGCCAAGTCCAGCTCGGCCGTTCTTGGCCACTATCGCCATCTCGAGCACATACCGCTCGACGCCGCCAGGTGGGACGTTCCGGTTCGCAGTTCCGGTCGTCTGGCCTCGGCCCTGGTCGAGGGCATGGGCGACGCTCTGCTCTTTCGCTTCCTTGCTCTGCTGCGGACCGACGTGCCGCTTGAGGAGGGCCCCGACGACCTGGAGTGGCCGGGAGTCCACCACGAGCCATACGCCGAGCTGTGCGAGGAGCTCGGACTCGGCAACCTGGCAGACAGACCTCACCGCTGGGCAGCGCTCTGAGGGAACGCGACGGCGTGCCCCTTCGTTTCCTAATGATGCGTCGCTTCCTCATTCTGACGGTGGCCCTGGCCGCCTGTGGAGGCGGTACTCAGACGGGCGTGTCGACCACGCTGTCCACCTCGTCCCCGACGGCCACCTCGCCGGCAACCATCCAAGGCGAGCCGGTTCTGATACCGCCGGCCACCAACGCTTCGATTCGTAACCAGCTCGGTTTCGCCTTCCCTGAGGCTCCTGCCGTGCCTTCCGGTCCTCCCGAGCCTGCCCTGGTCGAGGCCCTCGACTCCTTGTTCTCCACCCTGACGACCGCCATCGACATCGCGGCCATCGACCGCATCGCCGAGCTGGGGGACCCCAGGGCTACCTGGCTTCTCGCCGACCTGCTCTCCGTCCTCGGCGCCGGCAACGCCCGCAGCATCTCGCTGAATGCCTTCGAGCGGCTGACGGGCGCGGTGCTCGACGACGACCCTGTGGCAGCGCTGAGTCCAGGGCTGTCTATCTCGGACCACCTCATCGCCTGGGACCTGCCGGCGTTGGAGGGGTATCAGGACTGGAAGGCCCAGCTGTTCCTGCTGATCGAGCCCAGGTGGGAGCCGTTCTTTGACGACGCCGACGCCGATATCGACTGGCGGCACATTGGCTGGGGCGGGGTGCCCATGGACGCCAGGTTGCTGGGCGATCCCAATCCGTGTCCCGAAGGCTGCATCCCTGCCCTCGACGATCCAGCGGTCACGGACGCGGCCGGTGGTGACTGGTACGCCGACGACAGGGTGGTCTTCGGGATCACGATCGGCGGCGAGTCGCGGGCCTATCCCAAGCACATCATGGAGATCCACGAAATGGTGAACGACACCATCGGCGGGCGCCGGGTCGCCATCCCTTACTGCACGCTGTGTGGGTCGGCGCAGGCCTACTTCACGGACAACCTCCCTTCAGGCATCGAGACGCCGTTGCTGCGGACGTCGGGGTTGTTGACTCGATCCAACAAGGTGATGTTCGACCGCAACACCTTTTCGGTGTTCGACACCTTCACAGGCGTTGCCGTTTCGGGCCCGCTGCGAGAACGGGGCATCGAGCTGGAGCAGACGTCGCTGGTCATCTCCACCTGGGGTGACTGGAAGCTCGCCCACCCCGACACCACGATCGTCGCCGAGGACGGCGGTATCGGTCGCGACTACCCGCTGGACCCGCTCGGCGGTCGCGATGACGACGGCCCCATCTTCCCTGTCGGCGAGGTCGACGAACGCCTCGGCGTCCAGGAGAAGGTACTTGGTGTTATCGCCGACGACGGGTCGCCCGTTGCGTTCCCGGTCGCTGCTGCCCGCGCCGTGCTGGAGGCGGGAGGGGCGGTCGAGGCACTGGGGGTAGTCGTGATCATGGACGCCTCGGGGGTACGGGCCACCGATGAAGGCGGAGCCGAGATGGTTGGGCATGAGGCCTTCTGGTTCGCCTGGAGTCAGTTCCACCCCGAGACCGTGGTGTGGGCGCTGCAGTGACGACGCCGAGCGGCTAGCCCTATTCGCTGAAGGCGCCTTGGGAGCCTGGCGTGAAGCGGCGCCGCCTGCCGACGATCACGGCGACGGCTCCGAGGAGAAGGAGCCCACCAGCCGCGACGGGCAGCACAACATTCAGGGGCAAAGCGTTGCTGGGGTCGAGGGCCGCTCCCGGGGCTCCCGCGGCATCGTTGCCGGCAGTGGATGGCGGTGGCGCCAGGGTTGTGGTCGGCGCGGCCGTCGTCGGTGCCACGGTGGTCGGGGGCAGCGTCGTGGTCGTTGTGGTGGTTGTAGTAGTAGTGCTGGTCGTGGTCGTGGTCGTGGTTGGCGGCAGCGTGGTCGTGGTCGAGGTCGAGGTCGTGGAGGTCGTCGTGGCAGGCGGCCGGGTTGTGGTGGTGGTCGCAGCCGGCGGCCGGGTGGTAGTCGTGGTGCTGGTAGTAGGAGGCGGTGGGGGGTCCTGCGCCTGCACCTGGACCGCAACCTCCTCGTTGAGCGACCCCGAGGAACCGGAGATCGTTATCGGGAAGCTGTATGGGCCGGGGCTGATGTCGGCGGCGGCCGAGATGGTCATCGTGATCGACCATTGGGTCGGGTTCTCTTCCACTGGCGTCGAGAAGGACACCGTCAATCCCCCCGGGGGGCTGGCGGAGGCTGTCGGCGCGGTCGACGACCCGAATCCGAGGAAGGTCTGGCTGGATTCGCCCTGTTGGACGGGGCTGGCCGAGATGGTTGCCGCGGCAGGCGCAGCTATGACCGCCACCAGGCCGATGGCGGCGATGAGTGGTCTGGCCCAACGCAGCGTGTTCACAGGGTCCAATTTAGTCGATGGGGGCTGGCGGCGGGGCCGACACTGACCGTTCAGCTCCAAGCATTCCCAGCCGATATAGCTGTTTGCCCCTGTCCTAAGGATTAGACGAGCAGTGACACCTCTATTGGAATCGCATCCACGGACCATTCTCCCGAGGCTGGGAGCAGTGGCGGGCGCCATCGCGCTCTTCTCGTCGCTGTCGCTGGCGCCGTTGGCAGCAGGCGAGAGCCCGGCGGGCGATGTCGCCGTTCCCTGGCCTGCCACCATCAACGAGTACACCTACGACACCGGCGCCAGCATCTTCGACACCCAGGACAACAACCCGGGCTATTCCGACCTCTGGGCTGGTGCGAGCGACGACCTGTCCACCGTCTTCTTCGACTCCGACGGCACCAACATCTTCTTGCGGATGCGAGTGCGCCAGGACCCAGATAAGAGCGGCGGCTTGGAATCCACCAATTATCTGGTCTCGATCGCGGTCGGGGGTGTGCAGGCTGCCGTGGTCGGACTCAACGGCAAGCCGGCCTCAGTCGACTTCGTCTACACCGCCAACGCCGATGCCTCCATCATCCGCGAGGTCTACACGACGCCCTTCACCAACGACGGATCGGGCACCAGCGCCGGGGCGCGCTGGTATGCCGCCCCCGATGAGGGCTACTTCCTCGACTTCCAGGTTCCGATCGCCGCTATCACCGCTGTGGCGCCATCCGTCACGCCGTCGAGCCCCATCCAGCTGTTCTTCGGGAGTTCGCAAGCGGCGAACCTGTCGGTGATCAACAAGGACTACATGATCGGCACAAACGTGAGCTACGTCGGTCTGGAAGTCGTCACGCTTTCGGGAGCACCTGCCGCGACGCCCCCGACGGCCAACGACGATTCCGCATCGGTCCTCGAGGACGATTCGGTTGTGGTGGACCTGGCAGACAACGATGATGACGCCGGCGGCGACCTCGATCCGACATCGCTCGTAGTGACGGTTGGTCCGACCAACGGGTCCGTTGTCAATCATGGTGACGGAACAGTCACCTACACGCCCGACCCAGGCTTCAACGGCTCTGACTCGCTCGACTACGTGATCTGCGATCTCGCCGGAGAATGCGACACCGCGACCTTGACGATCACGGTCGATCCGGTCAACGACGATCCGGTGGCCGTCGACGACGTTGTCACGACGCCAGAGGACTCGCTGGTGACGATCGACGTCGTCGCCAATGATTCTGATCCGGACGGCGACCCGATGACCGTTCCGATCTATGACGCCGTCTCCGCCAACGGGGGGACGGTCGCGTGCACCCTGGCGGGGTCCTGCACCTACGACCCGGCCCCCGACTACTCCGGCCCAGACTCGTTCACCTACACCATCGACGATGGGGCAGGAGGGGTGGACACGGCGACGGTGCTGATCACGGTCGTCGGCGTCAACGATGGCCCGCTGGCCGTTGACGACGCCGTCACGATCCCTGAGGACACAGCGAGCACCGACATCTTGGTGCTGACCAACGATCTCGACCCGGAATTCGACACCCTGGCGATCGACTTCTACACCCAGCCCGCCGTCGGCTCCGTTACCGAGGTCGGCGCCGTGCTGCGATACGTTCCACCTGCTGACTGGGCAGGGACCGACACCTTCACCTACAGGGTGTGCGACAACGGCCTTCCTCCCTTGTGCGATGAGGCCGAGGTGGTGGTGACGGTCACTCCGGTCAACGATCCCGTTGCCGGCGGTGACGACTCGGTCGTGACGCTCGAGGACGTTGATGCGGTCATCCCCATGACAACCCTTCTTGCCAATGACGCCGACGTCGATGGTCCTGGCCCGCTGGTCATCACTGGAGTCACGAATGGAACCAACGGAACCGTGTCGATCGTCGGGGGAGATGTCGTATACGACCCGGCTCTCAACTTCAACGGCTCCGATACCTTCACTTACACGGTGTGCGACAGTGCGGCGTCTCCGGGGTGCGACACCGTCTCCGTCACGGTGAACGTCGGTGGCGTCAACGATCCGCCGATCGCAGACGATGAGGCCGTATCGACGACTGAGGACATCGACGCCGTCATCCCCCTGGCGACGCTTCTTGCGGGAGATACCGACATCGATGGTCCCGGCCCGCTGGTTATCACCGCAGTGACCGACGGAGCCAACGGGACTGCGTCGATAGTGGGGAGTGACGTCGTCTACAGCCCTAACCCAGACTTCAACGGCTCCGACGCCTTCACCTACAGGGTTTGCGACAGCGGTATCCCCCCGGCATGCGACGTGGCCATCGTCGGCATCGGCGTCCTGGCCGCCAACGATCCACCGACCGCCAAAGACGACACCATCACGACCGATGAGGACACGCCGGCGACTGTTGCGGTCCTTGGTAACGACTCGGACGTGGACCCGCTGGATGTGCTCACGGTCACCAATATCGCGACTCCGCCTGCGAGCGGCGTTGCCTTCGTCAACCCCGACTACACCATCACCTACACGCCGGCGCCCGACTTCTTCGGCAATGACGAGTTCGAGTACGAGATCTCCGACGGCACGACGACCACTACGGCCTGGGTCCGCTTCGTCACGGTCAATCCAGTCAACGATGCGCCCGAGGCCACGGCCGACACGGCGTCGGTGCCCGAGGATGGGTCGGTCGTGGTGCCCGTCCTCGACAGCGTCGACGATGTCGACGACACGGTGCTGACGGTGACGACCGCGGGGCCCGCGTCCAACGGCACCGTTGTCGTCAACCCCGACAACACCGTCAGCTATACGCCAGATCCCGACTTCTTCGGCAGCGATTCCTTCAGCTACACGGTGTGCGACCCGGGCGGACTGTGCGACACCGAGACGGTTGTGGTCACCGTCGGCGCTGTCAACGACGATCCATCTGCAGGCGACGACATCGCCATCGTCTCCGAGGACGGGACCACGACGATCGCAGTGATGGCCAACGATTCCGACCCGGACGGTGATTTGATCTCCGTTACTTCGGCCGGTCCGGCGTCCAATGGAACGGTCACGGTCAACCTCGACGGAACGGTGACCTACGTTCCTGATCCAGACTTCAGCGGCTCAGATTCGTTCACCTACGTCGTCGACGACGGCTTCGGCGGCATGACGACTGCCACGGTCTCGGTGAGCGTGACTGCGGTCAACGATGCTCCCTCGGCGATCCCGGCCGACCTCGATGTCACCGAAGATGGAACCGCCACGATCGACGTGCTGGTAGGCGCTGTAGATCCCGACGCCGATCCGCTCGCGGTGACATCGGCTGGTCCGGCGTCCAATGGAACGGTCACGGTCAACCCCGACGGGACTGTGACGTACGTTCCCGACCCGGACTTCTCCGGTACCGATGTTTTCACGTTCACGATCGACGATGGCAACGGCGGCGTCACGGGCTCGACCGTGACCGTGACCGTCGCTCCGGTAAACGATGCTCCTGTCCCTGTGGCGGACACGCTGGCGGTGACCGAGGACCTGGCGGCCACCATCGACCTCTTGGCCAACGACTCAGACGTCGATGGCGACGCCCTTCACATCGGTGCCCTCACGCAAGGGAGCAACGGGATGGTTCTGCTCAATGCGGACGGAACGGTGACCTACATCCCCAATGCCGATTTCAATGGCTCCGACAGCTTCGAGTATCAGGTTTGCGACGGGTCGGCAGTCTGCGCGTGGGCGACGGTGTCCGTTGCGGTGGCCGCGGTCAACGACGCACCCGATTACGCAGGGGACGCCGCTGTGGCGTCGGTGCCTGGAACGACCCCGCCGCCACTTGACTTCTTCGAGCCAGACGGCGAGGCATTCACCGTGTCGGTCCAGTCCGGCCAACTACCGGCAGGCTTGACCCTGAATGCAGACGGAACTTGGTTGGGCGTCGCCGCAACTGCTGGTGCCTATCCGTTGACCCTCGAGGTATGCGATGCTCTTGGAGCGTGCTCGGTGGTGAGCATCGTGCTCTCGATCGAACTACTGCCCGCGACCGGGTTCGACCTGGCCGATCTACTCCTGGCAGGGTTACTCCTCTTGGTTCTCGGCCGCTTGGTCTTGGTCGGCTCGCCCCGACTTCGGCGCGCGGGCCGGGATCGAGATACCTCGCCAGCCCGAGCCGATCGAGGGGAGCGCTTCACCGATTCCGGGGCTGAGCCAAATGCCATACGAGCTTCGCGATGGCCGGGGGCAATCTGGCAATAGTCTCGGTCGATGAACCGAGGATGGCGTTGGTGGGCGAAGAGAGCGGCGATCGGCGCTGCCGGCCTGATGGTGGCCATCCAATTGGTCCCTTACGGCCGCGACCACAGCAACCCAGCGGTCGTGTCCGAACCCGACTGGGACTCGGCCCGGACCAGGGAACTGGCGGCCGCTGCTTGCTTCGATTGCCACAGCAATGAGGTGAACTGGCCCTGGTACTCCAACATCGCCCCCATCTCGTGGAAGATCCAGAGTGGCGTCGACAGTGGTCGCGACGAGCTCAACTACAGCGAATACGACCCCAACGAGGAGCACTTCGCGGAGTCGGCGGAGTCGGTGCGGGACGGCGAGATGCCGCCAGGGGACTATCTGATCCTGCACCCAGGAGCGCGACTATCGGCTTCCGAGAAACAGGAGCTGATCGATGGTCTTGTCGCCACGTTCGGCGACGAGGGTTCCGACTAGGACGTTCAGCTCTTGCGAAAGAGCCCGGCGATGCGGGAGCCGCCCTCGACCTTGACGCCTTTCCAGAAGGCGACGTGATCCTTGATGTTGCTGGCTGCCGGCGACGGTTCGGGGTAGTACCAGGCGCCACGCTCGTTGGTCTTGCCATCGACCTCGATGTCGTAGTAACTGGCGAGGCCCTTCCACGGGCAAACGGTCTGCGCTGAGGAGTTCTTGAGGTACTCGGGGTTGACCGACTCGGGCGGGAAGTAGTGGTTGCCTTCGACGACGACCGTGTCTTCGGATTCGGCGATGACGGCGCCATTCCAGACGGCTTTTGGCATGTTGGACATCTCCTCGAGTGTTCGCCTAGTAGAACCCGCTCCACCGTTGAGTATTCCGGCCGCCGTTGGCGGTTTCCCGTATGCTGTGACCTCGTCGACCAACGAAAGGAGGACCCGTGACAGCCGTCTCGGAGCAACGCGCCGCTTGCATCACAGCCCGGGTACTCCCGGTCGTCGACCTGCCCTAATGGCGACGATGCCTGGGGGTTCTCATGTTCCCAGGAGTTGACCAGGTTGAGCCAAACACCGACAGCTGATTCGGTTCTTTCGAGGTACGGGTGGACGGCCGAGGTCCAGTCCCAATTCGATTCGCTCCCACCAGGAGCCCTACTCGCTCGCGTCGCTCGCGTCGACCGCGGCGGATATCTGGTTGCCACCGCGGGCGGTGTCGAGCGCTGCTACTCGGTTGGCGGTGAGCGCGACCAGGCGTGGATCGACAGCCAGCCGGTGACCGGCGACTGGGTGGCGGTGCGGCCCGAGCCCGGCCGTGGGCTGGTGGTCGAGGCGGTCCTTCCGCGGCGCTCTGCCATCAAGAGGCTCGATCCATCTGAGACCGGTGAACAGGTGCTGGTCGCCAACGTCGACACGATGTTCATCCTCCACGGTCTCGACCGACCACATAAGGTCGGGCGCGTCGAGCGATTGTGCCTCATCACTTTGGACGCCGGAGCCGTCCCCGTTGTGGTGCTAACCAAGTCGGACCTCGAGGGCACGGACGATGCCGCCATCGACTTGCTGGAAGCGATCGACGAGGTCGCCAACGTTGTCAGGGATGTCGACATCGTGCCGGTGAGCAGCACCAGCGGGTCCGGGATCCACCAGCTGGCCCCATACCTGCTCCCGGGCCACACCGTCGGCCTCGTCGGCGAGTCGGGCGCCGGCAAGAGCACCCTCATCAACAGGCTGGCCGGCGACGAGGTTCAAGAGACGGGCGATACCCGTGAGGGCGACAGCATGGGCAAGCACACGACGACTTCGCGGCACCTGGTGCCGCTGCCGTCCGGCGCGGTGCTCATCGATACCCCGGGCCTGCGGGCGGTGTCGATGCTCGGCGACCAAACCGGCCTCGAGCAGTCCTATGCAGACGTCGAGGATCTCTTCGAGCTGTGCCGCTTCCGCGACTGCAGCCATGGGGCCGAGCCTGGTTGTGGAGTCAAAGAGGCGCTGGCATCTGGCGAGCTGGAGGAGGCGAGGTGGGCCAGCTATCAGGGGCTGCTCAGGGAGATGGCGTTCGAGGCGGCCCGTACCGACGCCAGAGCCCGCAATGCCGAGATCAAGCAGTTGTCGAAGCGAATTCGCAAGTCAAAGAAGAACCTCGACGAGTGGTAGACGCGACATAGACGCGACATAGACGCGACGAAGGAGCCCGCCGTGGGCTCCTTCGTGCACTAGTTTGTTATCGGCTAGTTGCGGCGAGCCAATCCGTCGCGGATCTCACGCAGCAGCGCGATGTCCTCGGATGGCGGTCCCTCGGCCTCAGGGCCGGATGTCTTGGCCTTGTAGGCGTTGTACGGCCTCACGATGAAGAAGTACACGGCGAGGGCGACCGACACGAACGTGATCAGGGCGTTGATGAACGACCCATAGGCGATGGCACTATCGCCGATATCGATGGTCAGCCTGGAGAAGTCCGACTGACCGAAGATGGCGGCGATGATCGGCGTGATGACGTGTTCGACCAGCGAACCGATCAGCGCGGCGGCGGCGATCGCCATAACGAAAGCAACGGCCGATTCGACCAGGGTTCCGCCAAAGGCGAACTCCTTGAATTCCTTGAGCATTGTGCTCCCTTCCTCTTATGCCCCCGTATTACGGAAGCGAATCTAGTCGCTCTTTAGACCCCGCGAACCGCCCTGAGTTGCAGGGTTTCTAGGCATCTTGCGGCGCCCTCGAGAGCGCTCAGCGGCGCGCGTCGCGTTGCTAGTCGTTCAAATAGTCGTCCCAGGCGTATGGGTCCTGGGCGAAGGTCCAGTACTCGACGATCTGTCCGTTTCGGATGTGCGAGACATCCGAAGCATGAGTGGACAAGGTCTTGCCGTGGGACCCGCCGGCGTTGACCGACGTCAGCACGACCGCGTGGTCGTCGTTGGCCAGGATGTCGTGGATCTCAATGGCAAAGGTGCCCTCGCTGCGTTGCCCCAGCTCGCCGAAGAGCCCGAAGATGGCTTCGCGACCCTTGTAGTCACCGCTCAAAGGGTTCCTTCCCCCGAGGTGCCATACGGCATCATCCGCGATCAGCTCGGTCAAGGTCGCCATGTCCCCCGCTCCGAAGGCGGCGTAACCGCGCCGGGTCAGTTCGATGTTCGGATGCTCGCTCATAGGAATTCCCCTCTCTGTTGAGCGCTTCGAGCCTACGCCGACCATCGCCACCGCGCCGGGACGACCCTCAGAGGGACTCCGCAATCCCGGTACCATGGTCCCAGATCGAGAGGAAGAGGCGCATGGACAACGAGACCTGGCGTTGGATCTGGTTGGGATTTGCCGCTGTCATGGGGGTCGCCGAGATCGCCACGGCCGGCTTCTTCATTCTTCCGTTCGCCGTCGGCGGCATCGTTGCCTTCCTGCTCGCCTGGTTCGGCGCTTCGACCATCGTCCAGTGGACCGTCTTCATCATCGTCTCGCTGGTTTCGTTGGTTTTCCTTCAGATGTACGCCAAGAAGGACAGGGCCGAGCAGCACCCGGTCGGCGCCAACCGCTTCGTTGATAAGACGGGCCTGGTGCTCGAAGACATCGATCGCATCGCCGCCGAGGGAAGGGTCCGCATGGACACCGAGGAATGGCGAGCCACCACCGAGGGCGATCCCATCCGGGCCGGTACCGAGGTCCGCATCGTGGGCGTTGTCGGGTCGCGACTGCTCGTCGAGCCGGTTGAATAAGGTCACCTAAAGGGAGAAACATGGAACCTGGTGTAATCGTCCTGATCGTTTTCGTGGTGGTGGTCATCGCGACCGTTGCTGCGGCAGCCAAGATCGTTCGGCAGTTCGAGAAGGGCCTGGTCGAGCGCTTCGGGCGATATGCCCGGACCATCGATCCCGGGCTCAACTTCATCTTGCCGTTCATCGAGCAGATCCAGCGCGTCGACATGCGAGAACAAGTTGTCGACGTCCCACCCCAGGAGGTCATCACCAAGGACAACGTGGTCGTGACGGTCGACGCCGTCGTCTACTACCAGGCGACTGACCCGGTCAAGCTGAAGTACAACGTCGCCAGCTTCATCGTGGCCGCCACCAAGCTGGCCCAGACCAACCTCAGGAACATCATCGGCGACCTCCAGCTGGACGGTGCTCTGACTTCACGAGAGACCATCAACACCCAGTTGCGCGAGATCCTCGATGACGCCACCGACGTGTGGGGAACCAAGGTCGTCCGTGTCGAGATCCAGCGCATCGAGCCGCCGCCCGACGTCACGGAGGCCATGCACCGCCAGATGAAGGCTGAGCGGGAGCGGCGTGCCGTTGTCACAGAAGCCGAAGGCCAGAAGCGATCCCAGATCCTCAAGGCCGAAGGCGTCAAGGAGGCCCAGGTCCTCGAGGCCCAGGGACGGGCCGAGGCCATCAAGGAGGTCGCGACGGCTGAGAAGTTCCAGAAGCTCACCGTTGCCGAGGGTGAGGGGCAAGCCATCGAGCGGGTCTTCGGCGCCATTCACGCCGGCGATCCGACACCGGACCTCATCGCGATTCAGTATCTCTCCGCGTTGAGCGAGATCGCCGACGGCAAGGCGACCAAGTTGTTCCTTCCGATGGAAATGTCGGGGATCCTGGGCTCGCTCGGAGCCATCAAGGAGATCTTCACAGAAGCAGACGACGCCGGCGGCGCCTAGAGAGGCCTAGGCGGCAGTCTTCTTCCTAGAGGCAGCGCGCCTCTTGGAGGCGGTCTTCGCCCTAGCAGGAGCTTCCTTTCCAGCAGGAGCTTCCTTTCCAGCAGGAGCTTCCTCCTTGGGAGCGGTATCGGTCGTGGGCTCGGCCTCTGGGACGGCCTGGCGCATCCACCAAGTCTTGACCGGTGTATTGATCTCGCCGCTCGGCAGTCGCAGCGCGTAACCGCGGCGCTTCTTCTTGGTTCTGCGCTTACCCATGTAGGGAGCTATCGGCACCTCAAGGGGATTCCTCCAGGGATTAACCACGACGTGTCGAGTGACCTAGTCCCCTGAGGCGAATTCCTTGAAAGCCGTGAAGGCTCGCGGCCCCCAGATGGTCGCCGGGCCACCACCCATGAGCAAGGCAACTCCGATGGCCTCGGCGGCCTCCTGCTCGGTCGCCCCGTGGCGGGCGGCACCGCGGGCGTGGGCCGATATGCAGCCGTCGCACTCGTCGGCGACGGAGATGGCGAGCGCGATCAGCTCCTTGGTCGCCTGGTTCAATGCTCCGTCTGCCATGGCCCCGCGGTGCATCGATATGAACCCTGCCCAGGCATCGGGAATGTGTTCCTTCAGTGACTTGGCCTGGGCGTGGATCTCGGTCGAAAGGTCGTGCCAATGTCCCATGGTTTCCCGCTCTCTGTAGATTTGGGCCAAGCGTAAGGAGGATGGGTGGATCTGAAGAAGTCCGCTGAGGCTGCGTTCGACGAGGTTGCTGCCGAGCTGACCGAGATCAATCTGTGGCTGTACGAGCACCCCGAGATCGGCCACCAGGAGCACAACTCGTCGGCCCGGCTCGGCGAATTCCTGAGGGCTCAGGGTTTCGAAGTGGAGTTGCCGGCATACGGGCTCGACACCGCGTTCGTGGCCCGAACGGGAACAACGGGTCCCGAGGTCATCATCTGTGCCGAGTACGACGCGCTGCCCGAGGTCGGCCACGCTTGTGGCCACAACATCATCGCCACGGCCGCCCTCGGCGCCGGGGTGGCCGTCAAGGGGTTGGCCGACGAGCTGGGGATACGCGTCACCGTCCTGGGGACGCCGGCCGAGGAGGCATTCGGCGGCAAGGTCGATCTCATCGAGGCCGGAGCCTTTGAGGGTGCCGCGGCCGCCATGATGATCCATCCGGCTACTGCAGACACGCTCGACACCCGGGTGCTTGCCGTCTCCCATGTCGACATCGAGTTCCATGGGCACGAGGCCCACGCTTCCGGCTTCCCCCAGCAAGGTATCAACGCTCTCGACGCTGCCGTCCAGGCCTACAACAACGTTTCGATGCTGCGACAGTCGCTGTACGCCCTCGACCGCGTTCACGGAACGATCACTTACGGCGGCAAGGCCCCCAACGTCATCCCGTCCCTGACCACGATGTCGTGGTACATCAGAGCCGACACCAACGAGCGCCTGGCCGAACTGAAACCGAAGGTGATCGACTGCTTCGAGGCAGCTGCTCTGGCCACCGGATGCGAGCTCAAGGTTTCCGACATGGGCCATCCCTACGAGGCGCTGACACACAACCCACTACTGCTCGAGCTCTACGCAGCCAACACCGAGTCCCTGGGCCGCCCGATGCAGCGCGGCAGCGACCTGCCGATTGAGGAGGTTGGCTCCACCGACATGGGCAACGTCAGCCAGGTCGTTCCGTCAATCCACCCGATGCTCGACCTGCACGCCGGCGGTCCCGGCAACCACGAGAGGGAGTTCGCCGCCAAGACCATTACCGAGGACGGCATCGCCTGCATCCGCGACGGCGCCCTCGGCATGGCCTGGACCATCATCGACCTGGCGGGCCGCGTCAAGGAGCTGTAAGACAGGCCGGCCTGCGGCCGGCCGCTTTGGGCTTTGAGCTTTGAGCCGTCCTCCCCCTTCAGGGGGAGGTGGCCGAGCGCAGCGAGGTCGGAGGGGGTCGAACTACGGGCGATCGCCTTCGGTCAATAGTCACGAGACTGCCAGGGGGAAGTGACCAGGAGCGACAGGCACCAGGGTTTCGAGCTGGCGGTGGGAACATTAAGTCCCACGAAACTTCTCAGTAAAGGGGCCCACTATCGGCAATGCCGTGTCATCATCCAGGTGATGACAGCGGCCGACACCAACCGCAGGAAGTTCCTCCGCAGCCTCTTCGGCGGGTCGTCGCGGGCGAGCAACCTGGCGGCGGGCGTCGCAGGACTGGTATCTGCGGCTGTCGCCATCGGGGTGGCGGAGTTCGTCGCTGGCCTCGACCGCTCGTTCCGATCACCGGTCCTTGACGTTGGCGATCGGGTAGTCGACAGCGCGCCGCCTGCGCTCAAGGACTTCGCTATCTCGTGGTTCGGAACCGGGGACAAAGCCGCTCTGCTGATCGGCATCGGTGTCCTTCTTGCCATCTTTGGGATCGCCGTCGGCGTGGTCGCCTTCCGAATCAGCCTTCCCGTCGGCGTTGCCGGCATAGCGCTCTTTGGAGTCCTCGGCGTGGCTGCTGCGGCGCAGGGTGGACGCGGCCTCGATGCCGGGATTCCTTCGATCGTTGGCACCGTGGCGGCGATCGCCACCTTGGTCGGCCTCTACCTGTTCTCGGTCCGTTCCGACCCGCAGGACGTCCCGGAGGGATTTGGCGCAGCGACACCGGACGCTTTCGGGCGGCGCACCCTCCTCATCGGAATGGGGGCGGCGGCGGGGCTTGCCATAGCCGGCGGTGTCGGGGGTCGGCTGCTGTCACGCCGCTTCGCCGTGCCGATGGAGCAGCGGATCGGAGCCTTGCCGCAACTCGATAGCCCGCTCCCTCCGCTGCCACAAACCGCAGATCTTGGGGTGCAGGGGCTGTCGCCGTTCGTGACCCCCAACGACACCTTCTACAAGGTCGACACCGCGCTGACCGTTCCCCAGATCACCGAGGAGGAATTCAGCCTTCGGGTGTGGGGGATGGTCGATCGGGAGCTGACTCTCAGCTACCAGGACCTCATCGACCGCCCCCAGATCGAAGCGGACATCACGTTGGCCTGCGTCTCCAACAGCGTCGGCGGAAGTCTCGTCGGCAACGCCAGATGGCAGGGGGTCCGGCTCGACGACTTGCTGGCCGAGGTTGGCGTGCAGGCCGGTGCCGATCAGGTCGTTGGCCGGTCGGTCGATGGGTACACCTGCGGCTTCCCTGTGGCCGCGGCGACCGATGGCCGCGATGCCATGATCGCCATCGGGATGAACGGGGTGCGGCTCCCGCTGGACCACGGCTTCCCGGCTCGTCTGCTCGTGCCCGGGCTCTACGGCTATGTGTCAGCGACCAAGTGGCTCACCGAGATCGAACTCACCACCTTCGATGCCTTCAACCATTACTGGGAGGATCGCGGCTGGGACGAGAAAGCACCCATCAAGACCCAGTCCCGCATCGACACGCCGAGCAAGGAAGAGCGTCTCGTCGTCGGTCCTGGCGTCATTGCCGGCGTGGCGTGGGCTCCCCTGCGGGGCATCGACATGGTCGAGGTGCAGGTGGATGACGGGCCATGGCTCTCGGCGGAGCTGAGTGCCGAGGTGGCCGATACGACCTGGCGGCAATTCCACATCCCGTGGGAGGTGACGGAAGGCCTCCACGTCCTCAGATGTCGCGCCACCGACGGTGACGGGGTCCTCCAGCCCAAGGACCTCAAGGGCGCCCGCCCCAACGGCGCCGAAGGCTGGCACCGCGTCCGGGCGTTCGGGGTGGAGGCGTAGGCCGCAGGCCTACGGCCTACGGCGGCTTTGGGCTTTGGGCCCCGGAGTCGTCTTAGGTCTTGCGTCTCTCCAGGTAGTTCCTAAGTACCGCGGCGTGGGACGTTTCGACGTCGCGAGTTGTCGTAACCAAGGTGACCTGCCCATCGATTGCGAGCACCTCGTCTATGCCGTCGCTGCTTTCCAGCTCGGCGAGGTAGCGGCGCTCGAACTCATCGAATCGCTCGAGATCATGGCGATACCAGTCGCGTAGCTCCCGCGACGGTGCCAGATCTGGACGCCACGACCCGTTCGGCCACGCCGCCTTCCGCACGCCGAGCGGCCACAAACCGTCAATGAGAATCCTCGTGCCATCGGACTCCTCGGCCGGCTCGTAAAGGCGCTTCACCACGATCAAAGTGGCTGCCCGCCCCAAGCCCCGAGCCCAAAGCTCAAAGCCTTTCTCCCTTTCTCACCTCTCACATCTGCTCCTGCCCACCAACTCGTTGACCGCGGGCTCGAAGAGGGCGTCGACGAGGTCGGTGGACTCGACAGGAGTGGCGCCGTTGCCCTCGCCGACGTTGAAGGCCACCACGCCCTCCACCCGGTAGGCGGTACGGAACCATCGCAGCTGTCCGCCGTCGAGGGTTCCCTCTAGCTGGACGACGCTGCCGTCGTCGCGACAGCCCCAGCGGAAGCCGGCGTTGCCGATGGCGCCGTCCGTCAGGAGGAAGGGCTGGCCGTCCGCCGCCAGAGATACCAGCTCGGGCAACCCACCCTCTCCTTCCGTGAACACCTCGAAAGTGGCCGCCGTGATGCTGGCCCCTCCGTTGAGGATCTCGGCGTCGCCGTCGAAGTCGAGGTCGGCGAAGGCGAAGAGCTCGCCGGTGCCGCCGATGGCCGTCTCCAAAGGTGGCCCTCCCTCGTAGCAGATGATGAGAGTGGCGCTGTCTCCATCCGATCGCACCGTGAACAGCTCGTCGACCCCGTCGCCATCGAAGTCGTCGCTCAGGGATGACCCGACAGGGCAGGCGCCATCGGTGAAGAGGGCGGCTCCGTATTCGACTACCGGTCGCAGGCCCTGGGTGAGCTCGATCAGGTGGTCCTGACCGAGGAAGGACCACAGGCGATAGCCGCAGCTCAGGCCCGGTATCAGCAGATAGGCGTTGAGTGGCGGCTCGACTGGAGCGTCCGTGTTGGGGTCGGTGAACTCGGTGCGGTCCGGCGCGACGCTGAAGAATTCGGTTGCCTCGCTGATCACCCGCAGCTCGCTGCCGTCTGTCCAGGTGTGGGTCACTGCGAAACCTTCGAAGTTCGCCGGAGCGTCGACATCCCTGGAGATCGTGCCGATGCCGAAGGCGCCGCGACCACAGTCGGCGCAATAATCGCCCGTCCCGTAACGGCCGGGACCGCTCGGCAGATCCCATGCCGCCAGCATCTCGCCGGAGTTCGTGGCGCGTCTCGGGAGGGCGCCTTCGGCGCCGGCGCCGAGCGCTACCGGAGTCAGCAGCGGACAGGTTTGTTGACGAACCACTTCCTCGGTCCACTCGTCGAGAAGCGGCTGCGGCACGGCGGCGCTGCCCACGGGTGTTCTCTGCCACGGAACGGGTGCCAGCGCTTCTATCGCCGGGCCGGGCTGATCGATGACCTTGGCGAGCATCCCCTCGACATAGCGCAGCTCGTTGAGAAGCTGGAGAAGGTGATCCTCTCCCAGGAACGACCAGACGTTGTACTGACAGCCTTGTCCAGGGATGGTCAGATAGGCGAGGTGGGGCGCTCCAGAGCCGGGATCGGCCAGTCCCTCCAATCCGTAGCCGGCGACACTGCCGTCGCTCCACTCGATGCGATCCGGCCACACCGCGGTCGACTCATCGGCGGAGAGGCTGGTTCCCGCCACTCCGAATGCACTGCGGCCGCAGTCCTCGCAGTACCCCTCGTCGGCGGTGCGCCCATGACCCTCGGGGCGGTCCCATGCCAACGCCCAGGCGTCGCTGCCGAAGTCGGCGGTACGGACCACCGCATCCGCTCCGAGGTCGTTGGCATTCGCCGGATAGAGCGCGGCGCAGAAGCTCTTGTTGCCGGCCGAGTCCCAAGCTGGCTTCAAAATGGAGGGGACCGCCTCTGAAGGCAGCGGTGGTACCGACCACGGCGAGGCCACGAGTCCCGGATCGATCGTGGTGGCTGCTGCGGTTGGCACCGGGGCGGTCGGCTCGGCGCCCGCCGTCGAGATCGACCCAGGCGGGGACTCGGTCGCTACTGGCTCCTGATTGCCGCACGCGGCCGCCACGAGCAGCATCACCAGTTGCACGCCGATCAGACGACCGCGCACTTGGCTGCTCCTAGAGGATCTGGCTGAGGAAGAGCTTGGTGCGGTCGTGCTGGGGGTTCGTGAAGAAGTGCTCCGGTGTTCCATCTTCCACGATGGTGCCGTAGTCGAAGAAGAGCACGCGGTCTGCGACCTCTCTGGCGAAGCCCATCTCGTGAGTGACGACGATCATCGTCATGCCCGACACAGCAAGCTCCTTCATGACGTCGAGCACCTCTTTGATCATCTCGGGGTCGAGAGCCGACGTGGGCTCGTCGAAGAGCATGACCTTCGGCTCCATGGCGAGGGCCCGCGCGATGGCGACGCGCTGCTGCTGGCCGCCGGAGAGCTGGCCTGGGAACTTGTCCGCCTGCTCGGGGATACCGACGCGCTCGAGGAGGGCATTCGCCGCGGCCTCGGCCTCGTCCTTTGGCTTCTTGCGCACCCACAGCGGAGCCAGCGTGATGTTGTCCCTCACCGTGAGGTGGGGGAACAGGTTGAACTGCTGGAACACCATGCCGACCTCGGAGCGGATCTTCTCGATGTTGCGCAGGTCGTTCGTCAGCTCGACACCATCGACGATGATGGTGCCCTCCTGATGAACCTCGAGGCGGTTGATGCACCGGATGAACGTCGACTTGCCGGAACCCGAGGGCCCGATGATGACGACAACTTCCTGCTCGCCAACCGTGGTGGTGACGTCTTTGAGGGCTTGGAAGTCGCCGAACCACTTCTTGACGCCTTCGCTGACGATCATTGGTTTCTTGTCAGTCATTTCTTACCTCCGGTCAGCGTTCGCCAAGGCCGAGTTTCTTTTCCAGCCTGAGGCTGGCGCGTGAGAACGTAAATGTGAACACCCAGTATCCCAGAGCCACGAACAGAAGGCTCTCACGACGAGATCCCAGGAAGCTGACCTGCTTGGAGACCAGCACGGACCCGATGTACAGGAAGTCGAACAGTCCGATGATCGTGACGAGAGAGGTGTCCTTGAAGATGGCGATGGTCTGGCCGACCAGGGCTGGGATCACCGCCCGCAGCGCTTGCGGCAGCACGATGAGCGTCGTGAGCTGCAGCGTCGTCATGCCCAGGGCGTTGGCCGCTTCGTATTGACCCTTGCGGACTGACTGCAGTCCACCGCGAACGTTCTCGGCGAGGTAGGCGCCGGAGAAGAAGGCCGTGGCGGCGATCGCCTGAACGATGTCGTCTAGCTGGAGGCCGTCCGGCAGGAAGAGCTCGAGAATGATGTCGGAGAAGATGAGCAGTGTGATGAACGGGACCCCGCGCACCATCTCGATGTAGATCGTCGACAGCACCCGGAAGATCGGCATCGTCGAGGTCCGACCGAGGGCCATGATTACCCCGATGGGGAACGAGATGGCGATGCCTGAGAACGCCAGCACGAAGGTGAGGGCGAGGCCTCCCAGGAACTTGCTCTGCAGTACCAGCGTCGATCCGGTGGTAGAGACTGCCGTGAAATAGATGAACACCAGCACTGAGCCCACCCAGGCATACAGGTAGCGCTTGCGGGAGTCCCTGTCGCCGGCGAAGGTTGGGGCGGCCAGGGCGAAGAACGCCAGCATGAGCAGCAGCAGTCGGATCTTGATGAGCATCGGAATGAGCCACGACCCCAGCGCCACCAGCAGCAGCACACCGGCGATGAGTCGACCCATCTCCTTCAGCTCGGGGTTGGAGAGGAAGGCGATGATGAGGCCGCCGCCGATGGCAAACCCGAAGAACAGAGGCACGTCGACACTCAGCACCCGATCGAAGTCCCACCCCGGGTCGCGCAGGATCACGAGGATGATCGTTGGGAAGGACAGCAGCCACAGTCCGATCATGA